>Ga0316575_10000553_pt1 | contig 10943 bp, 4 predicted proteins | sample J5NA_FD_203072 | JGI IMG/M metagenome (GOLD analysis project Ga0316575, IMG submission 203072) | Rhizosphere microbial communities from salt marsh grasses in Alabama, United States - J5-7_050615r2r3 | ecosystem: Host-associated > Plants > Roots > Rhizosphere | place: USA: Alabama | collected...
ACATTGTTGTTGCAGAACAGAAGAAGTTATATCGTAAGCTGGTGACGGTTGAATTAAACAAATTAAATGGTAAAATACGGTATATTTAATGTCACCAGCATCGGGGTATTTTAAACCTCTTTCCACAAAGGTGATGAGTTTGGTAACGTGTCAAATTGTCAAACGGCATGGAGGCGGTGCTGAACAGAATACCTGTCTGACAGATGTAAAGAATGTCGATAAAACGTTTCGCTTGTGGAAACACACTGTCGTATACATGCGTCAACAAAATGAGAATCCGCAATGAGTTTGCAAAGACCACAATTGTTCAGTTTACTGGTGCTGCCGGTATATCTATTTTTCTTAACCGGATCGGCTTTTACACAGGATCAGTGCAAGCCGGTAGGATGGGCGACTGAAAACGGTGGCGTGACCGGCGGGGGAGATGCTGCGGCAACTGTCGTGAAGAATTATACCGAACTGAAAACTGCACTCGCCTCATCATCAGTCAAGGCTGTCAACATCAGCGGAACGATAACGGTACCGTCGGGCGGCATGATCTCCTTTCAGGATCAGAGTGACAAATCGGTACTCGGGCTTGCCGGTTCGCGACTCGTTTCAACTGACATTACGTCGTCCGGCTCCGGAATTCTCTATATCAAACGGTGTGAAAACATCATTCTGCGCAATATCATCTTCGAGGGTCCCGGTGCCTATGATGTTGACGGCAACGACAACCTCTGTATTGACAACTCCCGGAATGTATGGGTCGATCACTGTGAATTTCATGACGGACTTGACGGTAACTTCGATATCAAGAACATGGCGGACTTCATTTCGGTCACATGGTGTACGTTCAGCTATGAAAAGGAACCGAAATCGGGAGGAAGCGGCGGAGCTGCGGATCATCGCTACTCGAATCTCATCGGTTCATCCGATAATGCAACGGGCGATGAGGGACATCTGAGGGTGACGTTCAATTACTGCTGGTGGGGAGAAGGGTGCAGGGAGAGGATGCCCCGTATGCGCTTCGGAAAACTGCATATGGTAAACAATCTCTTTACGAGCAGTGTTTCAAACAACTGCATCAGGGCAGGGTACAAGGCGAACATACTCGCAAACGGCAACTATTTTGACGGGCAGAAAGTCCCGATCGACGAATTCAACGGTGATTATACCGCTATTCGTGCTTATGATAATGCGGGTGCTGAAGATATGGCTAAAAATGCAGTCTTCATTCCTCCCTATACCATAACTGCCGCCAAAGCGGCTGACATTGTCGAACCGATAAAATCATGTGCCGGTGCGACGCTTTCGGATCCGACGGATTGTTCAACATGCAGCGGAAGCATAAAGACGAACGGTATTCCCGAGGTCGCCATCAGTTATCCTGCGACGAATTCGGTGTTTTCTGCACCGGCGGCGATACCCCTTCAGGCATCGGCTTCCGATGCGGACGGGGCAGTTGCAAAGGTTGAATTCTATAGCGGGACAACTCAGATAGGTACCGCAACTTCGGCACCGTACACCTTTACGTGGGAGAACGTGGAGGCCGGGACGTATGATATTACCGCAAAAGCGACCAACACCGACGGGGAATCCGCCGTTTCTGCAGTTGTACGTATAGTAGTGATCAATCCCGATAAACCGCAGCTCTCGGTACTGCCGGATACCGTTCAGACTGTATCGCCGGGTGATTCAATCGCGCCGTTCATTATTTCATGGGGAGGTGCGGCGACCGGTGTGGAATATTCCACGATCCCCGCAGGACTGAACGTGTCAAGAAACAGCGATACGAAATCACTCGTCATTTCGGGAACGCCATCGACATCGGGAACCGTTACCGTGACGACCACCGGTGGAACAGATCCCGTTTCCGTTACCCTGTCGATAAAGGTGACGATTTTCGGAGCCGTCCTTGCCGACTGGTATCCATTTCAGGAAGCACCCCCGTCACTGTCGTTCCTTTCTTTTACCGATGCATCGGTGGAGACCGGGTATGATGACCGTACGAAACCTGCAAACGGGGTTGCCTATACTGCCGGAGCCCTGCGTCTGGGCAGAGGTACCGGTACCATGACCCTGACCCTTCGATCACTCAATGTACTGATCATACGGTGGTATGCAACCGGAGGAAGGACTCTGAAAGTCATCTGGGGACCGACCGGAGCGGAATATACCTGGTCTTCTCTCGTTCAGTATTCGAGCGGCGCCTATGAAATCAACCTGACGGCAGTGATTCCGGGGCTGATATCGAATGATCCGGTGATTGTCAATATCATCAATGACCGTACCGACGGCGGAACGCTCAATATTCATGACCTTTATGTACGCGGTACTGCTGATGTAAAGACGGCATTTCAGTCACGTCACACCGGCGGACAGACGAACGAATCCCGGAGGGTATATACCGCCGGCGCATCACGATTGTCGATTACCGGAACTTCGAGGGCGGAAAATGGTATGCGGATATCGGTTATTTCGCTGCTTGGAAGAAAAATCGCTGCCGGAGATCAGACCGCGGGAGTCTCTGTCCGTGCGATTCCGCGGGGAGTCTACCTGGTGAAAACGGGTACATGGACTGAAACCTTCATTAAAAAATAACAAAACAGCTTCAGGCCACGTTGTACGGTGTTTTGGGAATATTCACTGCTGAAGTTTTGGTATATTGAAGAGTATCTGTTCAAATAAATTCGAACAGGAGAATCGTCATCCCCGCGCGTCACTCTGTCCTACGGGCACCCCTCTTCCTCTCTCCACGGGTTGAGAGGGAAGAGGGGGCCGGGGTGAGGCGAACGGTCAGAAAAAGTATCACTGCAACGCTTCTCACTATTTAAAGGGTAGGACATGTCATCCATCACATTATCAGTATTACGGAAGTATGTACATTGGGTATCGATCGTGGTAATTATTGCCGCAACAACCGGATTTACGCAAAAGGACTACGGTGTCCATGATCCGTCGGGTATGGTACGGGAAAACGACCGGTACTACACATTCTACACAAGTAAAGGGATCGAATATGCGTATTCCACTGATCTCTGTACCTGGCATCTTGGCGGAAAAATATTCTCCGCGGCGTTTCCTTCATGGATTACTGCACAGGTAAGCGGTTTTGACGGCAATTTCTGGGCTCCGCAGGTGTTTTTCATGAATGGTCTGTGGCATGTCTACTATTCCTGTTCAACCTTCGGATCCCGTGTATCCGCCATCGGGCTGGCAACGTCTCCGTCATTGAAAAATCCCGACTGGCAGGACCGTGGCATGGTTGTTTCCACAAACAACAGTTCGGATCATAACGCGATCGATCCGGCAGTGCTGATGTACGACGGACGGGTCTGGCTTGTCTTCGGGTCATTCTGGAAGGGTATTGTAATGACCGAACTCGATTCCCTTACCGGAAAACCCATAAAAAACAGTACATTAAGCTACCTGGCGAACAATGACCCCGAGGCTGCATTCCTCATTCATCACGACACCTGGTATTACCTCTTTTTCAACCGTGGAAAATGCTGTAACGGTGTGAACAGTACCTACTATATCTGTGTCGGACGGGCAGAGGAAGTAACCGGACCCTACCTTGACAAAAATGGGAAAAAAACGGGTGCCGGCGGAGGTACGGTGCTGCTCGAAAGTCAGGGCCGGTTCATCGGACCGGGGCATTTCGGGTATCTTGCCGACAGCGGCAGGGAATATATGTCGTATCATTTTTACGACCGTGATAAGAACGGCGCTTCGAAGTTGCGGATAAGTACCATCTCATGGAAGGATGGGTGGCCGGTGATCGAAACGGGGTTCGATGCATGTAATCCTGTGGCTACCGGTACGCTATACGTCAATATCGGTCGATCAGCGACAATTCCGGAAACCGATTTTCAATGTAACGGAGTGAAAATAAACGGAACGGTCCGGATCTATTCACTTTCGGGAAGACTGTTGGCTGCGGTCGGACCGGTTGAAAACAAGACTGGCGGTGATCTGCGGCAACAAATACGTTCCGTCGCAGCGGGTAATTCAGTTGTGGTACTGACGAACGGTACGGGTACCGGAACATCTCTTGTAAAGGTATGGTGAAGTGCAGCGTGAACAGGGGGAGAATGAAAACGGCGGTCCGGTAACGTATTGTTGTAGAGACGCCATGTCGTGGCGTCTCTGATACATCACGGCAACCACGTAATTGTCCGGTCAAACCGCCGGACGGCAGCGCCCTGCTGATTTACAACCGAAAGACGGAGCACGTACATGCCTGCTCCGACCGGTGCTCCGTTTGTACCGCACCCGTTCCAGGTCGAGGTGTGATGCCCGGGGGTAAGCAAACGGTTGATACGATTTTCCCAGATCTTTCGACCGTGCAGGTCGAAAATCATGAGCCGCAGTTTTTCCTGCGATCCCATCGGTACGGAAAAGGATATGTTGACGACAGATCGTGCAGGGTTCGGATAAATGCGTCGCAGGGCATACGTGAATCCGCCGGCGGCAACAAGAAAACGTTCGTGGAGGTTATTGTCACCGACGAGCACACCGAATGATTTCGTTGAATGTGCCGGAACAGAAACGGTTCCGCCGGAATGAAACTGCCGAGTGATGAAATCATACAGGTCGACGGTATACTGGTCGGGCAGGGCACCGGCAGATTCGAACCGATAGGTGATTTCTGACGCGGAATCGGATGTGTTGACAATCTGCAACTCCTGAACGATTCCGTCAGCGGCATCGTCATTGATATAATGTGCCTGTCGTGTACCGGTTGCACGGTCGAAAAACTGGATCTGTATTTTTTCGAATGTCGGAGGTACCGGATAGTTGCTTTTTGCAACTCCGGCCGTATATCCGCAGTACAGAGAGGGAAAAGTGTATCCATCGGCTGTTTGTGCCAGAAAACGGATATTCCAGTTCTTACTTGCCGCTTTTTTGGCAGATTTCGGCGTACTGTCGGCAACGCCAAGTGTAGGAGGAATACGCAGTTCAACGGTGTCACCGAGCGGATTATAGAGGCAGTACCCGTTGCCTGCTTCAAATTTCATGATGACGGACGGATCGGAGTGTTCCGGCAGATTCGGAGAATAGAAGTCGGTACATTTATAGCGGTCAGTTTCTTCATCCTCTTTCCAGATAAAAAACCGTATATCAGATGCCTTTTTGTCGCTTGATGCGAAAATGTCCCGTAACGTGACGCCGAACCTGAACGGCATCCCGAAATCGGTGAATTGCTTTGGAGGCAGTTTGATTGAAAATGTATCCTTAAGTGAAAAGGTGTGTGCAGAGCCAAGTGAGATGGTAACGTTCTTTCTTGTTTTGAGCCAGAGCAGTCTTCCCGGAATGACGGTAAAAAGCTTTTTTACCGATTCGCTGGCGGTGTCATATTCCACCCATTTTTCACTCTGGTTCTTATTCGACTCGGTTGCAACCCAGCGAAAAAGCCGGATGTTTTTCGGGTCATACCCGTCTTCCGGTGAAATACCGGAAATTATAAGGGAGTCGGGATCGTTTTTGTCAATAACTGCCGTCGGATAGACGGGTTGCCACAGTTTACCTTCAGTTGTAGTCGGGTCTGAATTTTTACGGTAGACCGATCGGGAGATATTGAATGTATCGCCGTATACCCCGTCATGAACAACGAGAAACGCACGTACACCATAGTCGGAACTGATGACATGATCACTTTTTGAAATAAAAAGTCTTTTAGTCGCGGTAGTGTCGTTCAATCTGCCGCTGTCACGAACGGTCGGTACCCTGTCGGCACTGCTGTAGAGATATTCCCATTTTACATTGAAGACATTATCGTTAATGGTTATCGAATCGACGATGTCATTTTCGGCATGTGCAATGGTATTGGTGTTGGTGATGAATTTGACGCGTGGTGGTTTTTTGTCTAAAAGCGGTATGAACGGCTGTCGAGGATCGGATGTCCGGACGTAGACGATGCCGTTGACCGAATCGATCATGGTGCTGTAATCGACAAGCAGTGCGCCGGCACTGTCACGGTAAATGCGGACATTGTGTATCGATTCGGTTTCTGGAAGTGTCACCTTGAAACCGATGAAAAACGGCTGTCCCGGAACACCGAGAATAAATTTGACGGGAATGCCTGCAGCTATGAACCCGTCAGGAATTTTTACGGCATACTTCTGCAATGTATCAACAAGAATTGTTGTGTTGTCAAAGGTACTGTCTTTCCAGAGAATAATGTGGCTGTTGAATGCCGAAACGGTATCGCTTTGCCTGGTGGTGTCGAAATAGGTGATGACCTGACAATAGAATGATCCGGTACGAATGGTGTCGCGGGTCTGGTCGCCTCCGCCGTTCCAGTCGTCACCAGGCCTGCGAATGAAGAGTCTCACAAAATAGAGGGTGTCGAAAAGGAGCGCATCCGTGAGCCCGACGGTAGTATCGGTACATGAAGCGAGCGCAATGATATTCAGATCTCCGGTTTTTTTATCCGGGTAGCGATCGGTGGCGTAGCTGATTCCCACTTCGAGGTCTTCATTTGATTTGAGAGAATCGATGCACCATGAAACCCGCAGAGCAGCCCTGATGGAATCGAACGCCAGCGATGTAAGATGCAGACGGGATGACAGGATGCTGTCGCTGACGGTGGTAGTTGTAGTGTCACGCAAATCAATCATTGTTCCGTTTTCGGGAAGAAAGTCACCGATACTACCGTCATCCCAGAAGAGTCCGGTCATGATGCCGTAGACTGAATCTGATTTCGGCATATGAAGTGTGTCGATAAGCAATGAACCGGAAAAAAGGGAACAGGGATAGGTGGCCACGAGGGATGCCGCGTTGTAATTTTTCGGCAGAGAGTCAGGCAGGATCCAGATACCTATGGAATCACAGACAGGGGCAGGTGAAGCGGTATCGATTTTGTCGACATTTGAAAGCACGATTCGTACATCCATTTCCCCAAGATGACTTGCAGTGATTCTGAGAGGATTCTGACGAGCGGATTTATCTCTGAAATCAACCGTCATGCCGTTAATTACCAGAAAATCGCTTATGGTGCCGTCACCCCAGAAGATACCGGCTATAACACCGTAGATTGAGTCTGTTGAGGGAAACGTGACGGTATCGACAATCGCCGAACCGTTCAGTGCAGAACGGGGGTAGCGTTTCAGAAGCGTAGCTTCGGTACTGTTACGGGGAAGTTCACCGGCGGTAATCCATAAACCGATTGAGTCACACCATGGTTCAGGTGCAGCGGTATCCACCTGATTGACATTGTTGATCGTGATGCGGACATTCCGTTGTTTAACGATCGTGCCTTCAAGAGTCAGTGGATTTGATTTCGTACCGGTGACGGTGACGGCATTGGTTACTGTCGCGGAGTCTTTTCCGCCGGGACCGGAAACGACCAGTTTAACGGTAAAATAACCACTCGTCGTGTAGATATGCTTCAGCTGATTTGCAGAGTCACTTGTTCCGTCACCGAAGCTCCATGAACGATAGGTTATGATTCCCGATGATGTATCGACAAAGGAGACTTCGAGAGGAAAGGTACCGCTTGACGGTGTAAAAGAGAATCCGGGAACAGGCTTCGGATAGGAAATGACAAGATGGATTGTATCTGAACGTACGGTTCCGGCTGTATTGGTGACAATGCAGTAATATCCGCCCGAACTGCTCTCCAATGCGGAAGGTATTTCATAGCTGCTGACGGATGAAAGTGTCGTCGTATCACCGGCCTTGCGCCATGTATAATGACACCCGGCAGTATCTTTGACCGTAATTGAAAATGTTACGGCTTCTCCGACAAGAAGGGCTGTGTCATGAGAATGTGCTGTTATATGCGGCACGTCGATTACCGTCAGGGTTGCCCAGCGTGAAGTGTCGGAAGAAAGGCTGCTGTCTTTGACAATACACCTGAACTGCGCATTCGTATCCGCGATGGAAACCGTATTGATTGAATATGATGCCGCATTTCCGACTGAGTCACCGGGATACCGTTGCCACGTGTAGGTGAGTCCGCTGATGGCATCGGTCGTTACTGAAAACACTGCTTTCTGTCCGACCGGTACCGTTGTATCACTCGGTTCACTCTTGATCAGTCCTTCACTGAAGGTAATCGACAGTGTGCTGTCGGTCAGTGCAAGTGTTCCATTGACTCCTGAAGGCAGTGTTCCGATTTCGACTGTTTGGTCGGTAAGGGTACCGCTCCAGGAAAGCAGTCGGTAGTTACCCGGTGCAAAACCGGCACCACCTGTAATATTGAGTGTTCCGTCAAGTGTGCAGTTGCCGTTTATGTGCAGTGCATCGCTCTCGGTACCGAGTTCAAAATTGAGGACGGACGTAGAATGAAGCGTCAATGCTCCCGTAGTCAGCGTTCCGGGGCCGTTGTATCCGGGCGCAATGGTTCCCGATGCATCGACCGAACCGCTTACTGTACCGGTTCCGGCAAGTGCGGCTGCACCGGCGATGGTAACTGCACTTCCGGCAGCAAGTGATCCGTTGACTACGAGAATTCCATTGGAGACCGTAGTTGCACCGGTATAGGTATGGGCGGCAGTGAATACCCACGCGTTCCCGACATCACCGGTTTTGGTAACTGCTGTTTTTCCCCCGGTTCCATCTCCGATGATCGGAGAAAAAATACTGGATCCGGCAACATACAGTCCTCCGAACTCGATAGCACGGTTTCCGCTGCCCGTGAATGCGACAGCATCGGTTGCGGTAAAATTCATCGCTCCGGTTCCGCTGGCATAGATGCAGGCACCGTTATTTGTCACAGTAAAGAGACGGTCGGTATTTGCATCGGTCGTTCCAGTATAGCGCAGCACCCCTTTATCGAGAACGATGTTTGCAGCATCACCTGATGATTTGCCGATCGAGCAGGCTGTTCCGCCGTTGGCAAGTGTTGCGACATTACACCAGATGTCATTGTAAATTGTCGTGATACCGGTGTAGGTATTTGCCCCATTGAGATTGAGGCGGGAGTAAAGCGTGCTTGTTGATTTGCTCATTGAAAGACCGCCGGTTCCCTTGATTGTCGCATCGATGTTCGCCGTTACACCGGGTGAAAGGAAAATCGCACCGCGCGGAATGCCGAAGTCAAGAGTATCACCTGTAAGCGTGAAGGTGCTTGAAACGAATGCTATGCTGTCAACCTGCTGCGTACCGTCAACGGTGATTGTATACGTTCCGGCGGTACCGCCGAATTGTGCGGAGTAGCTACGGCCGGGCCATGTCGTAAGAAGCATTTCATTAAGTGTCCAGTAGACGTCGGTACCCCATGATCCGTTGCCGGGTTGAATGCCTGTCAGGGTTCTGGTATCCCATTTGAACACTCCATTGGTGGCCACAAGTGATTGGGATGGTTTTTGATTCTGATAGGAGAGGTTTATCCACGCACTGCTGCGTTTGACGTTATCCATCCGGAATTCGTCAATCATTCCTATAAAATGACGAGTTGTGTCGGAAATATTCGCAATGTCAAAAAGACCGGTTCCAACGACATCCCATCCGGCATTGTTCGATCCCACGGTATATGATAAAGCGGTATCGGATTCAACTGTTCCGTTAAGCGATAAAGATTCATTTCCGTTACCCCATGACCAGGCAACGTAATACCATCTGTTTGCATCGAAGGATCGTGTTTTTCCTGCAAGGTACACACCCGTATTGTTGAATTCACATTTCGTCTGAAATGCTCCGGTTGCATTGTTTGATCCGGCATAATAATCTGTACCTCGAAGGCAGAGGGACGCATTGTTCCCGTCGTCTTGTTTTATACACCAGATACCGAGCGTTTTCGCTGTTGTCGCATCGAATGGACTGTTGAGTCTCACCCAACACGAGAGTGTACCTATAGGGCGGTTCGGAAGCTGGCCTAATCCGAAAAAACCGGTACCGTCAAAATATCGTGCATGTCCGATGAGGCCGGAAGTCGTATCAATAGATTCCCTGTTGATTCCAGTGTGTTTGAATGATGATGCATCTTCAACTGAATCTTCAGGTTGTTTTGTGTCAGTGAGGTGATACGTACCGGTAAAACCGTTTGACGAATCAAATACGGCATAGCTGTTCGAGCTGTCGACCGCCTCCACATTTCCCCAGTACATAATCAATCGCTGGGATATCGTATTGCCTTGAACAGTATCAAGCGCAACCCAGATTTCGGCGGTATCATTGTCATTTGAATTATCGGCCCAGCGTTCGATCTGATAGGCAAGATGCTTTCCGCTGTTCGTCGCGAAACGTATGTCCGATCCGCCGTCGTTTGTCTGGTTGAAATACCGGAAATTGTCTGATGTAAGTCGTATCAGTACAGGAAAACGAAGGACATTACTGGTTACACCGGCTCCACCGGAAGCAATTGGTGTCGTGTTCAATAAAATCTTCTGGGAGTGCTCCCAGGTGGCATAATTTTCTGCAGCATGTGAAACGGCTATGGCAGAAATGATGAGGATGAAAAAATCCAAACGAATTCTGATCTGCTTGTGCATCTCCCCGAACCTTTTCTATTGTATCTCCCCGGATACACATAACCGTTTTATTGAATGTAGTTGGAAGGTGCTGCGTGTTGCAGAATGTCAGTATTTCTGCATCGTAACACATTTCCGGATTTGTGAAGAAACCAAGGACTATGGTACTCAATGAACAACTCGCTGAAAAAAAAGTGCATAGTGATTTCAACAAACATGATGTAGGTTGGAAAGGCCCTACGAAGCCTGGTTGGCAGACTGAAAACTGAGTTGAATCAGAGTTGTTCAAATGCTGATGATTCAATATACATTATACATTTTAAATGTGATAATATAAACATGTCCGGTTCATCGGTTTGAAAAAAAACTGGTCATTTTATGTTCCGTTTTCCTTTTCACGACGAAATACCCCACTTTCTCATATACCGCCATAATGTTGTGCGATCTATTCCGAGAACGGCTGCAGCTTTACCGCGGTTCCAATGCTCCCGGGAGAGTGCCTGAGTTACTGTTTCCCTGGTGAGTATGCTTTGTTCTTGTTGT
>Ga0316575_10000554_pt1 | contig 10933 bp, 10 predicted proteins | sample J5NA_FD_203072 | JGI IMG/M metagenome (GOLD analysis project Ga0316575, IMG submission 203072) | Rhizosphere microbial communities from salt marsh grasses in Alabama, United States - J5-7_050615r2r3 | ecosystem: Host-associated > Plants > Roots > Rhizosphere | place: USA: Alabama | collected...
GTACGGGTTCACATGCGGCACTCTTTACGCGAGAAATGAATCTTCCCTGCATATCGGGAATCGACAGCCACTCTGCTGCATTACCCGATGGCGCTTATGCCCTGGTAGATGCAAATGCGGGAATGGTGACAATCCGGCCCCGCAAAAAACAGGTTGCCGATTTTCATAAAATAATCAGTGACAAAAAAGTGCTTGATGATCTGGCCCGGACACATGCACTCACCCCGGCATTAACATTAAATAATGTGAGAATAAATGTCTACGCCAATGTAGGATGCGACGAAGACACAAGGCGGGCAATGTACAACGGAGCAGAGGGTGTTGGTTTGTACCGGATGGAACGGGTGTACCTCGGCAGTGTCGTTCCGCCCCGTGCGGACGAACTCCTCGGTGAGATGCGCAGGACACTTGAACCGGCAAAGGGGCATATCGTTTGTGTGAGGCTTCTGGATATCGGCGGTGACAAACCCATGCCTTTTTTAAAATTCATGGCTGAAACCAATCCCTCCCTTGGCCGTCGTGGTATCCGGCTTCTTCGTGAATATCCCGATCTTCTTTTAACCCATTTACGGGCAGTACTGGAACTTGCAGCGGATTTCGAAGTGTGCGTTCTGGTTCCACTGGTTACGCTCCCCGAAGATGTTGCACTGGTAAAACACCACCTTGCCCAGATCGGTTCGCAGCGTTCAATGTCTTCGCTGCCTAAAATCGGAGCCATGATGGAAACCCCTGCTGCGGCCCTTTCGGCGCGTGAAATAGCCAGACATGCCGATTTTCTCAGTTTCGGCACCAATGACCTGACACAATACGCATTTGCCGCCGACCGGGAAAATGCGGCGGTGGAGAGCTATTTCAACGATGCTTCGGATGTCATATTCAGAATGTTGCAGATAGTGCACGATGACGTGCCGGACATGCCGCTTTCAATATGCGGTGAACTTGCAGGGCGCCCGCAGTATACTTCAAGGCTTTTGCATTGCGGAATACGGACTTTCAGCGTAGCACCGTCCCTGATTCCCGTCATCAAGGAAGCAATACGGAATTCTTCTACTGAATTGTTGCCTGCTGCAACGCGTGTTACCGTTTTGGACCGTTAAAACGGAATGTGCCGTCAACAAGGCCGCCAATGACAACTCCGCGGTGATTTTCGGGATCATTGATACTGAAGAGCGGTGTTACATAGGGCGAGATGCCAAGCTGGAAGTCGAATGCTTTCCCCGGTTGCCGGAAGTCAATACCGGCATACCCGCCGATGATGGGCCCCATGGCAAAGAAGCTTGCGGTACGTCCGGCTCCCGACGCCTCCGACTTGTAATCCGGTCCGTAATGCAGGGAAACACCAAGCGCCGGGCCGGCAACCCATCGGGTATTCCTGTCCGACCGGTCGGAAAAAGTAAGCGCCACGGTAGGCTCGAACTGCAGCATGTGAAATGCCACGGCAAAAAGTATCGGCCGCATTACCGGCAGATCAACATGCAGCATCGTTTTATTGACAGAGGGAATTTCGGCAAACACGGAAATGTCCCCGGCAATTCCCCCTTTGGTGCCGGTTTTACTGGCAACGCATTTACGGACATTGTCAAACCGTTCGCCAAACCGGATCTTGAAACCGGTGCGGGTAGAATCACGTGCGGTAGCATCCGCAAACACTTCATTAACGGTGAACGCGAATAAAATCACCATAACAGCTGCAACAACATTCCTTGACGATTTCATACACGATTACCTTTCTGCACCATGCGTTGTCGAAGAATCCTTTTGTGGTGATGCGATTCCCGCAAGGTCACTTATCACGTTGATGAGTTGTTGATTGGCAGGAACGATGATTTTTGCATTATTCTGAAGTGCAAACTGCGCCGTCTCCAGCCGCTTCAGCAATTGCGAGTTTCCCACGAAATAGCGATCGGCGGCCTCGTTGACCAGCCTTATTGCTTCAGCCTCTCCTTCGGCGCTCAGTATCCGGGCTTGCCGTACACCTTCCGCTTTCTTGATTTCCGCACGTTTGATGCCGTCGGCCGTGGTCTCGGCAGCAGTCGCGAAATCGACAGCAGCGATTTTTTCGTTTTCCGCCTTGACAATTTTATTCATCGTGTCCTGCACGTCTTCGGGAGGATCAATTTCCTTCAATTCGGCACGAACGATGTCGATGCCCCAGTGAGTGGTCTCCTTTATGAGGATTTCGTGCAGATCGTTGTTGATCCTGCCCCGTTCACTGTTGGCTGATTTGAGCGACATCGTGCCGATGATGTTGCGCAGCGTGCTGCGGGAAAGGTTGACAATCTGGTAATTGACATTGTTGACGTTGTACTGCGAGTTCTTGACATTTTCTTCTTCGGCCTTCACTTTGTAATATATCTGCGCATCGACCATGGCATTCAGGTTGTCATTGGTGATGATCTCCTGCGGATCGGCATTTACCAGCTGCTCGGTAACATTTACCTTATACATTTTATCGACAACGGGAACGAGCCAGTGAAAACCGGGGCTGGCGAAATGGTGATATTTTCCCAGCCGTTCAACAAGACCCCTGTGTGTGGGCCTGATTATTTTGATACCGGTAAGAAAAAATACCCCGATGATGATGCACAACATCCAGATCCAGAGTGTTGTATATTCCTGCATTGAAAACCTCCTTGTGAGTGGTAACGACCGTTTTTTTTTCCCCGCAACAGCGGGGATCATCACCCCTTCGTGTAAATCGTTATTCAGCATGCGATTCAGTCTTCATCCAGACCGGAATGTCCGTCTCCGCCCAGGCTGTAATAATTGTTTTCTTCGTCCTCACTGCCGACGCTCTCCTGTTTGTCATCCAGTTCAGCTCCCGGCACATCGAGGTCACTCCCGATTGCCCCGTCACCGGGTTTCCCGGCGGGTTCCTTGGTCCTGGACAAATCTTACGGATTGAGATCCACCTTTTCACCTTTATTGCAGATATCATCACTGGGGGGATACACGGGATAATCCGGAAACGGTTCCGGTTGCCCGGTTCATTTTGTACCATAGACATCCTTGTTTTTATAAATGCAATTACCGGGCCAGCGTAATCCAGTGCTGTTTTCCGTACAGGGCAAATGCATTTCCTGGTATGGTGGTGCGTGATGGATCAAAATGAACGTCAATCCGATCACTTTGATGGGGCACCAATGTGTACAGGTAATGTATTTTGCACCATGCTCCAATGCGGGAACCGGCAGGATCACGTTTTTTGTTGATCCTGCCCCGTGACAAACAGCAATACCGAAATTCCAGCCCGAACCGCAAAAAAAATATTTCTCCGGTACCCGGGCACCGGTTCCACGGCATAATTATTGCATTTGCTTCCATAGCATGATAGTGCATTGTACGTGCCGTGTTATTCGACTGCCTGATAATCCTCATGTGCCTTGTCGATAGACGGCATGCTCTGGAAGCTGTAGCCCCGGAGAAATACAACCGGTGTACCGGTTGACCATTTGACCGTTGCAACCCACACCTCAACCGCCACGGAGTGATTTTGACAATCATCAATGATGGAGAGTACCGGCACGACAAAGACACCCCCGAAACGATCAAACGTATTGCATTTGTCGGAAATTACCTGCCCCGTCAATGCGGCATCGCAACCTTCACCACCGATCTGTGCGAATCATACGCGGCCGCCTACCCCGCAACAACCTGCATCGCACTTCCCGTCAACGATATCGAGGGGGGCTACGCCTATCCTCCCCGGGTCCGGTTCGAACTGACGGAAAAGGATATCCGCTCCTATCGACGTGCTGCGGACTTTCTTAATATCAACAATGTGGACCTTGTGTGTCTGCAGCATGAGTTCGGAATCTTTGGCGGACGAGCGGGCAGCCACCTGCTTACGCTTATGGAGGAACTGCGCATGCCCATCGTTACCACCCTGCATACCATTTTGAAAGATCCGGACAAGGATCAGTTACGTGTGCTCAGGGATATCGCCGCGTTTTCGGACCGGCTGGTGGTCATGAGCAGATGCGGCACAAAATTTCTGCGGAACGTGTACGGTGTTTCATCTGACAAGATAGACCTGATTCCGCACGGAATTCCCGATGTGCCGTTTGTCGATCCCAGCTTTCACAAGGACCTTTTCGGCGTGGAAGGCAAGATTCTTCTTCTCAGCTTCGGGCTGCTCTCCGCCAACAAGGGCATCGAAAATGTCATCAGGGCCCTTCCCGCCATCATTGCTGAACATCCGAACGTGGTGTATATCATTCTGGGTGCGACACACCCGCACGTACTTTCCAATGATGGTGAATCATACCGGTTGTCGCTGCAGTGGCTGGCTCAGGAAAACGGTGTGGAGGGGCAGGTGATTTTTTACAACCGGTTCGTGAATCTTGAAGAACTCATTGAATTCATCGGTGCTGCCGATATCTATATAACTCCCTACCTTAACGCTGCGCAGATTACATCGGGAACCCTGGCGTATACCCTTGGTGCTGGCAAAGCGGTGGTTTCGACACCGTACTGGTACGCCGAAGAGATGCTTGCCGACGGAAGGGGCATTCTCATTCCGTTCAATGAGCCGGATGCCCTGGCTGCGCAGATCAACCATCTGCTCGATAACGAAGCCGAACGTCATGCAATGCGCAAACGGGCCTATCTTTACGGCAGATCGATGATATGGTCGCGCGTCGTGGAACGTTACCATGAAAGCTTCGGGCGGGCACGGGCCGAACGCAGAAATTACACCGCACCGGGTTTTACGGCCAAATCGCTTGACAAGGGGTTCGGCGAGCTTCCGCCCCTCAAACTTGATCATCTGCGCCGCCTGACCGACGAAACCGGTATGCTGCAACACGCCGTCTTCACGATACCCAACTATCGTGAAGGGTATACGACCGACGACAATGCCCGGGCGCTCATGGTAAGTGCCCTGCTCGAAGAGACCGGTAACGGCGGTACGGCATTCGATCTCGCATCGCATTACCTTGCCTTTGTCTGGTATGCATTCAATACCGAAAACGGACATTTTCGCAATTTCATGGACTACCAGCGCAAATGGCTGGAAAACGGTATTTCCGATGACAGTCACGGGCGGACACTCTGGTCGCTCGGTACAGTACTCGGTCGCTCGACGTCCCATGCGTTGCACAACATGGCGGGATGGATGTTTGAACAGGCACTGCCGGCAATCACCACGACGACAAGTCCGCGGGCATGGGCATTCACCCTCATCGGCATCCATGAATATCTTCGTCGTTTTGCCGGTGACCGCAAAGCTAACCAGGTACGCGAAGAACTGGCCAATCGCCTGTGGACCATGTACAAGGAAAATCGTACCGATGACTGGCGCTGGTATGAAGACCGCCTTACCTACTGCAATGCGGCACTTTCGCAGGCGCTTATCATGTCGGGACACTGGATACCTGATACGGAAATGATGAATGCAGGATTCGAATCACTGAGCTGGCTCTCCGAACTGCAGCAGGACAATGTTGACGGAGGCCATTTTGTCCCCATCGGGTCAAACGGTTTTTACAAAAAGGGGGGCGAGCGTGCCCGGTTCGATCAGCAGCCGGTTGAAGCACAGGCAATGGTTTCCGCCTGTCTCGAAGCATATAAAATTTCCGGAGACATACAGTGGCACAAGGAGGCACGGCGTGCCTTCGAATGGTTTCTCGGACGAAATGACCTGAATCTTCCCATGTACGATCCGACAACCGGCGGGTGCCGTGACGGTCTGCATCCCGACCGCCCGAATGAAAACCAGGGTGCGGAATCCACCCTTGCTTTTCTGCAGGCTCTCATGGAGCTTCGACTTGCGGAAAACAACCTTAAGCTTCCTGAAGAGGCGAAATCATGAATAACATGCAATCTGGTCTGTTTCGACGTCATACATTGAATCCCCTGCTGACTGGGGCTGACTGGCCGTATCCGGTAAACACCGTATTCAACCCGGGTGCGACACTCCTTTCCGATGGAAGCACACTGCTCTTGTGCCGTGTTGAAGACCGGCGGGGACACTCGCATCTGTGCGCGGCACGATCCGTCAATGGCGTGGACGGCTGGAAGATCGATCCGCAGCCGACACTGTCTGCCGATCCGGAAAAGTATCCTGAAGAACTGTGGGGTATCGAGGATCCGCGGATAACCCGGCTTGAGGAACTGAATAAATTTGCGGTTGTCTATACTTCATACAGTCAGAACGGCCCCGGGGTCTCGCTTGCATTTACCGAAGATTTCCGGACATTCGAACGGTTCGGCGAGATCCTGTCACCGGAAGACAAGGATGCGGCGCTTCTTCCCTGTAAAATCGGTGACTACTGGGCGCTCATCCACCGGCCGGTAAGCGGACACAAAGCTAATATCTGGATATCGTATTCCTCCGATCTGCGACATTGGGGCAGCCACAGGATCATGCTTGAAGCGCGGCTCGGTTCGTGGTGGGATGCGAATAAAATCGGTCTGTCGACACCACCCGTCAGGACTCCCCGCGGATGGCTCATTGTGTATCATGGGGTAAAGATGTCCGCGGCCGGATGCATGTACCGGCTTGGTCTGGCGCTCTTTGATCTGCATACTCCCGAGAAGTGCATTCATCGTGGCGACGAATGGGTGTTCGGCCCGGAGGAACCCTACGAACGCCACGGCGATGTCGGCAATGTAGTGTTTCCCTGCGGGTACACGATTGCACCCGACGGCGATACGATCCGTCTGTATTACGGTGCTGCCGATTCCAGTATCGGCCTTGCCACAGGCAGTATCAATGCCATGCTGGATTGGCTGGAACGGGCTGCGGCCACGTAATGGAACTGGACAGGGTATTTGCCGTCCGGACAAACTGGTTGCTGGTGTTGCAAAAGCCACTTTTGTCGGTTGTTTTCCCGACGATGTTATTCCGTTCTGATTACCGGGGGCAATCTATCTTCAGCGTCGATAGTCTGTAGGAACCCTCGTGCCTGACAGCCGTAAACGTCAATGGATGAAAAGCGTTCTCATGCTGGTGGAAGTGCCGTTGACAATGTTTACAAAGAATGCTCCGGCTCCGAGATTTTTCCGGCAGAGAGTAAATGTTGCAGGCTTGCCGGCGGTCATGGTTTTCATGATTTTGCCGTCCGCCCGCATGATGCGCATTGTATAGATTTTCTGAAACGGGATATGGATAGATACACTGCCATTACGTGAGTACCCGACAGTAACATCGTCAGTCATGGATGTATGCGCTTCATCACGTGCTGTTTCATGACAGGCGGAAGTGGGACCGTCCATTCCCGCGCCGTCGAACGGGACGACAATAACCTTGCTGCCATGGCCATCGTTTCCTGCATCCTTGTCCTTTTCCACATCGATAACTGCAAAGGTGAAGTGGGTGACATGACCTTCTTCAATGACAACACCGGGACGTTCAATTTTGTTCCAGTGGTTGACAGTTCCATCGGTATAGCGCAGGAAGTCCGATTTCGGATCGAATGCCAGCCCCTGATTTTTCCATTTAGTTATTCCGTCAACTGATGTCAGGTGAAAGGCTTTGCGTTCGCTCCATGAGTTCACCACAATGTGATAAAGTCCGCCGCTGTACCATAAAACCGGGTCCTCCAGGTTCGGTAAATTGACCTCATTATAAACCGAGTTCCCCTGTATTACATATGGCCCGGTCAGACCACCGGAACTGATCATGATCTGGCCGTTTCGCGCAACGATCATGTAGTTGCCATTGTCCGGGCGGATGATAATACTCAGATTGGCAATTTGCGGGGTCGGAAATCCGTTGGCGGTAATTTTAATCGAACCGGCAAATGTCCACGGGCCGTCAAGCGTCGGTGCCGTAAAAAAGTCGCCGGGCCGCGTGTCGCTTACCACCGAGGCGTAGGTTCCGTCCTCGAGCTGCAGTATGGTGAGATTGTGCCCCTTGCCGCCCTGGTTTCCCGGCCAGCATATTCCTTTATCAATGTATGGCCCCATGATGGAATCACTGACAGCGTGTACCCCGACAGAATTCAACCAGTCCCAATGGCCACCGCTCTCTTTCCAGCGACTGGCAAACATATGGAATTTTCCGTCCGGTCCTTTGATGATGGGGCCGTCCCAGTAACAGTATGATTTGCAGGTCGTATCTTCGAGCCCGTTGTAAATGTCCCGTTTGCCTACGCTGGAACAACCCCATTTGTCGGATCTGAGCGGTTTGACAATCGGCATTGGCAGAAAATGATCGATAAGCGTTTTTTCGGCTCCGGAACTGAGGGACGAAAACAGCAGCTGGAGCACTCCGGCACAGGTAAAGCGGGTAATAAACCGGGACTGCCCGGTGAGATGAAAAGCAGGCATATGGTAACTTTCTGAACAGGTTATCTGATGGTGATGCTTTCGGTATAGAGCCCCCGTGTGTTTTTAACCGACACGGAATAGATACCCGGTTTCAGGTTGTTTCCTACCGTACGAGGGCGACTGCCCCGACCGGTTTCTACCACAACACCGAATCCGTCGGTGATCATGTAGGTGAAATCATCATCAAGTCCGATAAGTACGGTACCATCGTTATAAGTAATACAATGGTCTTCCGGTGGTTCCATGGTGCCGTTCCCGGTCGCATACGGTTGTTCAAGATGCCTTTCGGTCCGGGAATCCGCATTCCGGGCACACGGGGTAACAATAAAAACCAGTAGCAGCCACCCCGTAAGCAACGCTTTTCCTGAATGGTGTTTCATACCGTAGTACTCCCTTTCCGTTGTGCGGGCATTACCGGGTTGTGGTACCGGCAATGGTCCCTATCGCTTATTTGACCGTTATTTTCTCAGTCAGGGCAGTTGTGCCGTCAATCGAAATCCGCAAGATGTACGCACCTGACCAGTTCTTCTTACCCGTCAGCGGCACTGAGAACGGTGACGAGGTAACGCGTCCTGCAAACAGTGTCGCTATCCGGCGTCCGGTGAGATCAAGCAGATCGACAGTCAGGTCCTTGTGCAGAACCGGTTGGGAAAAATCCAGCCGAAGCAATGACAGGCTGTTGTTGACGGTTGCACTTATTGCCGGACTTCCGGGTGTTCGGGTAGTAGTATATGTCAGACCTGTCCCCGTCGGAGTAAAGAACCACCAGTTGAACGTGAAAAGCTCCCCGCTCCCTCCGGTGAATTTAAGGTACAGATCTTTTTTCCCTGATGCCTCGGTAACATCGCAGGTTACTGTTTCCCATTTGTCACGTCCGCCGGTCCCCTTGACATCGCAGGTACCGATCAGTTTTCCGCCCTCGCTGTCGAGGTGCAGTTCGATTTTTCCGCCGCCGGTCGCCGACGCAACACGTGCGGAAAATTTTGTTGCATCGGTACTGAAGTCGACTCCCTTTACTTTTATGTAATCTCCGTTTTCGATCTGGGAGACCTGCATTCCGCCTTCGCTGCAGGGTTCCGTTTTGATGCCTTTTTCAAAGCAGATCGTTTCGGCCTGAATCGTATCGTAGGGGTTGAGGCTCCCCACCTGAGCAGGGCCCTCTTTGGTTTGCGAAAGGGCCGGAATGGTGCCGTCGTCTTTATAGGTGAACTCTTCGACACATACCGAGCGTTTGAAGCTTCCCCCGCCCGGCAATGCGCCGTTGTGATAGAAGCAATATGAGTGACCTTTGTAGTCGACGACGCCGGGGTGGTTGGTGGCAATCGAGGGTTTGCCGAATATGTCGCCTTTGTAGGTCCAGGGGCCGGTCGGTGTCTTGCTGGTTGCATAACTGATTTTTTCGCCGCTCCCGGCATAAACGAGGTAGTAGAGCGACTCCCGTTTATAGAACCACGGTCCCTCGGTAAATCCCTGCATCGATATGTTGGAGATAACGCTTCCCGTCGTACTGATCATATCTTCTTTCAGCCTCACCATGCGGAGATTGCCGTTCCCCCAGAACAGGTAGGCCTGCCCGTCATCGTCAACGAACACCGTCGGGTCGATGGCCATACTTCCTTCCTGGGCTATCGCCCTGCCGACCGGGTCCTTGAACGGCCCTGCCGGATTGTCCGCAACGCACACACCGATTTTCGCGCCGGTGTTGTTGTTCAGCGGCACGTACAGATAGATGTTTCCGTTTCTGGGGACAGCCTGCGGAGCCCAGGCATTGTCGGTACTCCAGCTGAATGTTTTCAAACCGGCGACCGTGCCGTGATCCCTCCAGTTGACCATGTCGACGGTCGAGTAGAGCTTCCAGTCGTTCATGGTGTAGAAGTTGTTCACGGTTACATCTTCGTCATGAGAAGTGTAGAGGTAACAGGTATCGTTGTAGACCATCGGGGCGGGATCCGCAGTATATGACGTCTGTATGATCGGGTTGTCCGCGTGTCCTGTTGTCAATAGATAGGGTACTGCAAACAGGGCGAATTTCAGTTTTTTTAGTGCAGCCTGCATGGATAGTGTCTCCTTTTCAGATAGGTGTCGCAGTGGAAACAGGTTAAAAAATGAAATGGTCTTTCTGATGGAATGGCCGTTGTACCGTATCATTGGTATATGTGCTCCCGCGGTCCCGATCGCGCTGGATCGTCATGGTCGGCAGTGATTACCGTGACAGGTATTTGTCGGTTTCGTGGCATTGTAACATCCTCGGTAAGCGTGTTTATCGTTTCTTAAAGGTGCTCGTAACGTATATTCAGACAAAGAAAAAGGCAGCGCAGCGCCTTGTAAAAGACGATTGCGTCACACCTTTTTCGTGGTGCGGCCCGTGTCACCTTGCCGGGATCGTCACGGGCCGTCTTACTACCGCGCACCGCTACATCACTGAACCTTAAAACCATCAACAGGTCCGGCGCTGTACCATGGTACCTATCTGAATTCAACCAAAGCATTGTCCTCCCGTTGATTCATGTAACTCAGCCTGATCCACCCGGTTGAACGCACGCGACGGGAAATGGTGCATTCGTCAATAAGACCTTTCCACTTGGTGTCGCCGCCCCCGTTGTCGGAGCCGATCAGCATCGGAAAGTCGTTTGCAACCGATCCGACCGTGGTGATGTCG
>Ga0316575_10000556_pt1 | contig 10918 bp, 15 predicted proteins | sample J5NA_FD_203072 | JGI IMG/M metagenome (GOLD analysis project Ga0316575, IMG submission 203072) | Rhizosphere microbial communities from salt marsh grasses in Alabama, United States - J5-7_050615r2r3 | ecosystem: Host-associated > Plants > Roots > Rhizosphere | place: USA: Alabama | collected...
ATCTCATGGGTTTTATTTTGATGAGGCATGCGACCATCTCCCGTAATAGAGGCTGCGTTACAATAGCGTTACTTAACGTTACTTTCCATCATATGTAACGTTTTTCCGTGTGTCAACTGATTTTAAAATCCCGAGATTCGAAGCCTGCCTGCTAACCGATTAATTAATTTTTATCATAATTAATAAGCAGTTATAGACATATTTACCCCTTGCGAGGAATATTTACAACATCTGGCACGCAAATTGTTATTTACTAAACCAAATGGCGTGCACCGCGTGAGGCGATGTTGAAATCTTGAAGGCGGACATCGCCGTAAAAAATCTTTAACACTAAAATTTGAAAAGGAGGACATCATGAAAGCCAGAAATTGTTGCAAAACCATGCAGGCGGAGCTCACGGCCTGGAAGGCCAACGTTTATGATATCGCCCGCAAGATGGAAGACCTGCCCGGTAATGAACGTGAGGGGATTTTACCCCATATTGAGGACCTTCATATACTCATTGCGGAAATGGATGATCGGATCGAGCAAATCCGGGAAAAATGCACCCCCGAGACCGGGATTGACGATATCAGGACCGATCGGGAAGAATTTGATAAGCACTTGGCAACGCTGCGCGTAACGGCGGATGAAGCGATGAAGGGTCTCGGCGGCGGGAACTTCGGTGGTTAAGCGGGAGTCACACCGGACGCCATAAGGTCTGCAGCGCCCGCAAGGAAGCCTGAAGCGTGCCCGGACTGCCCGGCAGTCAACTCACCATGCTCTAAAGGCCCTTTTCGGGCGTTATGCCCTTCTTCTTTCTCAGATGCACATGCAATTCCGAGCAATTCGAGTACCGATCAAGGTGGTGCAGGAATGAAAGGAGGTAAGCAAAATGAATAAAAAAATCTTATTTTGCACCTGCTTAACGGAATACTGTGATCACATTTTTAATTTTGTCCTCAACCTAGCCGGGGAACGTGATGCTAAACTTTGGATTTACCACGGTCTGGGGCGGCTGAATTCCAGCGAGAAAGAAACGCTTGAAACAATTCAAAAGACCGAAGCTAGAGTCGAAGAGGCTTACAAGGATAAACTGAAAAAGAGCGGTGTAAAAAATTATATGATCAATATATCGGACGGAGATATCACCACCGAAATTACCAAGCTGGCCCGGAATGCCAAAATCGATCTTATCGTCATGGGTACCTCCACCCAAGCTCCCCTGGACATCGGTGAAGGTGTAAATGTAGGGCCCCTTGGCCCGACAACAGCTGAAACCATTTTACGGTCTCCCTGCCCCGTATTGGTGGTTCCTCCCGCGATGATACCCGGGCTGACAAGAAGATAGTTGGGATAGAAGCGCCCGATGCATCCAAATGATGAATTTAGCGAACCGTACCCATAAACCGTTGAAGCCCAGGGCGCAACTATGATGGATCCAAGGTCTAACCCGGGGGAGACAACGAACATGAATGAAGAAAAATATTTGCCTGAAAATAAGTTTGAGATCGCAATCAGGCATGGCGTGGTATTGGTGGATTTTAACGCCGCATGGTGTGCGCCCTGCCGCGCCCAGGACCCTATCATCAGAGAACTGGCCGAAAAATTCGAAGACCAAGCGATCGTTACTTCCATGAATATCGATGAAAATCGGGAAACAGCCCTGAAGCTGGGCATCCATAGCATTCCGACGCTGGTTCTTTTTAAGAACGGCAAGGAAATCCAGCGCTTTATCGGCCTTCAATCTGAAAAATTGCTGTCTCAGGCCATTGAAAATCTGCTGGGCTGATTCTTCAGGGTCTTAAACCCGACGCGATGCACTTTTCATCCTGGTAATTGCCCATATTATGAACCGCTGGTGGGAGGCATCATTCCGACATCAACAGTCCGGAGGGAAAACTGAAAAATGAATAGCGTATCATTTGCAGACATCGCCATTGTATCCTGCGGGACGTTAAGTCTCGAGCTGAAATATTTAAAAGCGGAAGGGTTTCTGGATACCGCTCATCTTTTTTTTACGACACCCGGGCTGCATGAGGATATCCGTGAGCTGGAACGCCAGCTCAATAAGCAGATTAACAAGGCCAAAGAAAAGGTAGATAAGGTGCTGGTGGTTTATGGCGGCAAGTTCTGTTACGTCAATGCCGAAGAACCCACCCGCACCATGCAAACCCTCATAGAAGAGCAGGGTCCGGCAGTGACTCGAATCCAGGCCACCCATTGTATGGACATGCTCGCCAGCGAAGCACAACGCGAAGAAATTGCAAAAGAAATCGCCGGCGGCGAAAAGGTCTGGTGGATGACACCGGGCTGGATCAAATTTCGTCATAACGTCTTCAAGGGATGGGACAAAGGCCTGGCAAATGAGAATTTTCCGCGCCATACAGGAGGTGCAATTGTTCTTGATGGAATTGGATACCTGGAAAAATATATGGCGGAAAAACCGGAGGAATTTTTAGAATATTCTGACTGGATGGGAATTCCGATCCAACCCTATCCGATTACCTTAGATCGATTAAAAACCTTACTCGCAGATCAGGCAAATCAACTATCAGGCTGATAAATCTTAGAGCGGATCCTTTGTATCCGGCGGACGCAGCCAATGAGATGGAAATTGCGAAACTGTCACTTTCCTACATACAGCTTCTTCCACGGATCGCGCTTGAATTCCTGGTAATTTCGCAAAGCCCGATATAAGGCCCCGACCGCAAGTTCGGCGCAATGGGTATTTTCCGAAGGCAGGGTTTGCAGGTATTTAACCACATCTTCGGGTGTTAGCTCCCAGGCCGATTCGACATGCTTTCCTTCGATCAGTTCAGCCACCGTGTTGGCACAAGCGCTGGTACTCATGCATCCATTGGTTTCATATGACACCGATTGGATGCGACCGCTGCGAATCGTCAAATACATTTCGACGGTATCGCCGCATTCACCGGTTCTCTTTCCGTAGCCATCCGGATGCGAAATGGCCTCCCGCCGATCGGTGCGAAAGGCCATTTCCAGATAGCGCAAGGAATGATCCTGCCAGAAATCAAATTTTCTTGGTGCCATTATTTTACCAGTTTAAAAACAAACGACGTCCCACGGACAACTGCCAAATTGAGCGCTTCGCTCAATTTGCTAATGATCACAAACATTGGCACCGGCTTCGAGTGTATTGTCCAGATACTGTCTGACGAGTTCCTCGGGTGTCAACGATGGCGCGCCGACGACCACTTTTATGTCATTTTGCGCAAAAAGATCCAGCGCCCTGCCACCCATTCCGCCGGCAATAATAACGTTTGTCCCCAGATCATGAAGCCATTTTGGCAAAACTCCCGGTTCATGGGGCGGCGGAACGAGATTTTCTTTATTTTTAATCTCATTGTCTTCAACATCAACCAGCGCAAATTCCTGACAGTGCCCGAAGTGAGCGGTGAGTTTTCCCTCAGCTAGTGGTATTGCAAATTTCATGATGACATCCCTCCAATTCTTTAGAACCGGCTTTAAATCCAGCTCTATCTATAATTAATGTTTCTCAAAAAAAATAAAATATAAAAAGGTGCTTATAGCGCTAACCGATTTGACAGGTTTTGCCAGATTTCTTTAATCGCCTGCCCCACTTTTGATTCGGTATGATATTCAAAAATGGTTTGAGCCTGGACCATGGCTTTGGTGAAAATCGGATCAAAAGGAATTCTGCCCAAACAGGATACCCCTTTTTCTTTGGCAAAATTTTCAACATCCCGGGTCAGCTCTAAATTCAGATCAAACTTATTGACACAAATCATAGCCGGCACTTTAAAATGGTCGGCCAGTTGCACTACCCGTTCCATATCGTGTTTGCCCGAAACGGTGGGTTCGGTGACGATGAGAACGGCAGTGGCGCCGCCGATCGAGGCAATTACCGGGCAGCCCACGCCGGGTGGGCCGTCACTCAGAATCAGCTCGAGATTCTTTTCTTCACCCAGTTTACGGGCTTCCTGGCGCACCAGGCTGACCAGCTTGCCGGAATTTTCCTCCGCAATCCCCAGTCGCGCATGCACCATGGGACCGAAACGGGTGTCTGAAATATACCACTCTCCACAGGTATTTTCCGGAAAATCAATAGCTTTTTCAGGACAAAAATGAACGCAAACACCGCAGCCTTCGCACGCGATGGGGTTGACTTCAAAATCCTCACTGATGGCATTCCAGCGGCACAGATCGCGACACACAGCGCATTCAGTACATTTATCCTGATCGATAACCGCCGTATTCCCCGATTGAAAATCATGCCGCTCTCTGACTTCGGGATCCATGATCAGATGAAGATCGGCCGCATCCACATCCGCATCGCAGAGAACCTTGTTTTCGGCCAATGAAGCAAATGCTGCCATTAAACTGGTCTTGCCAGTTCCGCCTTTCCCGCTGATGATAATTAGCTCTTTCATGCTCAGTGTTCCATCAAGACTTTAATCTTCTGATAGAGTTCAAAAAATTTTTCTTTCCATTCCGGCATTGCTTCGACGACTAGCTCTCCCCTGGAATAGGTCTCGGCAATCTGTCGATCAAAGGGTATTTCCATCAGAATCGGTAAATTTTCCTGATCCGCATATTCTTTAACTTTTTTATCCCCCAGATCAGAGCGATTAATGACCAACCCGCAGGGGATATCGAGTATATTAACGGCGCCGACAGCCAGTTTTAAATCGTAGAGTCCAAACGGGGTCGGTTCGGTGACGAGCAAAACAAAATCTGCATTTTTCATAGATTCAATCACCGGACAGGAGGTCCCCGGGGGTGCATCCACTATGGTGAGCCGGGCCGGATCGGTATAGGATAAAACCTTATTGATCAATGGCGGCGACATGGCTTCGCCCACCCTCAATTTTCCATGGATGAATTCGACGCCGTTGCGATGGCCTTTTTGGATGACACCCAACTCGCGACCTTTTTCAGTAATGGCATCTTCGGGACAAACCGCCATGCATCCGCCGCAGCTATGGCAGAGTTCTTCAAACGGCAAGACCGTCTCCCCCACGACGACAATGGCTTTGAACTGACATATGTCACCACATTTTCCGCAAAAGGTGCATTTGTCCATATCCACCTCGGGAACCGGGGTGGTAACGGTTTCGGTCAGATCAAAAACCGGCTGCATAAAAAGATGGGCATTGGGTTCTTCGACATCACAATCCAGCAGTTGAACCATGGATCCGAGCGACACCGCCAGATTGGTTGCCACCGTCGTTTTGCCGGTTCCGCCCTTACCGCTGGCGATACTAATAATCATAATAAAAACTCCCTGAGCAAGACACACCGGAAATTCTAATGTTTAAACGCCCTAAGGGCCTAAGTCGCTGTTCTCAAGCCCTCAGCGACCCGACCTTCCTCTGCCACCCATCCCGCCTCCGGTCCCCATTCCGCTGCTGCGTCCCATTCCCCTGCCGCGTCCCATTCCCATTCCGCCGGCTCCGGCGTGACGGGGCGCATTGGCTTCCGTGGTGGGTGTCAGCTCCCCATTTTTATACTTATTCACGATGTCTTTTATTGTGCCGGCTTGCCCGAGGTACACTTGAATGCCGGTTGCCGTAAATGTCTGAAACGCATTGGGACCGCAATTGCCGGTAATCACCGCCTGGGCGCCTTTGGCGGCCACAAACTGGGCCGATTGAATGCCGGCACCGCCCCCCAGGGCATTATTTTCATTTTCGAAAACTTCAAAATTCAAATCATCTGTTTCGATAATCAAAAAATAGCTGCACCTGCCAAATCGGGGATCCAGCTGGGCTGCCAAATCTTTTCCTGACGAACTAACGGCTATTTTCATTACGCAGACTCCTTTTGTTAAAAGTAATTTGCCATAATGGTTCTTAGCGATTTTTCCCGCAGCAGCTTCCGGGCCCCTCGCAGTCGGCCTGCTGTGGCTGCAATCCGCAGCAACCCGTGTCGCCCGCTCCGGGTAACCGCATTTGAGATACACCGGATATAGAAGAATGAGCCGATATGAGTTTCTTAAGTTTTTGGCTGCCACAGAAATTACATTGCGGTCGATCAGACGTCGCTGTCATCAGCAGTTCATTGACCCTTCCACATTCCTCACATCGATAATCAAACAAAGGCATGCGATTCCTCCAAAAATTCAATCTTTTGTTATTAAACCCAGTGACCCTCAACATCCGCCTCCGCGGCTGTTTCAAGTTCTCCGTTATTAAATTGCGCGATGACATCTGCCACCTTCCCGCTGGCGCCGGTCATTATTTTAACGCCGGCACTTTGCAGCACCTTAAACGCTTTGGGTCCGCAATGACCGGTAATTAAAACATCCACGTCATGTTCGACAATGGTTTTTCCCGCCTGTATTCCCGCACCCTGGGGCAGATTAATATTCTGCGCGTTTTCCACAACCTCAAAGGCCATGGTTGCGGGATCGACGAGAATAAAATATTCAGCCCTGCCAAATCGCGGGTCTAAATCGGAATCTAATTCCCTGCCAGCTGAGGTAATTGCAATTCTCATGATTTAAATTCCTTTCTTTTTCATTTGACATATGCATATAAGTATTTAATATTATACATGTTTGCGAATATAGTGGGCTTTATGTTATAAGCATATGCTCATAACAACCTTAAGCGCTTCAGGATGGATTGTCAAGCACTTTTTAAAAAAAGAGAGATGTAATGATGCCCCGGCGCTGACTTGTTTCCAGATCAATCCGGTGGGGACCAAGCTTTAATCCGGACGACTTGGCCGTCGATTAAAGGTTTGAACCGAAGAGAGTTTCACCGAACAAAAGCTTAGGTTACTTGACCGAAAAGAAAATATCAGCCGATTTCAACTTGTTGAGAATCAGTTAAAAATAAAGAAAATACAGATACTTAAATCATAATCTGCCGCTGTGCAGAATCCCTTTGTATGCTCTTTTTCTCCATGGACCAGATGGATCTGCAAATTTGGCGTTAGAATTAATCTTACTAATCAGCATTCCCGTAACGTTTCTTTTTAATTGATGGCGTATTTTCCCATCCGGCCGAACCACAAAGCCGGCAAAACAGGACTCTCGTTCACTGGTATTGCTTGCGCTGATCCACAAATAATTATTCGCGGCGTATCCTCTGACTGCACCGGTGATAAGACTGCCCAACTCTTTTCCCTGTTTTTTATATTCAGTCGTACTTAGATTGCCATCATACCAGGATTGAAAAAGTACCTGGGTTCCCAGTTGTTTTTGTTCCCGATATAATTCCGGGTACCGCCATTCATGGCAAATGAGCACACCGCAGGTAAAATCCTTGATTTTAAATTGAACCGCTTTTTGCCCCGGTTGATAGTAAGCGTGTTCCAGTTCCCCTTCTTTTCCGGTGCAGAAGCGCTTATCATAGCGATTGATTATCTTTCCTTTATTATCGATCAGCCACAAACAATTGTATGGGCGCTTATGGCTTCCTTCAAAATGATGGCTACCGACAATTGTCCAAATCTTGAGTTCTGAAGATCGTTTCATTATTTTTTCTAAAAAACCCGGTAGCAGGGTCTCAGCCCGACTGTTGAAACGCTTAAAATCTGTCCCGGCATAACCACTGAGGCTGCTTTCTGGAAAATGAGATACATCCGCCCCTTTTTCTTTTGCTTCCGCCATTTGTCTTAGAATATACGACGCGTTCCTTTTAATATCGGCGCTCACAGGAAATTGGCACGTCGCTATGATTAATTCGCGTTTCATCTACTGCCTCATCGTATTTAATTGGGGGGGCGGGGAGTTTTATATTCAAACCCTTACCGTGAGCTGGATGAATGATTATGGGCTATTTGCAAAGACCGCGTCCGCCGCAGGCGGATCTGAGTGCATTAGGGTTGTGTGCCTGGCCCAAAATGTAAATATGACAATGTCGGATGATCAAGTCAATCAAATCTTACTGTCGATTATTGAAATATCATCTTCTTTAAAACTCTCCAAAATCATTTTACACTCCTTTTTTTTCTATTTTTTTTAAAAAAAATGTAACTGATTCGGATGACCGGGTTCCTTAAGGTCAACAATTCAAAATGACGCGTTTTGATGAAGACTTGAACCTGAAAGGAGATCACCGTTGAAGCAAGAAATTTCAAGAAGAACATTTCTAAGGGGCGGAATTGCAGCTGCAGCCGGCTTGGCTGCCAGCAGTATTCCAGGATCTGCCGCAGTAGCAGCACCGAATGAAAAAGCTCAGCTGGCAACCCTGCTGGACATTAGCAAATGCATCGGTTGCGGCGCCTGTGTGGAGGCCTGCAACGAAACAAACGCGCATAAGTACCCCAATCCGAAAAAGCCATTTCCCAAAATGTATCCCAACCGGGTGCCGGTTCAAGACTGGTCTGAAAAGCAGGATGTTACCGATCGTCTGACCCCTTACAACTGGCTTTTTATTCAACACGCCACTGTTAATTTTAACGGTGAAGAGCATGAAATTACGCTGCCCCGGCGCTGTATGCACTGTGTCAATCCGCCTTGTGTCAAACTCTGCCCCTGGGGCGCTGCACGGCAGCTTGACAATGGCATTTCAAGAATTGACTCCGATATTTGCCTCGGGGGTTCCAAGTGCAAAAAGGTTTGTCCCTGGGACATCCCCCAGCGCCAGACGGGAACAGGTTTGTATCTTGATATTCTGCCGTCATTTGCCGGAAACGGTGTGATGTACAAGTGCGATCGCTGCTATGACCAGATTGCAGAAGGCCAATTGCCAGCCTGCATCGAAGCCTGCCCAGAGGACGTTCAGACCATCGGGCCGCGGGATGAAATCATCCAAAAGGCGCGGGCATTGGCCAAAGAAATCAACGGCTATATTTACGGCGAGAAGGAAAATGGCGGAACCAATACGATTTATGTTTCGCCGGTGCCGTTTGAAGAGCTGAATAAGGCCATCGAAAAGGGTAAAGGCAAACCCCACCTTAATCCGGTAAAAGACACCATGGCCCAGGCCAACAACCTGACCACCGCAATGGTCCTTGCCCCGGTGGCCGGAATTGCAGCAGCAGTGGGAAAATTTGTAAAGCTAAAAAAAAGCAGCAAATAGCAAACAAGGAGCCTGATGAGATGAGAAAGCAACGAGACATGATATCAAAGATGCCAAACAAAGCCGTTCATTATATCTACCTGATTACGGTTTTTTTCCTTACGATTACCGGCTTTGGCCAGATGCCTATTTTTAAACGTTACTACATTGCCGATATTCCCGGTCTTGGGTGGCTGGCGAAATTTTATGTCACCCATTATATCCATTACCTGGCCGCAATTTTGATCCTGGCGCTGGCGGCCTATATGATCATCGACTACTTTGTTTTGCAAAAAAAACACATCCGCCTGACCGTATCCGGTTACGTCAGGGGAGCCATTCTGGTCGGAATCCTGGTATCGGGAATATTTCTGGTGATTCGAAATCTCACTGGAAGCCGGTTCGAACCGGGTTTCATCATCTTTCTGGACCTCGCCCATCTCGGACTGGTCATGACATTTTTGATGGCCGCCGGCTATTGTCTGGCTAGAAAAAGGAGTTGGGTTACACTGCGGTAAATTGAAATGGAAAATTTTGGCTGAAACGATCGCTCAATGCCCAGAACTGGAAGAATAAATATGGAACATTGCATCAATCACCCGGATAAAGAAACGCGTTTTGTTTGTCTAAAGCATAACATTTACATGTGCGAAGAATGCTTACAGTGTCGGGATCCGAAGATATACTGCAAGTTTCGATCATCATGTCCCATTCATTTCTTAACCAAAAGAAACGGGAACCTGGATAGCGTTAATCCGCCCGAAGGCCAATCCCCCTCCGAAAGGGTTCGGGCGGCTTAACATCATATGAGAAAATTTATTGCAATCGATTTACAATGCGCGGCTTCTTAGAAGCAAGAATATTGCAGACGCTGGTTTTAAACTTTGTGGTGTTGTCTGGCGATTTTGCTTGTCAAAAGGTATTGCCTGATTTTTAAAAAACAGTGGACAAATGCCTGCCGAAATCTTATTAATTACAGGGAGTATGAAAATGAAAGAGCTGATCATTATGTTAGGCATTGCGGGTGTCTGGATTCTCCTGCAGGCTTATATTCTACCTAAATTGGGCATATCAACCTGACTGAAAGATTCTTGTCAGGTGACAAGAAACCATGACCGTACCCAGGCGAACGAACCGCAAAAAGATAAAAGATAAAGATTTTGAACTCATTCGGGCCATCAATTCAGGCCAATTCGATCGTTTCCCGGAGCTTGTCAAGCGCTATGAGCAAAAGCTGTATAATTTCAGCTTCCGGATGTGCCGGGATGCGGCCGATGCTGAAGATTCGGTTCAAGAAACCTTTCTGAATGTATTTAAATACTTAAAAGATTTTCGGTACGAAACCAAATTTAAAAACTGGCTGTACCGGGTGGCAGCCAGCACGTGCATCAAAAAACGGCGAAAATCAAAATTTGCCCCTGAAAGGGAACTGTCCCTGGATGAGTTTATCCCTCAGGATAAAGCCGAGGTTCCCGATCACGTTCCCGAATGGGCGTTGATGCCCCTGGACAAACTGCTAAATGATGAGCTTTTAGATAAGCTCAACGAGGCCATTTTCACGCTCCCCGAAAAATACCGGCTGGTGATTGTATTAAGGGACATTGAAGGATTCAGCACGACCGAAACTGCCCAAATTTTGAATTTATCGGATGCGAATGTGAAAGTCAGATTACATCGGGCACGCCTGTTTTTGAGGGACAAATTGAAAGGGTATTTTGAAAATGAATAAAGATGAGCACGATCATAAACACTGCCTGGGGTTGTTTGAAAAACTTTCCGAGTATCTGGATAATGAGCTGGATGAAGTCACCTGCCAAGAAATCGAAAATCACATCAAAGAATGCGTCCCTTGCTTTGTGTGCCTGCAGACCCTTAAACGAACCGTTGACCTGTGCAAACAGGCGGGAAACAGGACCGTCCCCAAAGACTTCTCAAAAAAATTA
>Ga0316575_10000557_pt1 | contig 10902 bp, 10 predicted proteins | sample J5NA_FD_203072 | JGI IMG/M metagenome (GOLD analysis project Ga0316575, IMG submission 203072) | Rhizosphere microbial communities from salt marsh grasses in Alabama, United States - J5-7_050615r2r3 | ecosystem: Host-associated > Plants > Roots > Rhizosphere | place: USA: Alabama | collected...
GTGTGCCCGAAGGCGACCATCTCGAACGCGCCGTATGTGAGACGTGTGACACGGTCCACTACGAAAATCCCAAGATTGTCAGCGGATGTATTGCTACCTGGGAGGATCGTGTCCTCCTTTGTCGACGTGCGATTGAGCCCCGCTACGGACTGTGGACCCTTCCCGCAGGCTACATGGAGAACGATGAGACCACAGCCGATGCCGCCGCACGCGAAACCGCGGAAGAGGCGGGCGCGGAGGTGGACATCGTCGACTTGTTCGCCATGATCAATCTGCCACATATCAGCCAGGTCTATGTCATGTTCCGTGGGAACATGCGCAACGCCGAGTATGAGCCGGGTATCGAGAGTCTGGAGGCAGGCCTGTTCGACCAGGACTCCATTCCATGGCACGATCTGGCGTTCCCCGTGGTGACCGAGACACTGAGACGCTTCTTTTTCGATCGTGCACGGGGTGAGTTCCGCATTCATGTCGGCGACATTGTCCCCATCGATCGCGCGCGCAATCAATGGAGCATGCGCTTCATGCGGGATTGAGTGCAACGGCAGGAGATACGAGGAGAACCGACCATGGAGCCGCAATTCTGGCATGAGCGTTGGCAGCAAGATCAGATTGGATTCCACCAGGGGGAGATCAATCCCTATCTGAAGCAGTACCTTCCGGGACTGGAACTTGCTGCGGGGTCGCGCATCTTCGTGCCGCTCTGCGGAAAGAGTCGCGACCTGCTGTGGCTCGCTGAGCAGGGCCTGGAAGTGATTGGTGTGGAGTTGAGTCCGATCGCCGTCGAGGCCTTCTTTCGTGAAAACGGGCTCGACCACGAAAGGAGTCAACAAGGATCGTTGGAGCGCTGGCAAGGTGATCGGGTAACGATTTTCTGCGGCGACTACTTCCAGTTCGGTGCCGGCCATCTATCCGGAGTGGCGGCAGTCTACGATCGCGCCTCCCTGATCGCCTTGCCGCCCGCCATGCGGCGAGATTATGTGGCGCACCTCAGGGTCCTGCTGCCCGCAACCACACCAGGGTTGCTGATAACCATGGACTACCCGGCCGATACCATGTCCGGCCCGCCGTTCGCGGTCTCCGACGGAGAGGTACGTTCGCTCTATGCCGACGGATTCGATCTGGAGTTGCTCGAAGAAGTAGACGCGCTCGCCGCAAATCCGCAGTTCCTGGTGCGCGGACTGCCCGCATTGCACGAGCGTGTATATCGTTTCCGCCGTCTCTGACTCGAGCGAGCCGATGATCACCCCGGTGAATGCACTGCAGTCAAACGGGCCGGCAGCAGGGAGTGTGAGCGTGCCTTTGCATCAGTCATTCATCCGCATTGCCAAGCAGAAGCGCGACAAGATTGCCGTGCAGGATATCAGCACGGGTCGCGAACTCAGCTTCGGCCGTTTGCTGATTGCTTCACTGATCCTCGCGCGGCGCTTCCGCCGCGAACCGGACGGCTACCTGGGGATCATGGTGCCAACCTCGGCTGGCTGTGTCATCGCCGTCCTTGCCTCGTTGATGTTGGGCAAGGTGCCGGTGATGATCAATTATTCGACCGGCGCCGCGGACAATATCGAATTCGCGCGAAGACGTTGCGGATTCCGCCGCGTAATCACTTCACGCAAGCTGCTGGAGCGTATCGGCTGCCCTGAACTCGAGGACATGGAATACCTCGAGGACCTGTTGGCGACCGTCCGCCCCGGAGAAAAGATTCTGGCGGCGCTTCAGGCAGCCCTGCCTTCGGCGATGCTGGGACGAACCATTCATCGCGGTCACGAGGATGATACCGCCGTGATCCTGTTCACCAGCGGAAGCGAAAAGGCGCCCAAGGGGGTGGAGTTGAGTCACCGCAATCTTGCGAGCAACGCAGCGGCGGCATCAACGGCCATCGCGGTTCGCGACGACGATGTATTCCTGTGCGTGTTGCCTCTGTTCCATGTCTTCGGTCAGATGACGAATCTCTGGTTGCCGCTGAATCGGGGTCTGACCCTGGTCACCTACGGTAACCCGCTCGATTTCAAGACCGTGGCACAGGTGATCCGTGATTATCGACCCACTATTCTGATAGCGACACCGTATTTTCTCGCTGGCTACGCGAAACCGGCGCAGCGGGGAGATCTCGCTTCCCTTCGCCTGGTGATCGCCGGCGCCGACAAGGCGCCTGAGTCGCTGCGCTCAATCTGGCGCGACATGCATGGGATCGAAGTCCTCGAGGGATATGGTGCCACCGAGACCAGCCCGGTGATCTCGGTGAATACTCCCGAAGCGAATCGTCCCGGAAGCGTTGGCCGCCCCCTGCCTGGTGTACAGCTCCGCATCGTCGACATCCACAGCGGGGAAGATCTACCTGCCGGCCGCGAGGGGAAGATCCTGGTCAAGGGCGAACTGATCATGAAGGGATATTTCGACGACATCGAGGAAACGACCCTGCATATCGAAAACGGCTGGTATGAAACCGGGGATATGGGTTGCATCGACGAGGATGGATTCCTGTGGCATCGCGGCCGGCTCAAGCGCTTCGTCAAGATCGGTGGAGAGATGGTGTCTCTGGTTCGTGTCGAGGAAGAACTGGAACGCTTGTTGCCGCCGGAAACGGAGTGTTGTGTGGTGGAGATCCCGGATGCACGCAAGGGCGCCAATATCGCCGCGGCGGTTACCGGGGAGGTCGATCGCAAGAAGCTGCTGGACAAACTGACACGCAGGCTGCCGCCGATCGCCATACCGCGCCAGTTCGTGGTCATGGATGAATTACCCAAGATGGGCAGTGGCAAGATCGATTTTCGTCGTACGACGGTACTCGTGCAGCATAGGCTCGCAGTCTAATTCCGTCCGTGCCCTTGCCGGCGGTCGTGGTGCATGGTGCAATGCGTGACGTCACGGCTAACAAATCAGGAGTCTGTTGAATGTTCAAGCGATGGATATGGGTCGCGTGGGTGGCGCTGGCGTGCGGGACGGTTCCGGCGGCAAATGCGGTTTCACTCAAGAGCCACAAGCAGCAGTTCAGTTATACCTTTGGCTACGAAGTTGCCAGCAGCCTCAAGCAACGGGGAATGGATTTCGATAACGCCGTATTTGTACAAGGCGTGCGCGATGCCCTGGGTGGACGGAAGTCGCGCCTTTCGCAGGCGCAGATGACCGCGGCGATCGAGCGCTATCAGAAAGAGCGTGCCGGTAAGGCCGGGGCCAGCGGCCTCAAGGCCGGCAATGCCTACCGTGCCCGGTATCGCAAGGAGAAAGGGGTGAAGGCCTTACCGAACGGAATGTTGTATCGCGTAATCAGAGGCGGGACTGGCGCGCGCCCGAAGCCAACGGACACCGTGACCGTGAACTACTCCGGAAAACTGGTTGATGGGAAAGTATTCGACAGTTCCTATCGCCGCGGGCAGCCGGCCACCTTTCCGCTCAATGGGGTGATCAAGGGTTGGCAAGAGATCCTGCCCATGATGAAGACCGGTGCGAAATGGGAGGTCGTCATTCCGCCCGATCTGGCCTACGGTCCTTCCGGAAGTCCGCCGGTAATTCCGCCGCAGTCGACATTGATCTTCACGATTGAACTGCTGAGCATCAAGTAGCGGCGCGATTCAGGTCTCGGCCTCGATGATTTCGATGGCGTTTCCGTCGGGATCGCGGCAAAACAGGGCGCGGCGACCGGATCGGCTGCGGGTGTAGGGAACGGCCGCCGATTCAAGTCGCGCCGACACTGCGTCGAGATTTGCCACATAGACGGCGACGTGTCGGTCGCGTCCTCCGTGTTGCGGACGCGTGTCCAGGGGGTCGGGATTGGGCAATTGCAGCAGATGAATCTGCTGTCCTCCCACCTGCAGCCAGGCACCGGGGAATCCCAATTCCGGTCGCGCGGGATCAACCGTCATGCCGAGGATCGCGCGGTAGAACGAGAGCGCGATCTCGGTATCGCGAACCAGCACACTGGCGTGGGCAATTCCCCGATAGTGGACGGAGTCCATCGGCTTCACGGCAGCTCCTGCGGTTCCGCCTGCGACAAACTGAGAATCCGGGCGTGAATGGCAGCGGGGCTGGCTTCACACTGGATTTCTCCGTGAAATTGTCCGTCCTGGAACAGAAACACGGCTGGCAGGTGAAACAAGTCGAATTCGCGAGCCAGTGCCTGATCCCGTTCCACGTCAACCTCGAAGATCCGTGTTTTGGCGGGAACGCTGTCGGGCAGGCGCAGCAGACGTTTCCAGGCAGCGCAGGATCGGCATCCCGGGGCAGTGAAGATCACCACCACCAAGCCACGCATTTGTGTGATTCGGTGATGGAAATCAAATTGGTCAAGTGTCTGGAGATCGCTGGTCGGCATAGATGGATCACGGCTTTCGCCAGTGGCAAGTTGAATAGTAACATTCCGTGCCCCCATTGGCCGATGGAAAAACCCCCGTTTCTTGCCTAGTCTTGATTAGGGGCGGCGGGGTAACGAGTACTACGGCGCGTAATTACTGCGGCGAGACGATTGACTAAAACACTAAGCAAGTTCGCGGGGCTGGTATGGATTCCGGTTCTGCTGCCTTTGGGCACCATATGGTTTCGCCAGTCTGCGGTGCGAATCCTCGGTGCGGTGGACGTGCGGCCTGAATATCTGGTGTATGCCGTCGCCGCGATTGCGCTGGTTCTGGGCTGGCGATTCAATCGTAGCCGTATCGCCTTCGCCGCGCTCTTGGCCCTTCTCGGTTTTCGCCTCGCGGCCGTCGTGCCGGGCAGTTGGCGCAGCGTCTCTCCCGCGGCGCTGGATTCGGTCAGTGTCCTGCTAGCCGTGGCCCTGCCGATCAATTTCGCCGCTATCGCCTTCCTGAAGGAGCGGGGTGTGCTGACCATCAGCGGGATCGTGGTCATCCTAGCCCTGTTTGTACAGGGCGTACTCATCTATCAGTTTGCACATGGGCACTGGCTGAACGGGATCGAACCGGCCCTGTCGCGCCTGGCGATGGAGAAAGGGGCGCGGTATTTTGATTTGCCGCTGGTTCCACAGTTGGCGGTACTGGGCGGAATCTTGTTGTTCGCCGTGCGCTTGATCCTGTGGCGCTCGCCTATCGATGCCGGCTTGTTGGCGGCGCTGATCCTGACGACGCTCGCCCTGCAATACGTGGGCAGTGCGCAGAACGTCGCCGTGTTCGCTGTCGCGGCGATCCTGTCCATCCAGGTAGCTTTGCTGCAGGATTCCCACGCCAGGGTTTATATCGATGAGTTGACGGGCTTGCGCGCGCGCCGCGCCCTGGAAGAACAATTCCTGCGGCTCGGTCGGCGCTATACCATCGCGATGGTCGATATCGATCATTTCAAACAGTTCAATGACCGATTCGGCCACGACGTCGGGGACCAGGCCCTGCGTTACGTTGCCGCGCATCTGGAACGCGCAGGCGGCGGGGCGCGGGCCTTCCGTTATGGCGGCGAGGAGTTCACCCTGCTGTTTCCGCGCAAAGACCTGGCCGACGTTCTGGAAGCCGTCGAAGCACTGCGCGAGCGGATCGCCGAGGATACCTTTGCCGTTCGCGGCAAATCGCGCCCGGAAAAGAAGCCGAAGGTCAAAGGCGATAGTAACTCTTCGGTACGGGTCCCGTTGACCGTGAGTATCGGGCTCGCGCAAGCGGGGGCGGGGCAATCCACTCCGCAGGAAGTTGTACAGTTGGCGGACGAACAGTTGTACCGGGCCAAGCGGGCCGGTCGCAATCGTGTGGAACCGCGCGCCGCCTGAATCGCGCGAGCGATGGGCCAGCTTCACCGACAGTGATAAGCTGAGGTTTGTTTACACGCCTTGACCCCAATTTCATTGTGGACATAAGCTGGCACGCTGGCGCTGAACATGAGCGCTGCACACTCTGATCCCTCCCGACACGCGGATCCCGCCCGGCGCACGGATTTAATTCGTGCCCTGCGTGGCCTGCTGCCAGCATCGTCGGTGTTGGTAAGCGAGGAAGAGCGCAGGCCATACGAATGCGATGGCCTGTCCGCCTATCGCCGTTTGCCAATGGTGGTTGTATTGCCCGACACCGTCGAGCAGGTCCAGAAGATTCTGGGTCTGTGCCGGGAGCGTGACGTTCCGGTGGTGGCGCGGGGTGCGGGAACGGGCTTGTCCGGCGGCGCCCTGCCGCGTGAAGATGCGGTGCTTCTCAGTCTCGCGCGCTTCAATCGCATACTGAATATCGATGTTGCGGATCGGACGGCGACCGTGCAGCCCGGGGTGCGCAATCTCGCCGTCTCCGAAGCCGCGCGCGTTCACGGTTTGTATTACGCGCCCGACCCGTCATCGCAGATCGCCTGCTCCATCGGCGGCAACGTCGCGGAGAACGCCGGCGGCATCCATTGTCTGAAATATGGCCTGACCGTGCACAACATCCAGAAGCTGCGCGTGGTTACGGTGGACGGGGAATGTCTCACCATTGGCGGAGACGGTCCGGATACCGCCGGTTTCGATCTTCTCGCCCTGTTGACCGGTTCCGAAGGGATGCTGGGCGTCATCGTCGAAGTCACGGTGAAGTTGTTACCGGTGCCGGAGCGCGCCCAGGTTCTGCTCGCCGCCTTTGCCGACGTGGGCAAGGCCGCGGCGGCGGTCGGCGCGGTGATTGCTGCGGGCATCATTCCTGCGGGTCTTGAGATGATGGATCGACTCGCCATTCGCGCGGCGGAGGATTTTGTCCACGCCGGATACCCCACCGATGCTGAGGCCATCCTTCTTTGTGAGCTGGATGGTGCCAACGAAGAAGTCTCGGAACAGGTGATGCAGGTGCGACGCCTGTTACGGGAATGTGGCGCCACGGAAGTTCGCACCGCCGCGGATGAGCCCGAACGGCAGCGGTTCTGGCTCGGGCGCAAGGCCGCGTTCCCCGCAGTCGGTCGCCTGGCGCCGGACTACTACTGCATGGATGGCACCATTCCGCGTCGCGCCCTGCCGCAGGTGCTGGAACGCATCGCCAAGCTTTCGCGCGAATACGAACTTTCCGTTGCCAACGTATTCCACGCCGGCGACGGCAATCTCCATCCCTTGATTCTGTACGACGCCAATCATCCGGGTGAGCTCGAGCGCACCGAGGAATTCGGTGGCCGCATCCTCCAGCTGTGCGTCGCGGTGGGAGGAACGATTACCGGCGAGCACGGGGTCGGTGTCGAAAAGATCGATCAGATGTGCGTGCAATTTGCGCCGGTGGAATTGCAGCAGTTCCACGACATCAAGTCCGCATTCGATCCCGAGGGCCTGCTGAATCCCGGAAAGGCGGTGCCGACGCTGCATCGCTGCGCCGAGTTCGGCGCCATGCATGTCCACGATGGCCACCTGCCGTTTCCCGAGATCGAACGCTTCTGACTCGCGGCATGTCCAGTACAAATGACATTCAGTCCCAGCTGCAGCAGCAGGTGCGCGAGGCAATCGAGAGCCAGCGTCCCTTATTGCTCATGGGGGGCGACAGCAAGCGCTTCTATGGTCGCGTTCCCGTTGGCGAACGTTTTTCCGTCGGCGGTCATCGTGGCATCGTGCGCTACGAGCCCACAGAACTGGTTCTGACCGCACGCGCCGGTACACCCTTGGCCGAGATCGAATCCCTTCTGGCCGGAAGCGGCCAGATGCTCGCCTTCGAGCCGCCGCACTTCGGGGAAACCGCGACCATTGGCGGAACCATCGCTTGCGGTCTATCCGGCCCGCGGCGGATGACCGCCGGTGCGGCGCGCGACTTCGTGTTGGGAGCGCGGATACTCAATGGCAATGGCGAGATCGCCAGTTTCGGCGGCGAGGTGATGAAGAATGTTGCCGGCTACGACGTTGCCCGGCTAATGACCGGGGCCCTGGGTACCCTCGGTATCCTGCTGGAGGTGTCACTGAAGGTACTGCCGTTACCCGCCGTGGAAATCACCCTGGCGCTGGACATGGAAGTGGATGAGGCGATCGCGCAGATGAATCGCTGGTCGGCAAAACCGCTTCCTGTTTCCGCCATGTGTCACGACGGTGCACGTCTGTACGTGCGGCTATCGGGGACGGAGGCGGGCGTGCGCGCGGCGCGTATGCGCATCGGCGGCGACGAAGTTCGAAGCGGCGATCACTTTTGGCATTCGCTGCGGGAACAGGAGCACCATTTCTTCCACGGGGCCGAGCCCCTTTGGCGGCTGGCGGTGTCACCATCTGCGCCGATCCCGCCCTTGTCCGGTCGCTGGTTCATCGACTGGGGGGGCGGTCAACGCTGGTTCAAGAGCGAAACATCGGCACATGTCATCCGCGCTGCGGCACAGGAGGCAGGCGGACATGCGACCTGTTTCCGTGGCGGCGATCGTACCGGTGACGTGTTCCATCCCCTTGCGCCCCCGCTGGCGCAGTTGCACGCGCGCCTCAAGAAGACATTTGATCCCATGGGAATCTTCAATCCCGGGCGAATTCTTGCGGAGTGGTAGGCCATGCAGACCCGCTTACCCGAGAGTGTTCTTGCCACGGATACCGGCCGCCGCGCCGATACCATCCTGCGCACCTGCGTTCACTGTGGTTTCTGCAATGCAAGCTGCCCAACCTACCGCATTCTGGGAGACGAGCTCGATGGTCCGCGCGGGCGCATCTACCAGATCAAGCAGATGCTGGAAGGCCAGCCCATCGGTTCGTCGACCCAGTTGCATCTCGACCGCTGTCTCAATTGCCGCAACTGCGAAACCACCTGCCCCTCGGGCGTGCGCTATGGCGAATTGCTGGATCTGGGCCGCGATCTGGTCGAGAAGAGGGTTCCACGCGGCATCGGTGTGCGCCTGGTGCGGCGCGCGATGCGCGCGGCGTTTCCCCATCCGGCGCGGTTCCGGTTCTTGCTGCGTTTGGGAGGGCTGTTGCGTCCCTTCCTGTGGGGCCGCTGGCGTCGCGCCATTCCTGTATCCCGGCGCGCACCCCAGGCTCAGGCGCGCACGCCCGGTCGCAGGACGATGATTGCCCTGGCTGGCTGCGTACAAGCCGTGGTCGAACCGGGAACGAATGCCGCTGCGGCCCGCGTGTTCGATGAACTGGGGATCGATCTGATCGAGGCATCCGGCGCGGGGTGCTGCGGCTCACTCAGCCACCATTTCGCCGCCGAAGACGAGGCGCGTGAGTTTGCCCGGCGAAATATCGATGCCTGGTGGCCACTGTTGGAGCAAGGGGCCGAGTATCTGGTCATGACCGCCAGTGGATGCGGTCTGCACGTGCGGGAGTACGATCGGCTATTGCGCGAGGATCCCGATTACGCGGACAAGGCGCGCGTGGTGTCCGAGCGCACGCGCGATATTGCTGCGGTACTGGCGGACGAGAATTTGTCGGGACTCTCCGTTCCACGGCGCGGACGCGTGGCCTTCCATCCACCCTGCACCTTGCAGCACGGTCAGCAGATGCATGGCCTGGTCGAGGGCATTCTGTCCCGTGCAGGATATGAGTTGTTGCCGGTGACGGATTCGCATCTTTGTTGCGGCTCGGCCGGAACCTACTCCTTGCTGCATCCACGCATTGCCGCGCGCCTGCGCGCGGACAAGCTCGAGAACTTGCAGCAAGCGCGGCCAGAGGTCATTGCGACCGCGAACATCGGCTGTCAAATGCATTTGCAGACCGGAACCGATATTCCGGTGCGGCACTGGATCGAGCTGATCACTCCCTAATCTGTTCTCAGATTGTTGACCCTCTACATCGCCTCGCCCGGCGCAAAGCCGTCGCATTGAATTACATCGACGCGAAGACCGGATTCGGAAATTCCGGCACTTTCCCAGCAAGTTTAAAAGATCGGTAACAAACATTTCGCCGAGCTGTAACAAGCACTCGGCAAACTTGCGCGCTCGTAATTTTTCAAACCAGCGATTTAACGATCGTAATTACTCTTCTGGGAGAGATGCACCATGCGTAAGACGTTTACCATGACCGCGATTGCCGCGGCGATTGCGACGACCGGTTTTGTGGGTACGGCCCAGGCCGATGTGACCGTGTTTGGCAAGGCCCATATCGATATTGCCAGCCTGACCAACGTGGACAACACCAAGACGGGCTACTCGGCCGGTGACGGCATGTATGTCGCTTCGCACGCCTCCCGTTTCGGCGTGAAGGCATCGGAGGATCTGGGCGATGGCCTGAGTGCGATCTTTCATGCCGAATTTCAGGTCGATATGACCAACACCTCGGGCACGCTGTTCAGTGCGCGCAACAACTTCGCCGGTCTGAAAGGTGGTTTTGGTACCGTCCTCGCCGGTGTGCACGATATGCCCTACAAAATGTCCATCAGCAAGGCTGATCCCTTCGCCGATACCTACGTCGACTACAACAGCGTGATCCAGTCGGATACCCGCCAGTCGGGCGTGGTGATGTATATGAACAAGTTCAACGGCTTCGGTGTGAATCTGGCCTATGCGCCCAATGTCAACGCCGCAGGCGATGCCGTCACTGGCGCCAGTGTCGATTTCAAGTTCGGCCCGGTCGACGGCTCCGTGGCCTACGAGGGTGATGCCGGCGGTGTCACCAACACTGCTCTTCGTGTGCGCTACGATTTCGGAATGGGTGACGTGAGTGTGGTCGGTGCGTCGGAGAACAACGCCAACAACACCTACGCCAGCGCCAATTTCAAGCTGAGCGACACGATGAAACTGTCCGCTGCCTACGGCCAGCAGAACGGTGTGGGGAATGCCCTTACGGCCATTGGAATCCACGACAAGCTGGGCAAGAAGGTGGGCGTCTATGCGTACTACGGTTCCGGAGACCTGTACAAGAAGGCCCCGGTGTTGGCGACCGGCAGCTCCACCGCCATTTCCCTTGGCATGCAGTACAGCTTCTAGAGAACCCGTATACACCCCGGCCCGAAATGGCCGGGGCCTTCTCCTGATTGGTTCTCTTTCCGCGGGCGTCGCCAGACGCCCGCCTTCTTTTTCTCTCTCCACTACCGAAGCATTCCCGCTTCCGGTGCGCGGATGGCGTGTGTATCT
>Ga0316575_10000558_pt1 | contig 10896 bp, 7 predicted proteins | sample J5NA_FD_203072 | JGI IMG/M metagenome (GOLD analysis project Ga0316575, IMG submission 203072) | Rhizosphere microbial communities from salt marsh grasses in Alabama, United States - J5-7_050615r2r3 | ecosystem: Host-associated > Plants > Roots > Rhizosphere | place: USA: Alabama | collected...
GGGCGGGGTGATGAGGTGAGGCGACAGGTTTACGACATCACCCACAGTGATAATGTTGTCAAAATTATGTTTATTGAAATCAATCACTACCAATTAAATGTTTTATAACAACATTATTATCAACTATTTATAAGTTACTTATTTTATTTAATTGTTTTCATTTTACTACACTGATATATTTTTTTTCATTGCCATTTCCTCCATTTTGATTATATTACCATGTCAGAACCATTCCGGAAGAAGCAGGATATGATAAGCATTTTTGACTATACCGATTTCCGAAAGTACCTTACCGATTACTATGAGGACCGGCGAAAAGACAATCCCCGGTTTTCATACCGGACACTCACAGCACTCGGCAGTATCAATCCTGGTAATTTTGCGAAAATGCTCAAGGGAGAACGGAATTTCAGTCTCGAAGCCGCAGTCAAACTCGCCTATGCTCTAAAATTGAATAAAAAAGAACGCAATTATTTTCAGACTATGGTGCAGTTCTGCCAGGCAAAAAATCACGAAGACAAAAAACGGCACTTCGAAGAACTCATGTCGTATAAGGAATCGGCAGTCAGAATACTCAACGCGGAACAGTACATGTTCTATGATAAATGGTACTACACCGCAGTCCGCGAGGCACTAGCCTTTTTTCCATTAACCGACGACACTTTCGACAGGCTCGGCAAATGCATAACTCCCGCGATTTCAGGAAAACAGGTCGCGCAGGCGGTGGCACTGCTGATACGTCTCAATCTTGTTGAGAAAAACAGTGAAGGCAGGTACATTCGAACGAATGCGCTGCTGAGCACCGGGAATGATATCCGTTCGTTAAGTCTCAACAATTTTGTAATACACACCATGAAACTCGCTGCACAGGCCATCAATTTCGGCACGAAAGAAACCAACCTTTCATCGGTTACTTTCTCCGTTTCCGGCGATGTTTATAATGAGGTCCAGGAAGAAATTCGACGTTGTCGACGTAAAATTATGGAACTGGCTAAAAACTGTCCCGATCCCGACCGGGTATTTCAGTTCAACATGCAGCTCTTTCCATTGACAGAACGCTACGATGGAGAGCGGCAATGAAACTGATGCTGCATACAATGGTACTATTTGCCGTCACCATGTACATCTTTTCATGCACACCGTCACACCCCGTGGCAAACGGCGGAGGGTCGGAGGTGGAGGTTGTCGGGTACATCTACAACCCGGGAAATCAACCGGCCGCCGCCACACAGGTCAAACTCATTCCCGTGGATTATGATCCGGCAACCATGCCGGCCATCGCCGATGCGATGATCGATACTACCGACGAAAACGGCCGGTACACCTTTACCATGGTGACTCCCGGCATTTACAATGTACAGGCTGTACAGCTTGCCGAACGCACCCGACTGCTGGTCACCGGCGTTGATGTCAACGGCGACACGACGGTTGTTCCTGCAGATTCGCTCTCGATTCCGGGTGCTATACGACTCTTTGCCACCAGTGGTTCTCTTGACGTCATAAGTGCCGCCATTCCGGGAACCGACATCTCTGTTTCCGTAAGCGATACAATGAGGGAAGTACTGCTCGATTCGATACCGGCTGCACTCATTCCCGAAATCCGTTACATGGGAAGCGGTAACGAAAGTAAACTGACACTTAAAAATATCCGCGTACTCTCCTCGGCCACCGTACTACTGGCCAACCCGACCTGGCAATACCACCGGGATATCGTTCTCAACACTTCGGCCTCAGGTGCAGACGTACCTTCCGCCGTTTATGGCTTTCCGGTGCTGGTACGCCTCAACAGCAGCAACTTCGATTTTTCTCAGGCCCGTTCCGACGGAACAGACCTGCTGTTTGCCCGTGGAACCATTCCACTCCCGCATGAAATAGAATCATGGGACAGCACCGGCAAAAATGCCGCAGTCTGGGTTGCAGTCGATACGATCTTAGGTAATGACAGTGCACAGTCAATTACAATGTACTGGGGAAGAACCTCGGCATCGGTAGAATCGAACAGCGGCAGTGTATTCGATACGGCAGCGGGATTCGCTGGTGTCTGGCATCTCGGTGATGCAGCAGATGAACCGGCCAGAGATGCAACAGTAAATAGTTTCGACGGCACCTCACCCGACAGCGCCCGTCCCGCAGTTTCGACAGGTATTATAGGCAACTGCAGAAAATTTAACGGTACCACCGATTATATAACCATGCCGAACACGTCCTCAAGCATACTCAATTTTCCTGAAAACGGCTACTTCACCGTTTCGGCATGGGTATATGTCGATACGTTCGACCATGTGTACAGGACCATCGTGACAAAAGGGTTCGAACAGTATTTTCTCCAGCTCTCCTACTTTCCCGGTGACAGCGCACTCTGGCAGTTCTCGGTTTTTACCGAAGAGGAAAACTGGAACATGTCGCATATCCGGGCAACAAAGCAGAAGTGGATGCTTTTGACCGGGGTGCGGAACGATACATCACAATCCCTGTATGTGAACGGAACTCTTGTAGCCAATCCGACTGTTCTCTTTGATCAGGACACCACGAGAAATACATCGAACGATCTTTCGATAGGACGTTTCATGCAGGAAGCTACTTTTCCGGCAAAATTCGGATTTTGTTATTTCAAGGGTGACATTGACGAGGTTCGGATCAGCAGTGTTGCCCGGGATAAGAACTGGATTCGTCTGGATTACATGAACCAGAGGAGTGATGATAAGTTATTGATTTTCAAGCAATAGAATGAACACACGGTTTTTGTGGTTTCGATAGAGGAATTCTTAAAAAGAAGCCACCGGTTTCAACCTGGCGGGGGAGCAACCGGTGGCAACGGGAAAAAGAGCACTACTCGGTCATTAAGGCCGGGTCTGCCTTTTTCTTTGTCTGAAATATACAAAAAAGTGCAGACAAAGGTGAATTTCGATGAACTCCCGGATACGAAGACTGCGAAGACAACCTTCGACAGCACTATCATCCCGGAACCAATCATCTTCAATCGCCTGTTCTGTATAACGCAGCCAGTACCCGGGGAAGGAGCAGTTGATTGATTTCAGGGGGAGGTCAATCACAACGCGCTGCGCAGGTATCGCTCAGTTTTGTCTCGGGTCGCCGAACCGACCGGAAAACAGCCGTGCGATTCCTGCGGGGCGGATCTGTTACCACCACGCCTTCAGGCAAAGGAGTCAATGTATGAGCAGTAAACATTTTATCATGAGGACGTTCTGTCTGATGACCGTCCTGGCCCTGTACATCGGCGCGCAGCCGTTATTGACCGATACAAGTGCCACGTACGAATACAAGAGTGAAAAATTCAAGCTCGGACTTTATGAAGGAACCAACGACATCCCTGCGGAACACCTCCGGAAAGGACTTGAACTCGCAGCGGAAATGCGCAAAATGGAAAAGATAAATATCGTTCCCATCGGCCATTCGGTTCCCTTTACCACATTCAACGGCTGGAACTGGGGCAGCGCAAAAAGCGAATTCAAGCTCGCAGCAAACACCAACTTTGCAAATGGTTCAATCAGTGCCCAGATGGCATGGAACTGGCTCACCACCATCAAAAATGGTGGAAAACTTGCCAACCTCAACAACAGTGATGTTCATGTCATGGTCGTACAGCTGACGTGGGCGCCGTTCGGCGGTCCTGACAATTACGAAAAAAACACAGCGCTCTCCCAGAAAACCGATTCGATGAGTCATGATTTCGCGAAACTCGCGACAAATGCGAAAAAGAATTATCCGAACCTCAAGATGATCCTTTTTCAGGCCGACCCGTGGCAGAATAACCACGAGCCGTATCACGCCTATCATGAATGGTTATTCGCACGCCAGGTGGTTCTTGATCAGATAAACAAAGCGTCCGACTATATCGGCCCCAGCGAAGATGAACTCTGGGTGGGACTTGCGGCTACTGTGGATGCCCAATGCGAGCCGATCATATTATTCCGACTGCTGCCATATCACATCAACGGGAGCGACCTTTTACCGGTCGGAATGGATCAAAGGACTGCTTGAATACAATCCGGTCGTAACTCAGTGGCTGCTGCAGGATCCGCCCGACCCGCCGGTACCGGTAAACAGCAGGGCGGTTTCACGATCAGATGCATATGCAATCACCTGTTCATACGGAAGCAACGGCATCAGCATCGGTTTTTCACTTCCCGCCGCGGGACGCGTGAGCGTCGGGCTGTTTTCGGTTGACGGCAAAACCATCGTTCCGATGACGGAACGCACCTGCGTCGCAGGGCATAATTCGATGCGGCTCGATGCGGCCGCATCACTGACTCCCGGTGCGTATATCGTCCGGCTCAACAACGGCACAACGGTGCAGTCACTGAACATGACGACTATTGTCAAGTAACGAAAGAACAGCCGTCGTCCGGCTGATCCGGCCGACGGCATGCAATGTAACCACCTGTTAAGGAGAGAGTACATGTACCAGCGAAACATTTTATTCATTGTCATCGCCCTCGCGCTTTCGGTACACGCGCAGACGATCAATGTTCGCGGCAAGGTATTCAACGCATCAGGAAAGCCGATTGTCAATGCCGTCGTCGAACTCGCGCTTCAGGGGTTCAAGGATACGACCGGCACCGACGGCGGATTCTCCATCACGAAAAACTATGTCGGCACGTTGCCCCCCATTGTACCGCACCGCGAAAACATGACATTTAAAAAGGGCGTACTTGAATTGAGCCTGGCCGAACAGTGCCCGGTAGCAGTGGAAATTTTTGACGTAAAAGGTAATCTCCTTAAAAAAGAGGCACTGCAGAATGCAACGGCCGGTATATATCGCATGGATATCGCCGAACATAACCGTGCCTCCAAGCTTCTGGTCATTCACGCTTCGATCGGTCAACGCGCCATGACGTTCCGTTACCTGCCGCTGCGGAACCGGAGCGGCGTCTTTACCGTCCCGACCGGAAACTCTGCAGCATCCGGAGGAGGTCTCGCGAAAATCCGGGCAGAAGCCGATACGCTCAAAACATCGGCGGAACATTACAAACCCGGTGTCCTTCCGATCGCATCGTACGATACAGTCGTCAACATCACTCTCGATACATTGACAGATGACCTCGTCTGTGCCGGCTGCGGCAAGACCGGTCATCCCGCAAGCGGCACGGCCACGATGGATGTCGAAGGCACCACACGTGAATACATGCTCAAACTGCCTGCCGATTATAAACCCGGCAAACAGTACATGCTGATTTTCTGCCCGCACTGGCTCGGCGGCACCATTGACGATGTCGTCGGTGGAAAGGCGTGCAACGGTCCCTACTACGGTCTTGAAAAATTATCCGAAGGTAAAGCCATTTTCATCGTACCGCAGGGCCTTAAAAGCGGACAGTATACCGGCTTCTCCAATACCAAGGGAGAAGACATCACATTTTTCAGGGAATTGCTGGCGTATTGCAACGAGAACCTCTGCATCGACCAGAAACGGGTCTTTTCAACGGGTTTCAGTTTCGGCGGCATGATGTCATTTGCAGTCGGATGCGCGATGAATGACGTGGTTCGTGCAATCGCTCCGATGTCGGGTGCATTCTACAGCGGATGTGATTCAAGCAGTCAGGGCCCGATCGCCGTCTGGCAGGCGCATGGTGTAAGTGATGGAATGGTAAAACTTGCCGATGCACAGCGTGCACGCGATTATTTCCTCACCCACAACGGATGCAACAGGAATAAAACAGTCCCGGTGGAACCCAGTCCCTGCGTTGAATACCAGGACTGTAAAACCGGGTATCCATACATCTATTGCGAATTCGACGAACCTGGCGAGCAGCATGGTGTAAGAACCTGGGCTGCAGCTGCCGTATGGAAATTTTTCAGCCAGTTTTAAATACCTGGCACATTGGAAAGCAACCTTGAATGAGGTTGGTTAACGGTGGACTGTTACGGAACCACGACGTACCGCAACTGGTATGCATTCTGGTGGACAACGGAGGAGAAGGATTCACTGTCGGCATATCTGCAGGCAATTTCTTACTATTCGACAGGCGTTGAACCGAATGTTTTCGGAAAAATGTACGGTCTGTCGGTAAGAATCGTCAAGGACAAATAACATGAAACAACGATACGGAAGCACTTCGGCAACGCACTATGACAAACTGGCTGAAAACATGAACCCATGTTCCATACAACAATTTTTTCATTCTCGTACGAAGGGGGGTTACGGGCAAGCATTACGACATCAACGACCCGGGGAATCGTTCGCCTCTGACAAGGAAGGTTTACCGAAGGACTCCGGAAGAAGTCTGACGGTATGTCGAACGATTTCGGGAATATCCTATCTGATCTCTTTTTTCATTTGAAGACACTTTTTTTACTGAAAGGAGCTATCATGCTCAGATATCTACTTATTACAATCTCATCAACCCTGTTACTCACCGGTACCGTACTCGCCAAAACCACGACCAACGTCGACTATGTCGGCGACGGAAAAGTTGAACATACTCTTAACATATACGCACCTGACGGTGCGGGACCATACCCGGTTGTCCTCCATTATCCCGGACTCGCCTACTCCTGGTCTGATGCGAAAACCGACGGTGGTCTCGCCAAGGATTATAATGCAGCAGGATTCATTATTGTCGGCGGGAATGTGAGCGGCGGCGGCAGTGGTGCGCACATGGCCAATTATCCTACACAGATTCAGGAACTCAAGGCTACTGTCCGTTTCCTCAGGGCAAATGCCGAAAAATATAACATCGATCCCACATTCATCGGTATTATCGGATTCTCCTCAGGTGCGTGGAACTCCACCATTCTTGCAACCACCGGAGATGTTGACACCGCCAAATCAGGAAACGTCATCATGGCCCTCGAAGGTACTTTAGGCGGCAACCTTGATCAAAGTAGCCGCGTACAGGCAGCATGGGCTTCTTCATCCCCGACGGATTTTCTCATTATGGACAGTTGCGGATCGATGCTTGATCACGAAAATGGTCCGGAAAACGGCCTGATCGGCGGCAAACTGTCACAGAATAAAGACAAATGCAGGCTTGCAAACCCGATTACGTTCATTTCCAAAGATGATCCGCCGATCCACCTTGAACATGGCGGCGCCGACAACATTGTTCCTACGTGCGAATCACGGGTTATGTGGGCAGCGCTTCAGGCAAACGACAACCAGAAGGAAAATGCGTACCATGAAAACGCAGGAGGCGGGCATCAGGCATATTTCAACGGCAGCCTTGACTTCTTCAAGAAAGCACTTGCCGACAATAAAGAAGGATGCCTCGATACGACAAGCGACTCCTTCGATCCGCTTGCCACCTACTGCCTCACGGGTGCATGCTGCGATCCGAAAGTTGCCGTCAGCACAACCAGGCTGACCGGAAATCTCCCTGCAGCATCGGTCAGAGGACTTGACCTTGTCAACTCCGGAACCGAAGCGGTCACCTACACGATCTTCGATGTCGCAGGTCATGTCGTCACCACCAGACAGCTCGCATCACATCGCAGCTTCAACCTCAGGGAAACCGGCAGCGGTCTGCGTCTTTGTGAAATAAACACAAACGGTGTAACGGTACACGAGAAAGTTGTTTGTCCATAAGTTTGTCCGTAAACAAATCTGTTTCAGGAAGAGGTTACCAAAGTCCCCCCGGACGCTCCCGGTACTCTTCCTTTCAGAAAGGAGTAACTGCGGCCGTGCCCGGGGCACGGCGCAACCTCCTGACTGAGATCTTTAAAAAGTAATGCTGCTCCATAGATACAGGGGCGTAAGATCCTTGAAATTTCGTTGGAAGCAGATTCAGAAAAAGGAAGAGACGGAGAAACATGGTGTCGAAACATTGTTGATCCGTACCGGTCCGTGCAGTCCGATGTGCGCAAGCGCATTGAACGGCCGGATGCAGATCTCCCCCGGCCCCTCTCGCCTGTCCTCCCTCAGAGAGGGGCTTTTTTTTACTTATTACTTAATATAACAAGTGACAGAAATGCATTCCGTAATGGTTGCCCCCTGCGGGGAACCGAAAGGGAGGGGGTGTAAAGAAAATTGAAAATAACAATGCTACTTACTCTGATGCCTGATCCCAATAAAGAAATATACGGGTCATTACGCAATGATATCTGACAGTTGCGGCACCATGGATGATCTGGACAGCGGCAGTCGTACGGTAAAGGTGGTACCCCTTCCGACTTCACTTTCGCAGCTTATTTTACCGTTCTGCAGCTGAAGAAGTTTCATGCTCAGATAGAGCCCGATACCGTTGCCGTCCTTTTTCGTGGTCGCGCGGTATTTGTATAGATTTTTCCGCTGTTCTTCGGTAATGCCTGCACCGGTGTCAACAACTCTGATGAGCAGATCCGGTCCGTCAACAGCCACCCCGATGGAGACTTCGCCCGGCCTTCCGGCTTCGCGCACCGCCTCCACAGCATTTCTGACGAGATTGATCATGATCTGCCGCACCATTCCGATGTCACAAAGCACATGAATATCCTGCGGTACCTGATTTTCAAAAGTGACCGTCTGTTTTTCACTGAAATACGCCACCTGATCCATGATGTCGGCCATCATTTTATTGACCGGCTCAGGCCTGCTCGTCGATTCGGCAACCGACTGCTCAAGGCTTTTTACCGTATCAAGTATCGCATTGATGTGCTCCGCGATGTTTACCGTCTTTTCAACCGTTGTCCAGTACCGTTTCTGCGTGGCGGTCATCGACTCGAACAGGTCTCCGCGAAGCACCTGCAGATAGTGCTCGACGCCGTAGAGTGCGGTAAGAGGATTGCGTATTTCATGGGTAATCATCGAGCGGAACCGTGACACCATCTCGTTTTTCTTTTCGAGCTCACCGATCATCTGTTCGAGAAGCTGCTCCTGTTTGCGACGGGTAAGCCAGTGATTGATCTTTTCACGCAGGATCCGCTGGTTAAACGGTTTCTGCAGATAGTCAGTTGCACCATAGGAAAGGCCACTGAAATGTTCCTGTTCGTTTGCATAAGCGGTAAGCAGAATGAACGGGATAAACCGCCGCTTCTCATCGGCAAAAAAACGTCTGCAGAACTCGATACCGTCCATCACCGGCATTCTGACATCGGAAATAATCAGATCAATCGCATCCCGATGTTCTTTTGTAATGGCAAGCCCTTCTTCTCCGTTACGCCCGATAAAAAGATTGTAGTCGTTCCTGAGTGCTTCTATAAGCAGGTAGAGCTGACCGGGTGTATCCTCACAGACGAGTATGGTCGGGAGTCCGGTACGATGGTGCTGCTGCAGTTCAGAAACAACAGAATCGGAGACGCTTTCATCAACGCTTCGCGAAAGTAAAATCCGTTCAGGTACCGAACTTGACGGCAGAGCCGTTGATTCCGGATAGGGAATGGCAATAAGGGCATCGGCATATTCTCCGGCAAGCGGCAGTATGACGGTGAATATCGACCCACGGCCGACAGCGGAACTCACCTCGATATGACCATTCATTCTGTCAACCATGTTCCTTACGATGTTGAGACCAAGCCCGAATCCTACCTTATGATCCTCTTCGCTGGCCTGATATTTCCGTTCAAAAATGAGTGAAATCTTGTCGGATGGTATTCCCGTTCCCGTATCGCGCACCTCGGTTACGACATTTTCCCCGGAACGGGCTACCTTAACCGATATTATTCCGCCCTTCGGGGTATGTTTGAACGCATTCTGGATGAGATTCCCGATAATCCGTTCCATCCATGAAAGGTCCATCCGCACCACAAGCTGTTCCGCCGGAACGAATGCCTCGAATGCCACGCGGTACTGCTCGCCCAGCAATGAAAATCTGCCGCAGAACTGACGGATGAATTCACTGTAATCATAATATTTCATGTCTGAGGGAGGCATTCCCGAATCAAGCATGGCGATCGACGTGAGCTGATCGAGAAGACGTGTTGACTGCTGCACAGCATCCGCCATGAACCGGAAGGTCGTGACCGACTGGTCGCCGACATCTTCGAGTTTGGTTCGCACCAGTTCGATATGACCGGCAATGATTGACAACGGTGTCTTGAGGTCATGGGTAATATTCTGGATGAACTGCTGCCTGCTCTCCTGCAGTTCATTGATTTTCGCCAGGTTCTGCGAAATCATGTCGCGCTGGTTTATGACAAGTTGCTCATTAAGAAACTGCTGCGCCCGTTTTCGCGTATGAAAATGGCTGTACAAAACGGCCACAATAATTGTTTCTATCTGAAAACCTGCGTTATTTGCAAGAACATGGACGTCAACATGTCCCTTTGCAAGGAACGGAATCGGTACGAGATAGAAAAGGAAAATGATCAGGCAGGCACTCAGGCAGAGTTCCCAGGTCAGAGGAACCACCATGGCACCAAGATAAATGATGTTGAGCATTGCATAATACGAATGGGTATATCCGACGATGTGAATAAGTACCGATGACGTCAGACCGACGAGCAGCAGTGTAATGAATGAAAGAGCGATACCTTGTGACTGCAGAGACGTGGTCCTTGCCGCCGCGTAAAACAACAGGCAGGTAGCCGAACAGATAAGTCTGACATACAGAAACGTTGAATGATATTGCGGCTCGACAAGTAACCTGTCGAAAAAATAGGAGCAGGAGACGAGTATGGCACTCAGAAGCGGCAAGATAAGTGCGGTCTGCGCGCCAATCTGTTTAATACGCTCCTTAAACGCAGGCTTCATTTCTTCGGGAATCGGAACCCGTTTGAACAGTGCCAGTAATTCGAAAAGTTTATTCAAGTACTCTATCCTTAAGATTGCATTTTCACCCCCTCGATAGTGATAAGCGGCGCATAACTGAAACGATCGGGGTGCTTGAGAACGGCTACGAATTCCTGATAAAATCCGTCAATGTCAAATCCGTAGCTGACGTTGAATTTGCGCGGACCGTCACAAATATACCTTAATTTCATCAACCAGTTGGAATATGCATTTTCAGCGAGAGATCCGTATTG
>Ga0316575_10000559_pt1 | contig 10891 bp, 7 predicted proteins | sample J5NA_FD_203072 | JGI IMG/M metagenome (GOLD analysis project Ga0316575, IMG submission 203072) | Rhizosphere microbial communities from salt marsh grasses in Alabama, United States - J5-7_050615r2r3 | ecosystem: Host-associated > Plants > Roots > Rhizosphere | place: USA: Alabama | collected...
GTAAATTCATAATTCGATATGAGGGAGGTTATGATGAGCGTGATTGTTGAGTTTTCGATTTTCCCCATGGACAAAGGCGAAAGTCTGAGCCCATATGTCGCCCGGGCGATTAAAACGATTCAAGACAGCGGCTTGCCCTACGAACTGAATCCCATGGGCACATGTGTGGAAGGCGAATGGAACGAAGTGATGGCCCTGGTGGATCGATGTTTTCAGGAGATGCAGAAAGACTGTGGCCGGGTAAACCTGTCGCTGAAAGCTGACTATCGTAAAGGGTCTTCCGGCCGCCTGAAAAGCAAAGTGGCGTCGGTCATAGAAAAATTAAAATAGGGATGTACAAGAGATTCGAAAAAGCCAAAATTTAGCTTAAATGCAAAACGTTAGCCTGCCGAATAATCCCAGGTAAAATCTAATACTTTTCCATTAGAAGTTTCTAATACCTCATAACGAAATTCTAATACTTTTCTAATCTCATATCTAACTGATATATCAGAAAAAATAAGAATGTTGCCGTATTGTAATATGTTGACTTTTTTTCGTATCATATGCCTAAATCGAAAATTTTCACTGGCAAACAAGGGACACGACAATCCATCGCAAGGAAGGTGGAACCGTATTAAGCCCCCTAAATAGGAAGACAAGCGTTAAATGGTGATCCGGCTATTATTTTGTAGGAATAAGGAGAGAAAGATGACAAAGAAATTTAGGAGAACAACAGCACTTTTTCTCATATCCTTTATTACAGCTGGTTTTCTGATGGTAGGTTGCGGCGGCAGTGGTGGTGGCAGCGATGGGGATGATGGTGGTGGTGAGGGTGAAGCCCCCATTGGTGAAGGTTCTATTATTCACGATCCCTCAAGCAGTCATGTAGCAAATTACACTGCTTCTGATGGATCAATTCTGGATTTTTGGGCTCAGACAGATCATGATGGAAACATAACGTATATATCTGATGTTCGTAGTGAAAAGCCAGACGGAAGCGAGATTTACATTCAAATTGACGAGTTGGGTCGCCTGAGCTATTTTGAGGATGCAGCTGGAAACAGCCTTAGAGTAAACTATTATATGATAAACAATGCTGTTGATATCACAATTAGCAATAGCAAAGGAGAAACTTGGCGTGGGATACTAAATTTACCTGAGAATATATATAATTCGTTTTTGATTAGTAGCGCCTCTGATGTTTCTATTTTGCTTCAAAATGAAGATCTCGCCAATATGTTAGTTGATGTAGATAAATTCATATGCCAAGAAGATTTAGGCACCGTGACCGGCGTGATTACAGCCAGTGCATGTTTACTTTCGATTCCGGCTGATATCCTGGCGGGTCCCGATCCTGACCTTGCCATCCTATCATGTACATCAAGTGCTGATATTAGCTCTGCTGTCAGCGGGTTTGTCTGTTCTGACCTGGATGAGGTCGTTCAACAGACTGAGGATGCCGCAAATATCGTTACCGGAAATCTCGATGAAGACGAAAGCCCAATAGCACCGCCTACAACAGGGACTGTAACCATAGAAGGCGGTGACGTTCATATCACGCTAAGTTGGGACAACGCAACCGACGTTGATCTTTTTGTAACGGACCCTTTTGGGGAAGAAATAAGCTTCCTAAATCCATCCTCAACTTCTGGTGGGCAACTGGACCTGGATGATTCGGACGGTTATGGCCCTGAAAACATCTTCTGGCCCGAAGGTGGTGCGCCATTAGGTCAGTACTCCGTTAAAGTGGTTTACTATAGCAACTATGGTAGAGGAGACAGCAATTACCTCGTTACCGTTCGATATGGATCAGAGATTGAAGAATACAGCGGCACCCTGATAAACAACCTCGAAAGTGATTTAGTGACAACCTTCATTTTGGAATAGTATCTGAATTGAGGAACTAATTTGGGCTTCATAAAATTCGGTGACCCCAAATTGAGCCAATTGAACAAAAATCTTTCCTTTATCCAGCGGCGTTTAAAAGCCGGCTGAAGATGCCTCATGACCTGTCGTTTTCCGGCCTGACGTGGCAAGGGCTCCTTTCCCGATTTGCCCCATTCTTGACTAATTATCCCTACTGATTAAATTACACATAATGCCTGGAAATAAAGAAAAAGTAGCTTATAAAATGACGGCCTGTACCATGGATTGTCCGGATGCCTGTTCGATAATTGTCAGACGCACTTCAGACGGCAAAGTGAAGGTAAAGGGCAATCCAGACAACCCGTTCACCTCCGGGTTTACCTGTGCCAAAATCAGGGATCATGTTAGAAGGATTCAAAGCCGCCACCGCATCACCCACCCGCAGCTGAAAAGCAAAACCGGCTGGCAGACCATCAGCTGGGGCTCGGCACTGGATCTTTGCGCTGCAAAGATTCAGGCATTGCGTTCCCGGCCCACAGCCATTTTGCATATCCATAACGAGGGAGCTAAAGGCGTTTTAAAAGAAGCTACCACCCTTCTTTACGCCAGACTGGGCACCAGCCGTGTGCGCGGATCGCTGTGTGATGCCGCCGGTTTCATGGCCGGTGTGCATGATTTTGGATCCCGGGACAATAATGACATCAACGACCTGCTCAATGCCTCCCGAATTGTTAATTGGGGCAAAGATTTATCGCGTAGCTCGATTCATACGGCTGCGCTGGTAAAACGCGCACGTAAAAATGGCACTGAGGTGCTTACGATTTCACCGGGGGGCGATGGCAATCACACCTATTCCGATGCGCTCATTCGCATCCGACCCGGCACGGACCGGTTTCTGGCAGCCGCCGTCCTGCAGTTTTTGATTATAAACGATGTGTTTGATCAAAATGTTTTAAGCCACACGCGGGCGCCGGAGAAGTTTTTGGCGATGCTCCAGACTAAGCCGATGAACGATTTGCTTGATGCTTGCGACGTGTCCAAAGCAGATTTTGAGCGGGTTTATGAATGTTACGCACATAAAGATCCGGTGGCCACCTTGATCAGCGCTGGGTTGCAGCGGTATCGATATGGCGGTGAAAATGTGAGATTTATCAATGCGCTGACTTTGCTATCCGGCAATATTGGTCGTGCGGGCGGCGGCAGCTATTTTCAGCTGCATTCCTATCGCAACCTGAATTTAAAATGGATGAGAGAACAGGAAAAATTGCCGCGGCGCTCCTTTCAATTTCCGATAATTGGTCGGGAAATAATGACGGCAGATGATCCGCCGGTTGAGATGATCTGGGTCAACGGCTCCAATGTCGTCAACCAGGCACCGGATTCACAGCTTTTGATAAAGGCATTTGCCAGCGTTGACTTCAAAGTTGTGGTTGATGCCTTTATGAATGATACAGCTCAACATGCCGATCTGGTGTTGCCCAGTACGCTGATCCTGGAGCAGGAAGACATCATCGGGTCTTATCTGCATGAACAGGTCCAATATGTTTGCCCGGCATTTTCAGCCCCCGGCGAAGCCCGCGATGATTATTGGATCCTCAGACAGATCGGCAAACGCCTGGAGCCGCCGCTTGATTTACCGTCTGATGAAGATTGCTTGCGGGCCGCTTTAGATTCACCCTACCTGTCAACAACCCTTGAACAGTTGCGGGAGTGTGGCTGTGTGCGGTCCAATCGTCCGGCAATTGCTTACAAGGATAAGGGCTTTGCCCATCCGGATGGCCGCTACCGCTTTCCCTATATACTGCATCCCGAACCGCAAGCCCCGGCGGAATACCCGTTGCGGCTGCTGACGCTGGTGCGTCGCAAGGCCATTCATTCCCAGATACTGCCGGAAAATCAAAAACATCCACCGCTGGTGTGGGTTGCACCCGATAGCTCCTGCCTAAAGCATCTTAAACCGGACAAACCGGCAGCGCTGGTTTCGCCGCTCGGCCGGCTGAAGGTCTCGGTGCAGACCATGGAGGGTCTTCACCCTGATGTTGTCATTTATCGCCGGGGGGACTGGATCAGCCAGGGTGGGGGTGTCAACCAGCTGATTGCGGCCCGGTTGACGGACATCGGCTCCGGCGCCGCGTATTATGACCAGTATGTCAGGCTGGAGAACGCTTAAATGTCCATCGTTTCGATGGACGAGCGTCTCCTCCCTGCGGGCGGTACTTGAAGAGCGGCCTTTCAGGCCTTTAGGAGCGGCTCTTTGAGCCTTGAGGAACTCAACCTCAGGCGGGTTGAAATAGAGCGAAGCGCTCATCAAATGAAATGCTCATCAAGCGGAGCGCTCGTAACGCCTTTTTAAATTATGAATTAAGGAGATATTTGATGCCCCGTCCACCGAGACCACCCGAAGCGTTACTGGAGATATGCAATCGCTGGTCCGAAGCCATCGAAGGGATTACCGGAGATGCGGCGCGCATTGAATTTTTTCAAAACGAGTTGCCGGGTTTTCTGCGGAATCAAGCGTTATTTGAGAAGCTGCTAAAAAACATCAACGCCGGCAGCCCCTATCCGGATCTTCGCCAGGCCCGGATGATCGATGATGAAATTCTGTTGTATCTAAACCCCAGGCGGCTTTTTTCGCTTCGCATGTTTCTATACGGTCCCGGGGATTATACCCCGATTCATGATCATTCTTCTTGGGGTGTCTCGGGCGCAGCGGTCGGAGAACTGGGGGTAATCCGTTACGTACGCGAAGACGATGGCAAAGTTGAAGGGTATGCCCAATTACGACAGGCGGCCCATGTTTATTTGCAGCCGGCAGAAATCGAGCTGACGCGCCCGCTAAACGAAGGCATTCATCAAACGGGTAATCCGGTTGACGACACAACGATTATGATCAGTGTATACGGAAGCCCCGTTCGTCGGCTTTACATCAACCGCTTTGACAATAAGACCAGTAAAGTTGAGAAGCTATATCCGCCACGCATAAAGAAAAAGATGCTGGCCGCTCAGGCACTGGAACATTTTTCCAATTCGGAATCAGAGGTCAGATGACAGATAACAGAAGACAGAAAAAATAGGTCAGATTGAGTGTGTGTTTTTTGCGATTTGTCATCTGTCATCTGTCCTCTGCCCTGTGTCTTCTGCAACCTTTGAGATAGGAGAGTGACAAATGCCGGAAAAAAAAGATTACGACGTTATCATTTTGGGTACCGGACCCGCCGGATTACAGGCGGCGATTCATGCAGCCCGTAAAAAAGTTTCCGTGCTGGTATTGGGCAAAGAGACCAAAAGCAGCGTGTTTCATGCCCATGTTGAAAATTTTTGCTGCATTTTCAATATCACCGGTGAGGAAATACTGAATGTCGGCCGACAGCAGGCAGCTAGTTTTGGTGCAGATTTACTTGACGAAGATGTATTAAACATTTTTTCTGATGGGCAACATTTTAAAATTATTTCCGAGAGCGGAACAGAACTGACCAGCAGAGCCCTTATCGTGGCCACCGGTACGGCCCGCAACAAATTGGGCGTTCCCGGGGAAAAGGATTTTTTGGGCCGCGGTGTCAGCTATTGTGTCGAATGCGATGCCAATTTTTTTAAGGATGAGGATGTTGCTGTTGTGGGCGGGGCCAGTGCTGCAGTTGGCGGTGCATTCACCCTGCTGGATTATGCCAAAACCGTAAACCTGATCTGTGAGACACTGGATATCACCGATACCCTGGCCGCAGAACTCAAAAAAAGCAATGTGATAATTCGTGAAAATGCAAAAGTAAAAGAAATCTCAGGCGATACCGCTGTTGAGGCGATTATCCTGGAGGACGGGTCGAAAATACCGGCAACAGGCGTTTTTATCGAACTCGGTGCCAGGGGCGTTATGGAACTGGCCGCTCATATTGGCATTCAGTTTGACGATGAAATGAAATATATTGAAACCAATAAAAAAATGGAAACGAATGTGCCGGGGGTTTATGCTGCCGGTGATATCTGCGGCCCCCCCTGGCAAATGGCAAAAGCGGTGGGCGAAGGCTGCGTCGCCGGTATCGCCGCCGCAACCTATGCTAAAAAATCAAAAAGTTCAGATTAGCCATTTCACGGCTGGTTGCTACTGGCTGCTTGCTGCTGGCCACTGGCTTATCATCCGAGGTTATTGACTGCCTGCTTAAGTTAAGAAGCCAGAAACAAGAAGCCAGTGACCAGCGGGGAGAGTCAGGATGTGACAGATGCACCCGGAGTTTGTTTGGTATAGCGCTGTTGGATGCTTTCGATTGCCTTGCGGGCGGCTTCTGCCTGTGCTGTCTTGGAACCTGCCATTTTTTTGAGGAAGGCTTCAGAATTGACCGTGCCAATTTTACCCAGCGTGGCGATGGCAGCTGATAGAATTGCGGTATGGTGAGGGGAGGCCGATTTTTTTAGCCGTTTAAGAATTCCTTTTTTTTGCCCGTTGATCATCCGGGCGATCTCCAGCAGAGATTCTTCGACGGCCTGGATGTTTTTGATATTGATTACCGTCCCCAGAGTTCTGATGATATTGCATACTTTGCGGCTGTGCTGGGCCGCTGCTTCATCGTCCTGCGGAACTTCGGTTTTGATGATCTGGGTGATTTTGGCAACGGAAGCTTCTGATAGCGGGGCGAGTTCAGCCAGTGCGGATGCCGCTCGCCATTGAACCTTGTCATCGGGATCCTCAAGAGCGTCGATGACGATTTGTTCGGCATCAGGGGGGTTTAAAGCCAGGAAGGAATGTAAGGCCTCGTCCCTCACCCGGGGGTGCTCGTGTGATATAAAATGACGCGCCCGATCGATTTCTTTTTGACCTTTGCCCACAAATCTGAGAATCATCAGGGTGTTGCGTAATAAATACCAGGGCTGGTCAGGGTTGCCCAGCGCCTTGAGAACCCAGAGACGGGCCATCTCACCCTGCTGGATGAGGGCATCGGTTGCGAATTTGCGGGCCTGTCGATTTTCAGTCTCGCTAAGAACTTTGCTTAAAATCTCAATCCCCTGAGATCCCAGCAAACCGGCGATTTCATCAATAATTTTACGTTCAGAGGCTTCCACGGTTTCATAAGCAGCCACCAGGTCCTCTGTCAAATTTTTGTAAATAAATCTTTGCGGAGTTGGTGATAGGCTGCTGTCATTTTTAAAGGCCTCATTTTCTTTGCCGGCCCTATCCGCTGCCCGGGTCAGCAAAAGGGCAATTTTCCAGTCGTTATCTTCAAAAAGCGTCGGAAAGATTCTTCGGCAAAATTTCACCAGAACCACCGCATCGTCGGTTGTTTCAGCATTCAGGAGTCTGCGAACATAGGCCGAAAGGTGGGCCTGTGCATCTCTGGTCATTACCAAGGTATTTACCAGATATTGCACATCCGGCGGTAGCTCTTCGAAAGTGAGAATTTCATTTAAATACAGCTCTTCAAGGAAGCCTTGCGCCCCTCTGACATCCTCCTTTACCAATCGACTGACGACCCATTTGAGAATTCGTTTGACGCCGTTAACCCGCCTGACCAAAGACGGATTGTCCAAATCTTGCGTATGCTTTTCCCGCAGGTCATTGAGTTCGGCAAAAATGAATTGGGAGGTGGGCAACAGGGTGTCTAAGGGGAAAGATTCGATAATAACCTGCTCGATGTCTTCCTTCTCAATGCCATCCACATGTTTGGCGATGATGTAACAGTTGATGACGAGATCTTTCAGAAACTCGGGGTGTCTGAGGGGGCGGATGATATCCTGGATAATTTGAAGTTTTAAGGTCCGAATATGTTCATCGGAACCAGTTTGAAACATGGGCAGCATCTTAAGATCTTTCGCCAGACGCTGAATCGCCATTTCGACCCGCCAGGGAAGGTTTAATTCCAGCATGATCAGGTCGTCCATAAAAACCGTGGATATTTCGGTAATCCCATGCTCCGCCAGAGCCGTGGACAGCAACTGGCCAATCTTAGTGCCTTCACCACTGTCAGCCTTGGGATCGCTCATGATATCCACAAAGCTTTCGAAATGTTCCAGGGTGATATCACTTTTAATGGCAAAGCTTACCAGCGCTTTGCGCTTGAAATATTCTGTCAATTTGGGAAGGAATAATTCAGCCATACCTGTCCCGACGAGTATTCGCACATTAACCGGTTCATCAAGAATTCCGGTAATCAGAATATCGACTTTTTCGCGGGTTTCCTGCTTGGTGATCTCGACCTGCCTGGATTCGCCCAGACAGGTTTGAAACTTTTCATATAAACCCTGCTTGGCGCCTTCAGAACCGGGATGATCCGCAGAATAGTAGCCGCTGCGCAGCATGGCTTTGGTCAGGTCCATGAGAAACTCACCGGAGGGCTTAACCTTTGTTCGTTCTTCCAGGGTTAAATCTTTTTTTTCAGCGGTGGGCGCAACGGTGATTTCAAGTGGCGGGATATCCTCTTTCTCAACCTTTTCCTGTGCGACTGCTTTGCGCAGCCAATCCAGGGAGAGTTTGGCCTCGCCACCGTCTTCGAGCGCGGCTTCATCCAGATCATTTAATTCGCTATCGGCTTGGTGTGAAACCGTCTGCGTATCGACAGCAGGTGTGTCGGATTCAGTGGGTGGTGCCAATCCCAGCAATTTTTGATAGTCTGAATGTCTGCACAACACTGCGTTCAATTCATTTAGAATCACATCCGGTCCGCCCACCACCTCAAGCACCATCCCGGTCGGTTTTTGGAGTATGGCGGCCGCTTGCTCATCTATGGTTTTGGCAACCACCCCTTCGATGGTGAATACGTTTTCGATTCCTGGAACAGTGAAATTTAAAGTCAGGGCGGTCTCTAAGGGAAGGAGGGTTTTGGATGGCAGAAATATCCTCCCGCTTTTTAGCAGGGCATAATCCTGGCTGAATCGCTCGGCCGAGCGATAATTTAATTTTATAGCTTTTGGGTCCAATTTTTTTATTTGGATAGCATGGCAGCAAAAAAATCTATATTTTCATACAATTATATTGAATTTACTTGAGATTGTCAAAATTATACAGCGGCTCGCGTTTGTTAAGGAATAAAACCTATTAAAATCATTTATAAATTTTGTCCCGCCGCTATCGAAAACAAAAACCGGGCAGTTTAAATTTCAAGGCCCTGAAAAATTGGGTGTTGCGCGTTTTTCAAGCATCGAGGTTTAATTGTTTGCAATTCGCCATTTAATTTTTACTTTGGTAGTGTTATTCTCCACAAAAATATAAAAAGGAATACTGAAATGACTGCCAAGACAATCCCGCTGCGGAAAGATATCCCCGATGAGCATAAATGGGATCTAAAGCCTTTATTTCGTTCAGATAATGATTGGGAAAAAGGGGTTGCCGAGGTTGAAAGCCGGATCGATTTATATGCTGATTATAAGGGTCGATTGCAGGATTCGGTTGACGTCTTTAAGGAGGCCATTGATTTTCATCTATCACTCACACGTAAAATGGAAAGAATTTACACTTATGCCCATTTAAAAAGTGATGAAGATAAATCAAATCAATTCTACCTGGGGCTTCATCAACGTGCCGTGAGTTTACATACCCGGGCTTTGGAATCTGCAAGCTTCATGACCCCCGAGATTCAGTCGATACCGGATGACCAAATGAATTCATTTCTGGCAGATGATTCAGTTGCGGAATATAAATTCTTTCTTGAAAAAATCCTGCGATATAAACCCCATACCCGCAGCCAAACCGTCGAGCACGTTCTGGCCATGAGCCGGGAATTGGCCAATGCACCGACTCAGGTATTCGGGCAATTGGATAATGTTGATTTAAATTTCGGCAGCCTTGAAGATGAAAACGGAAAAAAGATCGAATTAAGCCATGGAAATTTTAGCACGTTTTTGATCAATCCGAACAGGGAGATACGCCGCAAGTCTTTTTTTCAATATTATCAGGCTTATGAAAATCATAAACACACACTGGCGGCAACCCTGTTGCATGCCATTAAAAAAGACCTGTTTTATGCCAGAGTTCGTCATTTCGACAATTGCAGGGCATCCGCATTGTTTGCCGACCGTATCCCTGAGAGCGTTTATGACAACCTCATCGAAACGGTGAAAAGTAATCTGGCTCCGCTTTTCAAATATCTGGAATTTCGCAAACAGGCCCTTGCTTTATCGGACCTTCACTTTTATGATACCTATGTGCCGGTCGTCGCTGATGTAATTTTTGAAACCCCTTACGAGACGGCGGTCGATATGAGCGTCCAGGCCCTGCGGCCGCTGGGAGATGAATATTTAAAGGTATTCGAGGAAGGCCTGCTCGGCGGATGGGTGGACCGCTATGAAAACCGTGGAAAAAGAAGTGGTGCCTATTCTGCGGGGAGCTACGATTCACCGCCCTATATTCTGCTGAATTATGAAGCGCAGAATATCAACAGCGTTTATACGCTGCTGCATGAAGGCGGTCACTCCATGCACTCATTTTATTCCAATACGCATCAACCCTATGTGGATCATGACTACACGATTTTTGTCGCTGAGGTGGCGTCTACTTTTAATGAGAACCTGCTGAGCCGCTATCTTCTGGAACATTACAAAAACGATCCTGCCAAAACGGCATATATTCTAAACCGGGAAATCGACAATATTCGCGCCACGCTTTTCAGGCAAACCATGTTCGCAGAATTTGAAAAGATCACCCACCGTATCGTTGAAGACAATGCACCGCTAACCCTTGATGTCATAACCGAAACATACCGGGAACTGCTGGAAACATACTTTGGCGATACATTGGCCCTGGACCCGGTGCTAAACCTGGAATGTTTAAGAATTCCCCATTTCTATTCTGCTTTTTATGTCTATAAATACGCCACCGGAATCTCCGCGGCCATTGCGCTTGCCGATAAAGTTGTTAATGAAGGCGCATCCGCACGGGCGGCCTATTTAAATTTTTTAAAACTGGGCGGCAGCAAATTTCCGCTGGACGAGCTTGTTGAGGCCGGCGTTGATATGCAGTCTCCGGAACCGATTCAGCGAGCGATCCAGTATTTTTCTGATCTGGTAGACCGACTCATGGATGTTTATCAATCGATAGGTTCATAGGTTGGATAACGGAAGG
>Ga0316575_10000560_pt1 | contig 10888 bp, 7 predicted proteins | sample J5NA_FD_203072 | JGI IMG/M metagenome (GOLD analysis project Ga0316575, IMG submission 203072) | Rhizosphere microbial communities from salt marsh grasses in Alabama, United States - J5-7_050615r2r3 | ecosystem: Host-associated > Plants > Roots > Rhizosphere | place: USA: Alabama | collected...
GCTCGGTGCCGCTGGCGATGTTCGGCGCGCTTATCTTCACCTTCCTGAAAATGCCCGATCCCAATATTCCCTTCTGGACCCGCGGCTGGACGACCACGCTCAATATATATTCGCAGGTAGGACTCGTAACCCTTGTCGGTCTGGTATCCAAAAACGGCATACTTGTTGTCGAGTTCGCCAACAAGTTGCAGACGCAGGGACGATCCAAACGTGAAGCCGTACATGAAGCGGCCCTGACCCGGTTGCGCCCGATTCTCATGACGACCGGAGCCACCATCGCCGGTCACTTTCCGCTGACGCTGGTCACCGGCGCCGGAGCCGCCGCCCGTAACTCCATCGGCCTTGTCCTTGTGGGCGGAATGGCTGTCGGAACCCTCTTTACCCTTTTTGTCATTCCGTCCATTTACATGCTGGTCGCCCGCGACCACTCCAAGGACTTCTCCCGCAAAGCCGCCGCATCCAAAGCGTAGGACGCAAATTGAACATCGCTAAAAGTCGTTCAAGACTTCAACTTTCTTTTCGACAAACAGATAAAAAAAACAAACCTATGCCGATCGCTGTAACATTTGACTTCGTCCTTAAAATGGGCTAATGTAAAATTTAAAATTGTTTCAGCGAAAAGGCAAAGCTGTCGAAAGGCAGCGACGCAAAGCCACGGGTCAACAGCGACAAGGGCCGAGACCTTTGAAAAATGTTCATTTTTGTTCGAGCTCAAGGAAGGCGCAAATTTTACCCACAGGAATACATTGGTATTTCGAGGATTAAAACTTGATCCTGACTTAGAAATCGGGCAAAAAGGGGCGCTTTTCAAAGGTCTCGAGCCATGATAGCCGGGTTGCCGAAGGCACCGGATAACGCCTTCATCCTATCGGGTATTGAGGCGTTTTTTATTTTCATAGGTGAAGTTATGAAAAAAATTAAAGTCACCCCTGGAAATCAGTTGAGAAAAGAGATCATCAATTACCTGATTGACTTTCCATTATTTGATGCGCTCGAGGGGAACCAACTCAATATTGTTGCAGAAAATATGAATTATTTGGAAATCGATAAAGGTGAAATCCTTTTTAAAGAAGGGGATAAAGGAGATTATATTTGTTTTGTGCTGGATGGGGTCATAGATGTCCTTAAAAAATCCGTGACCGGAGACAGTGTCGTCATTGCTGTATTACCCAAGGGGCGTTCTTTTGGCGAAATGTCTATTCTCGATAACTTTCCCAGATCGGCAACGGCAAGAGCCCGCACAAACTCGTCTCTTCTTACTTTAACCCGGACGAGTTTCGAGAAGATACTCAAGGACTATCCTCAAATCGGTATAACAATTCTCAAAGGAATCTCAAGGATGCTGAGTCAAAATCTGCGTCAAACATCCTCTAAACTTGCTGACTACATATTACCCATTGCATGATTTATATCAAAAAAGGCGGTGTCGTTTGACCCCGCCTATGTCATTCGAAAATCTCAGGTTCTGCAATAAACTTCCCTGGAAGTGGTTTCAAAACCTTCAATCGGGTTTAAGGTCAAGGCGGCCAACCGCAGGAATATCGAGAATATTTCGAGGATTGGACGTCTCAGTCCAACACAGAGATTGAGCCCGAGGGGAGGTTTTGAGACCACTTCTAACACATGATGCCGCTGTAGTATCTTGGGTTGTCTGTTTCGCTTCTATTTTCATCGATCGCAAGACTTCTATTACATGCGCACCTGCGATCTTTGCCCGATCTTCTTTCCGGCAAATAGGCTGTATACGAAAACTCCCTCCTGTCAACACCTAAGCGCCTGTCTTTATGATCATTTATGCCTTCATTGTTTATGCGGCAATTCTTTTGTCTCTTTTTAAATGTAGAATCACTACTGATATGCATTTGCTTTGACCTTTAGAAAGGAGAACAGATGAGTTATCAGGAAAAGGTTTTCAGCCATAAATATAATCCACCCATTAAAATTAAAAGCGGTATCAGAATGTTTATAATTTCCATAGCTTATCTCCGACGATCACCGTTTATTTCAATTCCCCCCGAACAGGTAGTGTTGTCCGACACGCGCAGATAAAATCAGATAGAATAAATAGCTTATAGATACTGTAGCAATTTCCCTGCCAAAATATGACAATAAAACCCAAGAAGTTTTTGGCTTATCGATTAATAGGACGAATCTAATATGTTACACGATGAAACGCCCGGAATTTGTATCTATACCTTATCCATTAAAATACCCTAAAAATCGATTTTGATGTTCAAATTTTTGAACCCTCTTAGCGGCTTTATTGTGTAGTTTATCAATTTAACTGCAAAAAGCTGCCGTATCGCCGGTTAAAATTTTTGAACCCTATTGGGAGCGAATCCGATAACCCCTCAAATAATAATGAAGAATTGCCCTTTCCCCAGATTCAAATTTTTGAACCCGAATATTACCTGGCCAACTGTCTCAATGTAACCCATTCATTTTAAATCGAAAGAAAATTTTTATCATTAGGTATTGCAATTGATAACAGTTTAAGTTATTCGTTTTTTAATGATAATGACAATTTTGCAGCCTCGATTTCGAACGATTCGGATCTTTTTTTTTAATTTCTGAATTCATTCATTTCCTGCACCGCACCATTGATCGATTGCGATGGTTTTTTTGAGAGATTCGTCATGATTCCGCCACGAACAAAACAATCAAATCTGTCACAATAAAGGAGGCAATGTTATGGCACAAGGAAAGAGCATCATAGATTATGCAATGAAACAGGAAAGAGATGGAATGACGTTTTATAATAAAGCCTCTCGCAAATTCGGGGACAAAGAACTCAAAAAGCTCTTTGCAAAACTTGCCGGGGAGGAGAAAAAACATTTGGAATCATTCAAAAGTCTAAAGGTCAAGGCCCAGCAAAAAAACGTCGATGAAAGTTTTCGCTCCACTGGTGTCGATGAGTATCTTGAGGCATTGATCAAGGAGGGAATTTTCCCGAAGGATGAGGCCATGTCGAAACAGATCGATAAACTAGAATCCGTAACGGACGTCTGTGCGCTGGCCATGACAGCGGAGAAGAATGCGATCCTTCTGTATTCAGAACTGGCCAAAGCATCCACCGACAAGGAACAGAAAAAAATGTTCAACCAGCTGGTCAAGGAAGAAAAAAGCCACATCGCCATGGTCAGCGCACTGAGGGCGGACCACGATCCAGCCTATGCGGCCATGAAGTTCGGCCGGTTTTTTTAAGCTTGTCCCATAACCACAGGATCAGCGGACCGCCACCCCAATTATAAGTTTTATTCATCTTATTTGACAACCGGGCCTCCCCCGGCGCCGATCCGTTTTATTCGGTTGACCATGTCTTTGAAACTGATACGGTTGTCCGGATTTTGATTGACAATATTTACGCCCGAAAAGGCACCCCTTTTAACGAAGTACTCAACGCCGTTCTCTTTGACGGTGCCGTGAATCGCGAACACGTCGTTTTCCAGAGATGCCCGGATACCGATTTTTTCATAGGGAAATGTTTTGAAAAAAGAGGCAAAGGTGCCGGCCAATCCCATAAACGGGTTTTGTCCCCCGCCGATTTGCGCAATATTTTCTACGGCTTTGATGCTGATTTTTTGGGGAATTCCCTTTTTTCGCACTGTTTCCAGCAACAGGTTGAACCGCTGGGGTTGGCCGTAGGCTATCTCGGCATTGCGAAGATCACCCGCCAAGACCCCCTCTATCTTTCCGAAAGCCGTACCTGTCGTCATTTCAGACAATAACAGATTCTTCCATGTTGCATTGAACTTAAAAATCGGCGAGGGCGTAAAGATCCCCGAAGCGCCCAAACCCGAAAAAATGATGCTGCCGCCAAATGCCTCTGCCTTAAGCTTCCCCCGGCTGGAAATGGCGTGATGTTCATATCGGACAGGATCGAGGATACCGGTTAGAGAACCCTTCAAGGGCCGCGTCCAGATCTTGGATAAAAGAGGCTCCAGCTGTACATCCTCAACTGCCAGTCGGGTTTGGACGGAAAGATCCGGACCGAAGAGATGATTGACATACACGGATCCCAGGTTAAGATCTCCACCGGGCACTTTGATCATGGTCGGATACAGAACGGATATCCGGTTCGGTCCGATATTCAGAGGAAGTTTTAGGGGTTGTTCCGGCAAAAAAGGAACCGTCGCGGATTGAATCGACAGCCGACCTTTCAGCGTTTTGGCAGGGACTTTTGTCGGCGGGCTATGGTACCAAACCGGCAGATCGAGCTGAATTCCTCTTAAACCGATTCCCTTTTCGGGCAACATAAAGCGTCCCCCGAGCCACTTCATGCGCCCCGTGACTTCCCTCGCATCCGGGGTTTCTTTTAAATTGATATTGGCAGAAACGGTTCCATTGGTTTCAAGGGTTGCCAGAAAAGGGTTTTCCGTTTTGTAAGGCTCCTGAAGGAAATAATGAAATATCGGTTTCACGGGTGTCTGTGGCAAGGTCACCGTGAAATCGGCTTTTGTTTTCGCCGGCGTCCGATGAAGGCATCCCCGGATTTCAAGGGGCAGGATACCCGTTAGGTCGATTCGAAGTTTGGAAATTTCCAACAGTTTTTTTTGAATACCGTAGCCGCATTTCAAAGAGGCGACAACGGGGTTTTTTTTCAGGTTCAGATAATAACGCCCCCAAAGGGCTTCGCCGGCGTTGGCGTCCATATCCGCGGAAAAATTCAGAATGGAAAGATTTAAATCCGCAACGCCTTTGATTGCTGATCTTATGGAGATGTTTTCTCCGATTATACTTCCGTCTTTATTTTGAAAAGCAAGATCATCAAAAGATAGTTTTGCATGGACCTGCCAGGGTCCGGTTAGAGGTTTTTCCACATCGATCCCGATGGCATCACGAACCTTAAAATTCCAATTCAAAGGAAGCAGGTGAAATGCGTTGGCCGCCTGGAAAAGCCCGGTATTATTTCCTTGAATTGACAGGTTGAAAATGCGCTTGCGCAGATGCGCGGCAAGCCAAATATTTTTCAGACCCAATGCCTCTAACCGGACTTTCGGCAGTTCAAACGATCTTTGTCCCAAATCCGTGCGGCCGTCCCGAATTTGGGCGCGGATATCTTCGATCACAATGTTCCGGGTGCCGGCGTTGATTTTTGCCTTGGGGATTTGGACGGTCACATCCGCGATCTCGATCACCGGATATCGGCTCGAAACCTTCTGTGCGATGATATCGATATCCAGCGGTGAAATCAGCCTGCCGGTCTTTTCCGCCAATGAAAGACCTCTGACCCGAAGTTTCGAGCCGACAAGGGAGATCTTTTGTCGGTTTATGTCATAGGTCAACGCGGTTTCCATGGACAATGATCGGACGGCTGATACGGAAACCGGCGACGATCCCGTCTTTTTCAAACCATCGGGGAATGAAATCTCGTGGCATTGAACGGTAAGATCTTCGAACCGGAATAGTTTTTGAGCATGGGTATACGTAAATTTTGATGCCGCGTCCGCCCTTTGAAGCGCCAGCTGCGGATCTTGAAGTCTCATGTCTTGGGATCGAAGCGTGCCGCTGAATTTTAGGTCCTTGATGTCGAAAGTTTTCCCGAAAAAGATGTTCACCTTCGGCGCCGCAACATTCATATGATGATTGAAATCATCAACGTTTAGTGCAAAAGACAAAGACAGCGGTCGGTCGGCTGCGGCTGCGGCATGAATTTCATGGGCTCGGATCGATTGACCGCCCACAACAGCCGAGACACTTCCGTCAAGAAGCTCCCCCGACTGAAATCGGATATTTCTGAAAAAAAAGAATCCGATAAGATCCCGAACCATTCCGGTCGGAAAAGAAGGACTTTTTTTCGCCGGAAGGATACCGGGAAATTTGAACCCGTCAGGCGAAAGGTCAATATACAGACCGGATACTTGTATATTTTTAAGAACAAGAGATCTGTTTCCCCACGGCCCCTCAACCGTCATATCCACCCTGATGGAAGGGACCTTAATGGAAAAGGTCTGACCGGCTTTTACGGGTTTGAAGGAGATGCCTTCGGCCTCTACGGACATTGGGTTTAGCGAATAGGAAAGTTTTTCTATGCTGCAGGATGCGCCCGTAGATGCGGAGAGCGATCTTACGAATATCGGTTTGACGAGGTCCGGATGATAATAGAGGTACAGGCCGGTACCTGAAACAAGAATCGCGACAATACACAGGGCGATGCCTGAAACCAGGAAAATTTTTTTAATCGGCGCCATCGTCGTCCATTGAATTCGGTATTATCCGTTGTTTTTCTTGTGAATTATATAGAAACTTGATATGAAAATCCTAACAGGAGATAACATGCCGAATTACGGTTCATCCCACATGCCGGAAAGCTCTTCCTCGTCCATCCATACGAGCATGATAGCGCCGGGCGTCCTTGGAGTCAAGATTATCGGGCGGCTCGATTCGTTGAGCACGGGCAGCATCTGGCGTGAGACAAATCTGGAGCTTGACAGAACATCGCCCAAGCAGGTGATCGTCGATGCATCTGAAATTGAATATTGTGACGGTTCGGGCATCGGCTATTTGTTTGAATTGCGGCGGCGCCTGGAAAAAGGCGGTGGCGAACTCAGCATTCGCGGGCTTCATAAAGAGTTTCAGCAACTGCTGGATCTTTTTAAGCCTTCGGAATTCGAAGAACCACCGGAAATCAAACCCGAATCCTTCGGCTTTTTCGAAAAGATCGGACAGTCCACCGGCAAAATCTGTGAAGAAGCCCGTGCGCTTGTCGAATTTGTGGGAGAAACCGGTACAGCGCTGCTCAAGGCTTTGCTCAACCCAAAACAGGTACGCTGGAAAGATGCCCTTTTAGTGGCGGAGACCGCCGGTGTCAATGCACTGCCCGTTATTACCCTCATCGGTTTTCTGATGGGTCTGATCATGGCATTCCAGGCGGCCATTCCCATGCGGCAGTTTGGTGCGGTAATTTATGTGGCCAACCTCGTCGGACTCTCCATGGTCCGGGAACTCGGTCCGCTCATGACCGCCATTGTTCTGGCCGGGCGGTCCGGCTCTGCCTTTGCCGCAGAGCTCGGCACCATGAAAGTCAACGAGGAAATTGACGCGCTGGTCACCATGGGACTCGATCCCGTGAAATTTTTGGTGGTGACCCGGCTCCTTGCCGCGGTTATCATGACGCCGCTTCTGACCCTGTTTGCAGATTTAATCGGTGTTTTGGGAGGATCCATTGTCCTGATTTCTTTAGGCTATTCCTTAGCCACCTATTTTAGACAGATATTCTCCACGGTGACGTATGTTGACCTGCTGGGGGGGCTGTTCAAATCGATTGTTTTCGGTCTTTTGGTAGCGGGTATCGGGTGTTTGCGGGGCCTGCAGACGGAAATCGGCGCCAGCGCCGTCGGGGAATCCACCACCCGGGCGGTTGTTGGCGGAATTGTGCTGATCGTTGCCGTGGACGGCATCTTTTCGGTAGTGTATTATTATCTGGGCATTTGAAGGCTTATGAATCCGGTCCAAGATACGATTATCGGGGTTGAAAAAATTACGGCAGGCTACAAAAATACAGTTGTATTGCAAGAAGTTTCTTTCGAGATCAAGCGCGGTGAAATTTTTATCATTCTGGGTGAATCCGGCAGCGGGAAAAGCACCCTGTTGAAGCTGATGATCGGTCTTAACAAACCGCTTTCCGGCAGCATCCTCATCGAGGGACAGGACATCGTATCCGCCGAGGGCGATGAACGCCTGGCGATCCTCAGAAAATTCGGGGTCATGTATCAAAGAGGTGCGCTTTTCGGCTCCATGACATTGCTCGAAAACGTCCGGCTTCCCCTGGAAGAGTTTACCGATCTACCGCCCGGGGCCATGGACCTCATCGCCCGGATGAAGTTGAGCCTGGTAGGTCTGAAGGAATTTGGCGGTCTTTTGCCGGCTGAACTCAGCGGCGGGATGCAAAAGCGGGCTGCCATTGCCAGAGCAATGGCCCTGGATCCTCGAATCCTTTTTCTGGATGAACTCTCGGCAGGGTTGGATCCCGTCACATCGGCGGAACTGGATCACCTGGTCCTCAGCCTTGCCCACAACCTCGGCATTACTTTTGTCATTGTGACCCATGAGCTTTCGAGCATATACGCGATTGCCGACCGGGTCATCATGCTGGATAAAGAACTCAAAGGTATTCTGGCCATAGGTTCTCCCCGGGATCTGAGAGACCACAGCGAAAATAAGTTTGTACGGCGCTTTTTTAACCGGCAGGGGATATCCGATGCACCTTCGGAAAAGTTTTCTTAAAACACGCTGAAAAAATTTTAATCGAACGGATTGCTGAATCCTTGATCGAAAAAGAATATGAGCGCTCAAGCCAATTATTTTAAAATCGGATTGTTTGTCGTCGTCGCAGCCGTCATTGGTGTGGTTTCGATCCTTGTATTGGGAGCCGGATCGTTTTTTCAAAAAAAGATTTTTATCGAGACGTACTTTGTGGAATCGGTACAAGGCCTGGAAGTCGGCACCCCATTAAAATTTCGCGGCGTTCCCATCGGTAAAACCACGGAAATTACCCTGGTGGGCAAGGCGTACAATACCGATCGCCAATATGTCCTGATTCGAGCCGCTTTGTTCCCGGATATGTTCAGGATTACCTGCCCGCCGCCAAGCGGATCCAATCTGAATCAACAGGTTGAAAAGGGGTTGCGGGTCCGGTTGAGTTTTCAGGGGTTAACCGGTACGGCACATCTCGAAATGGATTACATGAACCCGAAACGGTATCCGCCTCTGAAAATCGACTGGGAACCCAAGTATTGTTATATCCCTTCCGCTCCCAGCACCATCCAGCGCCTCAGCGTCGCTGTCGATAAAATTTTGAAGAATTTGGAAAGCTTGGATTTCAAAACCATTGCCACGAACCTCAATACTTCCCTTACGGATTTAAGCCGTACTTTGTCCCAGGTGCACCTGGGAAAGGTCAGCGGACAGGCCCAAGCCCTGCTATCGGAGCTCAGGGAAACGAACCGGCAAATTTTCGATCTTCTGAAAAATCCAAAAATAAAGTCCCTTCTCCCCGACGCAGCGGCAACCCTGGCGGCCGCCCGCCGAATCCTGGAAGGTACGGAGAAGCCCATGTCGCAATTGCGCGACGCTTTTAAAAAAGTTTCGGCCGGCCTGGAAACGCTTTCGGCCCAAATGCATACCATAACCAGCGATACCACGGACAGCGCTGCTCACTTGAAAACAATATTGCGCCGCGTGGACGACATTATTTCCAATCAGCAGCCGGATATCGAAGCGGCAATTGAAAACATACGCCGCATTTCCGAAAATCTCAGGGCAATCACGGAAAATGCGAGAAAATATCCCTCCCAGGTGTTGTTTGGAGAACCTCCGCCGCATTCTAAAACCGGAGAAAGATAATGAAGAAAAAAAGACTTGTGATTTTTTGTATCGGGCAATGCGCGCTGCTTCTGCTGGTGACAGGATGCTTCAGTATCAGCAAAAGCTACCCTCAAAAACACTACTTTGTTCTGAACGCGGCGATGAGCAAAAAGATGCCGCCGTCAACATCGAATGCGGTGCTCAAAATTCAACGGTTCCGTGTTTCCCCCCAATTTGACGGTCAAAGTTTTGTGTACAAAACAGGCGATCTCAATTATGAATCGGATTTTTATAACGAATTTTTCATTCCGCCGGGTTTGTTGATTTCAGAAGAAGTCGAAAAATGGCTTGCAGGATCCGGCCTGTTTAAATATGTTATGGGATTTTCAAGTCCTGTCGAACCCACCTTTGAATTGGAAGGTGTGGTCAGCGCCCTTTACGGCGATTACAGCGATATCGAGACACCCAAGGCTGTGCTGGAGATACAGTTTTTCCTCGTTCGAAAGATATCTTCCCGGCCGGTTATCGTTTTTGGAAAGACGTATCATGAAGAAACACGTGTAAAAAGAAATTCTCCGGATGCTCTGGTAGCCGGATGGGATCTGGCCCTTGAACACATCCTCACCCGATTCGAAGCCAGTTTAAAAGACCTTGATTTAAATGAAAGAAAAACATCATGAATAAATTAACATCACCTCAAAACAAGCGGGTCCGACCCCCTCTGATCCGGAGCAGATTCCTGGCTGTTTGCTCTATTATCTTCATGTTGTCGGCAGGCAGCGCCCTGAAATCCTTTTCGGCAGTGAATCGGGAGGCGTCACCCGTATCTTTTTCACATCTGGTTAAAATCGCCAATCCGTCGGTGGTCAATATCAGTGCCGTCAAAATCATCAAAGAGGAACGAGAAGCACCGATGCCCTTCGGTCCCAACGATCCCATGAAGGATTTTTTTGAACATTACTTTGGCGGTCAGATACCCAAAAAATATAAACAAAAAAGTTTAGGCACCGGTTTCATAATCGATCCTAAAGGCTATATTTTGACCAATGACCATGTGGTTGAACAGACCGATGAGATCAGAGTTCGTACGGCGGACAATAAAGAATATGCCGCTCAAATCGTCGGCCGGGACCCTATGACCGATTTGGCGCTGATTCGCATCAAATCGGACAAGCCTTTCATTCCGCTGGTTCTGGGTGACTCGAACAAACTGGAGGTTGGCGACTGGGTGGTTGCCATCGGCAATCCGTTCGGGCTGGGAAATACGGTGACGGCCGGCATCGTCAGTGCAAAATACCGGCAAATCGGCGCCGGCGCTTATGATAATTTTATTCAAACCGATACCCCCATCAATCCGGGAAACAGCGGAGGGCCGTTGTTGAATACCGCCGGTGAAGTTATCGGGATCAATACGGCTATTTTTTCCCAGAGCGGCGGCAGTGTCGGTATCGGCTTCGCTATCCCCGTCAATATGGTCAAAAACCTTCTGCCTCAGCTTGAAAAAGGGAAAGTGATCCGGGGATGGATCGGCGTCACCATTCAGAAAGTAACTCCTGAACTCAAAGACAAGTTCGGCCTGCCG
>Ga0316575_10000561_pt1 | contig 10878 bp, 9 predicted proteins | sample J5NA_FD_203072 | JGI IMG/M metagenome (GOLD analysis project Ga0316575, IMG submission 203072) | Rhizosphere microbial communities from salt marsh grasses in Alabama, United States - J5-7_050615r2r3 | ecosystem: Host-associated > Plants > Roots > Rhizosphere | place: USA: Alabama | collected...
TCAAAATCTGCCAGCAACGGCTTAATTTTTTCATCATACTGCTGATGCGCATCTTCAACCATTTTAACCCGCTTCGGATCGTCTTCTTCCAGCTCGTTTAGGGTAAAATCCAGGGCATGAAAGATATGCAGCTCAGCATCATGCGCCTTAGCCAGTTCAATACCCTTGACCAACGCAAACTCAGATGCCGCACCAAATTTTAACGCCATCAGAATTTGGTTAAACATCGAAGACCTCCTTTGTTGTTGGACATTTATGCCGACTCAAATTTAATGATACCCCATGGCTTCTGATTGAGCATGGCATTCATCACGCCGGAAACCGCAGATCAAAATAAGCGGGCAGAAACAGCCTGGACACATGCAATCTAAAAAAGCGCGGCCGCCTGGATAGAAAAAGAAGAGGTGATGATCAGGACAGTGTGAAATCTGAGACCTGGCAGGGCAATCGGTTTCTAAAGTAAAGTTGTATTGTCTGCTCAACTAATGTATGCTTTGATCCAAGCAATACTTTATACCCGTTCGGCACAGTGACAGTCAAACATTTTTTTAAATTGCAAACTGCCAAGATGACGATTTGTCCTGCCCCAAAATCAGAAGCGAACGATGGGAGGTAGATCAAATTGCAGGAACTCAAGACACTTAAAAAAGAGCTGGCCCAATTAAAAAGTGAAAAAGCCGCATTTCAAGCCCAGAGCAAACTGCTTGAAAATTTTGTTTCACTGGCACGATCTACCGGCAAAGAAGAAAAACTGATTTCAATTCTGCAGCAAACGCTGGAAGTCTTCGTGGATCTGACAGGAGCGGAAAAAGGGAGCCTTTTTCTGCTCGATCGCAATGGTGTGGTGGTCGAGAGCATTCTGACCCGCGCCGATGCAACACCGGAACAACGCTCGCAACTCATCGGCCGAGTTTTAGACAAAGGCCTGGCCGGGTGGGTCAGGCGCCATCGCCAGATTGGCTTAATTGAAGATACGCAAACAGACGATCGTTGGCTGGATCTCCCGAACCAGCCCTATTCGGTTCGTTCCGCACTGGCAGTGCCGATTTTACGGGATGAAAAGCTTCTGGGCCTGCTGACCCTGTTGCATGCGCGCACCGGCCATTTCAGCCAGGAAATTGCCGATTTGATGGAAATGACCGCCGTACAAATTGCGATTGCTCTGGAAAATGCGCGCCTTTATGCCAAACTCGAAAAATCGTATTATTCCCTCGAACGAGCGAAAGCCGAAGTCGAAAACTACTCGCAAGCACTGAATGCAGAGCTTGAAAAGGGCAAAAAAATCCAGCGGGATTTTTTACCAAATGAAATACCCCAGATTCCGGGATGGGAAATCGAGACCTCATTTTATCCGGCGCGCCAGGTTTCCGGGGATTTTTATGATGCATTCATGCTGCCGGGGAATTACATTGGGCTGGTGATTGCGGACGTATGCGATAAAGGCGTGGGGTCCGCTTTATACATGGCACTGTTTCGCAGCCTCATGCGGGTTTTTTCAGGGCAGATCAGCCTGGAGGGGTGGTCGGCCGCCCGATCCGCCCCGGCGCAAAAGAGCACCGTGAAGGTCGATTTGGACCGCATGCTGCAGGCTGTATCTTTGACCAATGATTATATCTCATTGGAACACGGCCATGAGACCATGTTTGCCACCCTTTTTTTTGGTATCCTCAATCCGGTTACCGGCAAAATCGCTTACATCAATGGCGGACATGAGCCGCTTTTTATTATTGGACAGTCCGGAATCAAAGAGACGTTGCGTGCTGCAGGTCCCGTGGTCGGCATCATCACCGGTGCGGAATTTAAAATCCAACAATCGCAACTTGAACCGGGCGACATTCTGATCGGTTATACCGACGGGGTGACTGAAGCCCTTTCGCCGGCCCAAACGCTGTATTCTAAGGAAAAATTTCGTGCACTTCTGGAAGTTCAGGCCGCATCGGCGACAGAATTGATCGAAAGAATCCAGACTGACCTGTTCGATCACATTGACAATGAGCCCCAATTTGACGACATCACCATGATCGCCGTCCACCGCAAACCGGAAAAATAGAAGGCTCCGGCCTATCTGCGCCCACTACGATTCTTTGACGCAAAGCTCGTTAACGATTTCCATAAACCATGCCACCTTTTCCGGCGGTGCGATCCCGGGCACTTCGCAACCGCTGGACAGGATATAGCCGCTGTCATCGGGAGCAAGCGCAATACAATTTTTTATAGCCCGCTCCATATCCTGCCGGGTTCCGGAAAAGAAAAGATTGGTGTTGATGTTGCCGATGAGCACCGCCTTGCCCCTGGTTAGCTCCAGAGCTCTGGCCAGATCAGACGGTGCATCGATGCTCAGGTTGGTCATCCCTGTATTGACCATGTCTTCTATAATGGGATCCGCATATCCGCAAATATGAAGGCCCGTTCCGACCTTTTTCTCCTTAAAATGATCCACGATCTGTTTATGATACGGAAAGATGAATTCGCGGTACATTTTAGGAGATATAAGGCTGCATGAGGCCGGGGCCTCGGAAAAGCTGACCCCCACTTTAAGGGGATAGATGGCTTCGCCGACCCGGATAGACTCCTGGGTGCAAAACGCCATGAGTTCATGGACATAATCCGGATCATTCATTGCATCCCGCAGCAGCCGCCCGGCCTCCCTGAGGCCGATGGCAACGGTCCAGGGACCGGCAACAACGGCTGAAACGATGCCATCGGTAATGACCTTTTTGGCTTCAGCCAGACTTTCCAGATAATCCGGGATGCGGCCGTCTTTGGCGGGGTCTGCGAGTTTAAGGCTGCTCAATTTTCCCTTATCTTCAAGCGCCACCCTGGTGGATATGCACATACTGTCTTCGAAAAATTTGAGCTCATTGCCCATGACTTCGACATCCATGAGCAGATCCCTCTCCATGACAAGAATATCCGGTCGGTAGCGCTCATAGGCCGCCACCTGAGCTTTTACAAAAATTTTGGGATCCAGCAGAAATTCCCGGATGGAGGCACCAACCAGCTGGGCACTATGGTGGCCGATGATGGGGTAAGCGGGGATTCGATCAAGTTCTACTTTCTGATCGCTAAACGTTTTTTTAAATGCCGCGGAAACTCTTTGCCTGCCGGTCATTGTCGCCATCGATAATTCTCCTTGTTGAGACTGCTGTTTCGGCCGCAATCTTAGGCTTAACGGAATTCGCTGTTGCGCACACCGTCCCGGTCAATTTTCTCAATGAGTTCAATGATATCCTTCGTTGGGGCCGGAGTTTCCGATACATCAGGCGCTACCCGAAGATCAAAACCGGTGTTTTCCTTGATTTCGTCAACCGTGTGGCCCGGATGATAATACTGAATCTGCATTGCGCGTTCCGGGTTTTTAAAGTTCATCACCCCCAGATTGGAGATAACCACAATTTCATTTGCCTTATATTCCTCGGCACGATGATTATACCCTTGACCGGTCACAAAATCCACTTCCTCAACAAAAACCTTGTTGGAATGCCGGGTGACCCAGATCACAACCTTTGGCGTAATCGGCATCAAAAAGGCCGAAGCCGCCCCGCCCGGTAGCTGAACTTTGGGCCGTTCAACGTCGCCGATGAGGCTGAGGTTGGTATTGCCGTGGCGGTCAACCTGGGCAGCCCCCAGGAACATGAGGTCGAGTTCACCCCGCTGGGCCAGGTCAAATGCCTCGTGAAGCCCGAAGTAGGCGACTGCATTCCGATTCAAACGCGCATCAAAGGATGAAGGATAAATCCTGTCAAGTTCGGGGTCGACCCCCTCTGCTCCGGAAATATAGGCCATGTCCGGCGCGTGGGTATTGCGCGCCACGCTCATGGCCAAAATCGGCAGGGGTGAAGAAACACCGTGCAGCACGGTGTTTGAATTCTCGATCTGCAAGGCCATGGCATAGATCATCAAATCCGGTGTTTCGATCTTTGCATTCATGCAACTGCCCTCCTGTACACGTTGTTATCCAAATATTGCGCAAATTGATCCTGATAGGCTGCCTTGAGATATTCTTTGATGTGATCGTAGTCCGCATCATAATAATTAAAGCAGGAGCAAGGATAGGCGCCCTTGGGGATTTCCACGACGGCATCCACAATGAAGTGGGGTATGGTTGTGGCCTCAGGCATTTTTCTGATATCACGGTTGGGAATCAATTCTTCCACGGTTACCACCACCTTTTTGGCCGCCTTGGCCTTGATGACATCTTCATAAAAAGGGCCCTCGATCCTTATATTGCCGTATTCGTCTGCCTTTTGGGCGTGAATAACGGCAACATCCGGTTCAATGGCTCGCACGGCAATCATCGTTTCGCCTGTAAAAGGATCCTGAATCTCGACCTGGCTTCCCACTACCTCGCTGATGGTCAGCAGATCGGAGCCCAACATCCCTTTCACAGGTAGCGACGGCAGACCCATCGCGGCCGCACGAAATCCGGCAATGATCGGCTGGCAGGCCCCTTCTTTAGTGACGATTTCACCTTTCTCCGACTTCTTGCGAAAATTGGGTGCCATCCCAAAAACCTCAAAGGCCAGCATGCCGGTGCGCACTTTGGCAACGCAGCCGGCACCGATAAGCAGATCAAAGTCTATGGCCGGTTCGCGGTCTATCAGATTCAGCTCTTTTTTCCCCTGGCGCACCAGTTCCCTCACAAACTCCATCGGAGCCCGATGGAAGGTCGCCCCGCCGAAGGTTACCAGGTCGCCGTCCTGCACAAGCCTGGCCGCCTCCTCGAGACTGGTCAATACCTTTTTCATCGCAGTTCCCTCCCTCTAGAAGTGGCTTCAAAACCCCATCTAAGCAATTTGGTTTTAATCGCACTTGCCCCATTCTTTGTCCCGCAGCAGCCGTCTCAGGGCTTTTCCGGATGCGGCGCGCGGCACTTCCTCAATAAACTCAACCGCCACCGGCACTTTGTAAGGGGCCATATTTTTTTTACAGAATGCCCGCATTTCCTCCTGCGTGGCAGTCTCTCCCTCCCGAAGAACGATGAAGGCCTTGGGCGCTTCGCCTTTAAGATCGTCGGGAATGCCCACAATCACCAGGTCTTTAATCTTGGTGTGGGATAACATCATGTCCTCGACCTCTGACGGGTACACCTTCTCACCGCCCACATTGATCATATCCTTTTTGCGGTCCACAATGTAAGCGTAACCTTCTGCGTCCATGTAGGCGACGTCGCCGGAATGAAACCAGCCCTCGGCATCGAAAGCCTCTTTTGTGGCTTGCGGCTGGTTAAGATACCCTTTCGTTACACAAGTCCCGCGAATGCACAATTCTCCCTGTTGACCCACCGGTAAAATATCACCTTGTTCATCCACTACCTTGATCTCGCCATCGTCCATACCCCTGCCGCAGGAACCGATACGGGTGTCTTTATACGGTGCGGTCGTGCCCACGCAAGAGACTTCGGTAAGGCCCCAGGCCTCGGCATAACGCCACTTGAGCCGTTGTTCTATCTGATGAATCAGGTTTTCCGGCATCTTGGTAGCCGCCGAAAGACAGAAGACGACCGAGGAGATCTCGCGCTTATCCAATTCCGGCTGCCGCAGCAACAGGTTGAACATGGGCGGCACGCCTTGAAAAATCGTTGGTTTAAGGCGTTCAATATCGCTTAAGGCTCGATCCGGATAAAACCGCTCCACCGTGATTACACTTCCGCCTTTAGATAGCATCCCAAAGGTTCCGTTGACCAGACCCCAGCAATGAAAGATTGGCGTGGCCACCATGATGGTGTCCGTTGGTTGGAAGTGAACTTTCCCGAAATGGGTAGCGTTGTGCCAGACATTTCGATGCGTGGCCATAACGCCTTTGGGTCGGCCGGTGGTGCCCGAGGTATACATCAGATGACACAGGTCAGTGTCCTGGGCATCGACGGTTTCGAATTGGTCTCTACCTGAATTCAACAAGGCTTCGTAAGTGTCATACTGATTGCTTCCCGGCTTGCCGCACACAATCACAGCGCTGAGGGACTCAACCTGGGGTCTTATTGCTTCAAGTATTGACAGGCGTTGCGTATCCACCAAAACGGCGCGGGTAGCGCAATCCTTCAGGATGTAGGCAACCTCCTGTTCCTTGAGCATGGCGTTTACCACATTCACCGTCAATCCGGCCCGAACCGCGGCCAGATAACCGATGATCAACTCCGGAATGCTCGGTAAAAAAATCGATAACACGTCTCCGCGCTTTAAGCCCAATTTTAACAATCCGCCGGCAACCCGATTGATCAACCGATCAAGTTCGCCATAGGGAATGCGAAGTTCTTCAAATATAATCGCCGTCGCATCAGGATTTTCGGCCGCATGCTTTTTGGTGATATTCGACAGGTTCATATGAAATCCCAAGACCTTCACCCACGGTAAAGAATCGCTTAAATAGTTTTGTTTATCTCGGGCTAAATTTCATGTCAATAAAATAACCTTCCAAAACAATTCTTACCGCGATTGATAAAATCAGCCGGGGGCAGCGCGTTTTCCATACAGATTTCGAATTGAAGCGGTCACGAAGGTGTCCGGCGGGAAAATAAAAACCTCACTTCAAGGCTTTGTGCAAGCTTGAGATGAGGTTCGTTCAGGAAAAAATGGCAGTGGGGCTGAGTTTGGTTTGCTCTTGAATTCAGTCTCTTATTTAAATCTTGCCGGATCGACCGTCATCGCAGGGCTCATCAAAATCATCGAAGCGGGAATGCTCCGCAGTCGAGCTTAATCCGCAGGCTTTTAATTCTTCAGTCGGTTTCATGGCGTTGCCACAGCATTCGGGTATTTCTGAATCATCCACTGCGACTTCGACCGTTTTGCCACAATTTGCACATTCATAAACTTGCATGTCTGCCATCAGAGTTCCTTTCTTTACTTTCGTGATTATCATCAGATATTTTTCATTGTTCCAACCGGTAAAGTAATGGATTTAACGGTTGCTGTCAACAATGATCAGCCAATAATTCCGACTACCGCACCGGTCATACAGGTAGCCAGGGTGCCGGCAATAATGGATCTAAGGCCCAGCGCGACAATTTCATTGCGGCGCCCGGGTGCCATGGTCCCCATCCCCCCGATCATAATCCCGAGACTGCCCGGATTGGCAAAACCACACATGGCATAAGTCATGATCAACTGGCTTCTATGACTCAATGCGTCCGGCGGCAGACGACTCAGATCGATATAGGCCAGCAATTCGTTCAGAATGGTTTTGGTCCCCATCAATCCGCCTGCCGTGGTGGCTTCATTCCAGGGGACACCCATCAACCAAACAATGGGTGCCATGACAATCCCCAGCAGTCTTTGCAGCGTAATTGGACCACCGCCAATATCAGGGAAAAGCCCCAAAATTAAGTTGGCAAGATAGACCAGCGCCACGAGCACCACCAGCATCGCAATGATGTTAATCAGCAATTCAACCCCCTGCAGGGTTCCTTTGGTGATCGCGTCCATCGAACTCGATGCCTGCTCCGGAGCTGTTAATTTTCCGGTGGTCAGCTTCCCGGTTTCCGGAACCATGATTTTAGCAATGGTAACCGCAGCCGGCACGCTGATAATCGATGCGGTGAGAATATGCCCCATTACATCCGGAATTTTATCACTTAAGATACTCGCGTACAGCACCATAACGGTTCCGGCAATGGTGGCCATGCCGCAGGTCATCAGGGTAAAAATCTCACTGCGGGTCATCTCTTTTAAGTAAGGTCGGATAAAAAGCGGTGATTCCACCATTCCGACAAATATGTTGGCCGAAACACCCAACCCTTCGGCCCCCCCCACCCCCATGGTTTTCTGCAACGCCCAGGAAAACGCTCTAACGACTACCGGTAAAATCTTCCAGTAAAAAAGCAGCGCCGACAGGGCGCTCATCAGCAGCACCAGCGGAAGCGCCCTGAATGCCAAAATGAAGCTTGCGCCGGGAAACGACTCCTTAAACGGTAAATCTGAACCGCCCAGATAGCCAAATACGAAAGATGTCCCAGCGTTGGTCGCTGTCTGCAAAGACAGCACCAGCCGATTCAACAACAGGAAAAATTCTCTAAATATTGGGAGCTTTAAAAGAATGAGCCCAATTACCAGCTGAATGATGATGCCTGTAACAGCGATCTTCAGGCTCGCCTGCCGGCGGTTTTCACTCATGCACCAGGCGATGCCGGCAAAACCCAATAATCCTGCAATACTCTGGATAATCATGGCTAAATCCTTTCTTGCGGGCCAAAGAAATTGACTCCATCCGTTTCTTTTATTGCTTGACATCCCACAGCGGTTAACCAATAAAATAATTCGATGAATCTACTTACTAAAACCATCGCGTGGATACTTATTTTCTATTGTATCTACTGTGTTTTCCTTTTCCTTATGCAACGTTCCATTATTTTCCCGCGCAACCAGATTGCGAAACCTCCGGAAGGCGTTCCGGGCGCCGGTATCGCCGGTTTTGAAAAAATCTGGTTAAGAACCGAACATGGTAAAATTGAAGCCTGGTTTTTGCCCCCGATTCACGGCCGAGAGCCGTTTCCAGCACCGGCGGTCATTTTTGGGCACGGCAACGCTGAATTAATCGACTTCTGGCCGGAGGCACTTAAGAATTTCACTCAAATGGGCATCGGTCTGCTGCTTGTGGAATATCCGGGTTATGGGCGTTCCCCCGGCACGCCGACAGAGAAAAGCATTCGGCATACTTTTGTGGCTGCTTATGACGCCCTGGTCTCCAGAAAAGATGTCGATCCGTCCCGAATTGTTCTGTTCGGGCGATCCCTCGGCGGGGGCGCAGTCTGCGCATTGTCGCTCGAGAGACCTTCGGCGGCTTTGATTCTCATGTCAACCTTCACCAGCGTTCATTCGATGGCTGCAAAATTTGGAGTGCCCAAGTTTCTGGTACGGGACCCGTTTAACAATCTTGAGGCCGTTAAACGTTACCGGGGTCCTGTTCTGCTGATTCACGGTCTGCATGACAGCATCATTCCGTTTTCGCATGGGGCCACCTTGCATCAGGCGGCGCAAAACAGCACCCTCATAACTTACAAAGCGGGGCACAATGATTGTCCGCCCGACTGGAATCAGTTTTGGAATGATATAAAGTTATTTCTGAATAATAACGGTATTATTTAAAGTTGTACTTTATAAATACAAGGTGGGGGTGCACCACAGACAGCTTAAATTTATTTATAATTTTTGTCCGGTGACAATCAATCGATTGTTCATAAACCCGTAATCGCCATCTGTCTCGTGAGGTGAAAAATCAGTGTGGGCAGTGATACGGGTAAACCCGGCACTTTCCAGCAAGACCAATAAGCTGGCGGCATCATAAAGTCGAATGGAATAGGTTTGTTCACGAATTAATCCATCGGTTTTACTCAAAACAATTTCACGGGCACAAACAACTCCCCCCTGAATTTCCCGCTGGCGGCAGACAATGGTTTCTTCACCGATTTCATGCCAGGCATTGGGCTTAAATGAAGACAGAACAGCTTGGCCGTCGGCAACATCCACCAAAATCCAGCCTCCTGAGTGTAACACCCGAAACGCTTCGGTCAAAATTTGACTATCGGCGCCTTTTTCCTGATCGTACCCCAGGGAGTTGCCCATGATGATGACATGGTCGTAGCTATTCGCTGGTATATCGATATCGCGGGCATCACCACAGATAAAATCTACGATTAAATCATCCCGCTCGGCTTTTGTCCGGGCAATTTCGATTAACGCCTTGGAGTAATCGAAGAGCGTACAGGCCGTAAACCCTCGACCGCTGAGCTCCAAACTGTGACGCCCATGGCCGCCGCATAAATCCAGTATTTTGTGCGAACCTTTAATTGGCAGCAAACTGCAGATTAGATCCACCTCACGACGGGTAATCCGGTCGTCGCAAACCGAACGCGCATCCGTGATCAGGTAAACCTCATCGAATAACGTTTTCCACCAATCCGGATCGACCTTTATGCTCATGATTTCCTCTACATCGGAGGTGCCGCCCCAAAATTAAACAATCCATCGGAAGCAATGATAGCCGCCGAGCCTTGCCACGGCTGCATACGGGCGATATCGAGCTCTTCATTTTCGATTCTGACCATTTCATCCAGCTCCCCTGCCCGCCACATCTTTTCCAGCAGCAGGCAGTCGGCCCATAATTTATGCCCATAACCCTTCACCGCCGCTATTTGCTCAGGGGTAATCAGCCGTGGCCGTAACGCCACCCTAACGGGTCCTAAAAGATAGGTAAACTCCATCTCGCTCGCCATTTTATTCTGTTCTTCGATAATTCGCTGCAGATCCCCGCTGTTAATCGATAGGATGGCATCATTGATTTGATTAACGGCATCTTTGACACTTATTGAGGAACGCAATACCGCCAGCGGCTGAAACCCGCCGCCACTGCCGACATTGGTCGGCACCCCGCCAAAGCGACCGACAAATCCAAGTAAGCCTTTGGGACCCAACAGACAGCGAAAATCGGTCTGCACCCGTTCAAGACGGATTGTGTTGTTATCCAGCTGGGGAACTTCTTCCGCCCACAACGACAACGGAATTTTTTCCTGCACGATGTAATTGCCTTCACCCAGCGCCAGCCCGATGGCTTCATCGATATCCGAATTCACCTCGCCTACCCGAACGCCATGCCCGGAATAACCTCTTTCCGGTTTCAGCACCAGCGCAGGCCAGTTGCGGCGCGTCCAGGAGATGAGATCATCAATTTTGCGGCCTTTAGGCCCATCGGTTTTACGCGGGTAAAACTGCCGGGTCCATGGGGTGCGCGCCACAATCTCCTTATGAAAACGTTCCGGACAGGTGCCGGTGATGACTTCAAACATGCTTTTTACATTAAACGGTTCGGTGCCCCGCGGATTGATCACTCGCTGTTCCTTAACCGCCTGTAAAACCGGCGTTAAATCATGCTTGCGGTGCAATGCCA
>Ga0316575_10000562_pt1 | contig 10868 bp, 8 predicted proteins | sample J5NA_FD_203072 | JGI IMG/M metagenome (GOLD analysis project Ga0316575, IMG submission 203072) | Rhizosphere microbial communities from salt marsh grasses in Alabama, United States - J5-7_050615r2r3 | ecosystem: Host-associated > Plants > Roots > Rhizosphere | place: USA: Alabama | collected...
GTAAAACCGAAAGCCAAGACAACCATTGCCGCCAAAAATAAATAGCCTGTCCTTCTCATACCTTCACTCCTTTTGGGTTAAGTGTTTGGTGTTTAGTGTTTAGTGTTTAGTGTTTAGTTGCTTAGAGGTGGTTTCAAAGCCTCAGATGAGGTTCAAGGGTAAGGCGTCCCGCGCATTGGAAGCGGAGCGTACACGGAGTACGTGAGCATTTCAATGCGCGGGACAACACAGCCATTGAGCCTCAGATGGGGTTTTGAAACCACTTCTAAACTTTTTTGACGTAATGCCTGGCAAACAACCCGCTCGGTTTGATGCACAGCACCAGCACGATGATGGCAAAGGCCACCGCCGATTTAAATTCGATCGACACGTAGCCGCCGAACAGGTTTTCGATAATCCCCAGCAGATAAGCCGCAACCACCGCACCGGGCAAAGAGGTCATGCCGCCCATGACCGCAGCGGCAAAACCTTTCAGCAACGGATCCCACATCATGAAGGGTTGCATCGTCGTCGGTGAAATCAGCAAGCCGGCCACGCAGCCCACAAAGGATGAAATCCCCCAGGTAATCATCAGAATTCGATTGGTACGAATGCCCATGATGCGGGCTGCCATGTTGTTCTGCTGGGTTGCTTTCATGGCAACGCCCAGCTTTGAATATCTTAGAAAGACAAATAAAATCACCATAATGATCAGCGCCAGAATCAGGGTCAGCATTTCAAGCCCGCTGATGAATACCTCCCCGATGGCAACGCTGTCCCAGGGCGAAATGGGAAAGGGCATGGTCTTGGGATCCGCTCCAAACTTCCAGGAAACCAAGCCCAGCAGGATCATTTCAATCCCGATGGTAATGACAATCATGCCCAGAATATTGGGCTCCTTAGCTCTGCGCAGGATGGCAAATTCCAGCAAAAATCCCAGTAAAACCGAAAAGATCAAGGCCGCCGGAAATGCAACATGGTACGGCAGGCCGTACTGGTCGAGAAGCATAAAAGCGAAGAAAGACGAAATCAGCGCCATCTCACCCTGGGCAAAATTGGGCACCTCCGAGGTCTTGTAAATGATGACCATCGCAATGCCCATCAGGGCATAGGTGCTGCCCACCGCAATCCCGCTGGTGATCATCTGTAAAAAATCAAGCATCAATACACCTTAATAAAGAAAACAGAAGACAGAGATCAGAGGTCAGAATGATGGCTTCATTTTCCATTTGTTGCAATCTGTCCTCTGTCGTCTGACATCTGTTCTCTGAATTCTGAGATTTAGATTAGAACGGCCACGTCTTCCAGTACTTCTTGGTCCGGATCCAGATGCCGAATATCCCCAGGGGTTCAAACAGCATAATCAAAATTAGAATGGTGCCGAACACGATATACTGGATATTTGAAATCCCGGTTATGGAGAAATAACTCTGAGACAAAGCTTCAAGCCATTCGCCCACGTAAGGAATACTCAGGATATTGCGCAGTTGCAGATCCATCCAGCTAAGCAGGCAGGCACCGGCAATGGCGCCCATAATGGAGCCCAGACCGCCGACAACCACCATGGCCAGGAACATAATCGACATCAAAAGGGTAAAAATCTCCGGCTCGATAAACCGCAGGACAAATGCGTACAGCCCGCCGGCAATTCCCGCATAAAAAGCGCTCACCGCAAAGGCCAGGGTTTTGTAAAGAACCAGGTTAACCCCCATGGTTTCAGCAGCGATATCCGCATCGCGGATGGCAATAAAGGCCCGCCCCACACGGGTTTTGATGATATTGCGGGCCGCAACGGTTAGCAATACCGTAAAAGTGATGAGCAGATAGTAAAAATCAATGTCGGTATCCAGATGCCAGGGACCGATGGTCAGCTCTGGAGCGTTCAGTCCCTGCCGGCCGCCGAAAAACTCGATCCGGCCAATGACCTGGGTAATGGTCAACCCGAAACCGAGGGTGGCAATCGCCAGGTAGGGCCCTTCAAGCCGCAGAGCCGGCAACCCCAGCAGGAATCCAAACAGCGCTGCCACCAGTGCGGCCGCAGGCAGCGCCACGATGAACGGAAAATGAGCCTTGCTCATTAATACAACCGTGCCGTAAGCACCGATGGCAAAAAATCCGGCGTGCCCGAGGGATATCTGTCCGGTATAGCCCACCAAAAGATTGAGGCCGATGGCCACAATTACATTGATGGCCATGTAATTGGCCAAATAGACATAATAATTTTTAAAAAGGAGAGGAAACAGGGCCAGAAAGATGATGAAAGCACAAAACCAGAAGACAATCACACCTGAGGTAAATAGCTGAACATCTTCGTAATAGTGCCTTTTCATATCCATGGCAGGACCGCCTTCAGCGCCAAATTGAAAGAAAGGTAACGGCTATAGACAAAACCGCCGCTGCGGCCCCGGTTTGAAAAAGGCGGATTCCCCTAAAACACGAGCCCGTACATCCGCCAACCAGCCCTCAGACCACGCTTCAAAGCCGTCTATATTTAGCTGAAAATTTCGCTAACAATTGCAGGAACCTCTTGACATGTCAACCTTAAAAACAGCGGCGTATCGTCCAATGAAGCGGGTTCAGACATTAACCAGGTCGGCAAATGGTCGTCTCAGAAATTGCGGTGCTGGAAGGAATTTCAGAGCGATTTAATTTTTCGGTGCACAAAATCTAAAATAAGGTTGGCGCTTTCTTGCGGTTTTTCCATCGGCGGGAAGTGTCCGGTATCAGAAATTGCCTGCAGCTCATAATCAGCAATGATATCCCCCAACCGCCGGGCTGCATCAGCAAAAAACGTATCGGATAATTCTCCACGAATGGCAAGTACGGGGCATTTTATTTTTTTCGCATACCGCCATACATTCAGCGGAATCGATTCAAAAATCTGGGCTTCGAGCTCCGGATCGCATTTTAAAACCGCTGTTTTTTCATCTTTTTCAAGAAGGCCGCACTCTAAATAAGCATGCACAAATTCTTTTGACCAGGTTTTAAAGATTCCGCGGCCGGCGGTAAAGAGCCTCAGGGCCTCTTGCTTGCCTTTAAAATTTCGACGCCGCCGTCTGGCCATCTTTGCCAGCGGTATTTTTCCCCCCAGCCCCAGAAATTTCAAGGCCGCAAGCAGCCACAACAGCCGTCGCGGTAAAATCACCGGATCGATCAAAACGATGCCGCAAAAAAGATGCGGATATTTAGCCGCCGCCATATAGGTTGTCACGGCGCCCAGTGAATGGCCCATACCCATAACCGGCGGAGACATTTTTTGCTCGATCAGATTTTTTAAATCTTCTGCAAAAATGTCCCAATGGCGGACACGTTCAACCCTGGGCTGATCGGAGCCTCCGTGACCCCTTACATCGCTGGCCAGGATGTGAAGATCGTCCACCAGATATCTGATAAACGGCGTATAGGTTCCCGCACAAAAACCATTGCCATGTAAGAAGTGCGCTTGCAAACCGCCGCCGCCCCAATCCAGGTAGTGGATACGACCATCGGGTAATTCTAAAAATTTTTCAGTTGGTTCCGGACCCGGGTCTGTTTCATTGGTTCCAGCTGTTTTCCTGGTTGAATTCATTGGTGTTTGTTTCCTTTACCCTGATGGGTATATCTGATATTTACCGATAAGAGATGAAAGCTGCAAACAAAAAGAACGGTTATTTCGCAAAAGGGCGCTATACCCAATTTCTGCCGATCTTCCTGCCGATCGCCCTGGGCATTGCCGTCTATATCAACGCCCTGCCAAATGGCTTTGTCTTTGATGATATGACGACGATCGTGAATAATGCTCATATTAAGAATTTAGGCAAAAACTTCCCGGCGTTTTTTAACCTGGATTACTTTAAAATTGCCCAGGCCGAAGTCAGTTATCGCCCCATCGCGACCCTGTCATACTTTCTGATATACGCTCTTTTTGGTTTAAATCCGCTGGCATTCCATCTATTCAGTTTACTGTTGCACATTTTCAATGTGATCGGGGTCTACGTCCTGGTGGATATGATCCAGCACAACAAAAAAACTTCTCTGATCGCCGCCCTGGTGTTTGCCTGCCACCCGGTCCTGACCGAGACCGTTGATTGCATTTCTTACAACGAAGATCTTTTAGCTACCCTGTTTTATTTACTAGCCCTGGTACTGTACATCAAGGCCGCCGCGATAAAAAATCCATTCGATTTGTTGCTTTACTTCTTTTCGCTGGCTTCTTTTCTGGTGGCGCTGCTATCCAAAGAAATGGCGATCACTTTACCGGCCATTATTTTGCTTTATGACCTCGCAAGCAAAAAAACCGCTCAAACACGGGATTTTATCAAACAGGCTGTCGCGACCCTTGACAGACAAAAATTTTATTACATCGCATTCGCCCTGGTCGCGATTTTTTATCTGGCGTTAAGATTTAAAATCCTGGTCAACCCAGAGGGCTCTCTTTCCATTTCGCGCGCCGGTCTCTTTGAAAGAATTCTTTTTCTACCCGACCATCTCTTTGATTATATCAAGCTGGTGTTGTTTCCGCTTGATTTAAATGCGGAGTATTCCTTTGCCTATCCACACCGTTTTTTAGCATTTTCCAACTTATTCTCTTATATCGTCATCATTGCAATCATTATCGGAAGCTTTTTCATATATAAACATTCAAAAGGCATCTTTTTCGGTATCTGGTGGTTCATCATCACGCTGCTGCCGGTTTCAAACTTGATAGAGATACATAATCCCTTCGCTGAGCGCTATTTGTACCTGCCGCTGATCGGATTTTGTATGGTCATATCCATATTGATCAATAAGATACCGGCGCGATCGGATTTGGCTCAATCAAAAAATATAGCGTGGCTGAAATATTCTATCCTGATCGGTCTTCTTATTTTTTATTCATTGGTTACGGTGGCCCGAAACCCGGTGTGGAAAGACAATTTCAGCGTCTGGGCAAACACGGTTGAAAAATCACCGAATAATCCAGTTGTCCATGGCGGGCTTGCATTGGCCTATCAAGAACGCGGGTTTTTAGATGAAGCCATTCGAGAATTTACAACCGCCATTAAGTTGAGTCCCAATATGGCCAAGAACCACTACAACATCGGTCGTGCATATGAAGAAAAAGGATTATTCGAAAAGGCCATTGATGCTTACAAAAAAGCCGTTGAACTGAATCCCGACTACACCGATGCGTATTTCAACCTCGCCAACCTGTACATGCGGCTGCAATTGAAAAAAGATGCCATAGATGCATACCGCAGGGTCATCGAATTGGATCCTGCCGATATAGAGGCCTATAACAATCTGGGTGTAGCCTACGCCATGCAGGGTGAGCTCGACAAGGCGGTGGGGCTGTGGCAAAAAGTCCTGGAGATGGACCCCGACAATCCTAAAGCAAAAGACAATCTTGCCAAAGCAAAGCATATGATGGATTGAGGGGTTTGGGGAGTTTTACATTCAAAGCCTTACAGTGAGCTGGATAAATGATTATGGACTATTTGGAAAGACCGCGCATCAAAAAAACTCGCCGTCCATGAATTACAGCGAAGAACCGGAAGCGGTGATCTTCCGTGCAGGCTCAGACAGCGAATCTCTGAGCACCGTTTCATATTCGTTAAAAACCGCCGCTGCGACATTCGGCCATCCATATTTAAGAACCGAGGCACGAACGGCATCGGCGGATAACAATGTTCCCGCCGGATTTGAGATGACCTTTTCGATGCCGTTTGCCAGCCCGCGGGGAGTTAAATCAGCCACCACGTGGCCGGTTTTACCATCCTCAATAATATCCTCCATGGCTCCCACCCGACTCGCCACAACCGGTGTCCCACAGGCCAGTGATTCAAGCCCCACCAGTCCGAAACTTTCATAGTAGGAGGGAACAACCAGGGCATCCGCAGCGCTGTAATACGGCGGTAATTTGCTCTGCTCCACGCGGCCGACAAAGCGCACGGATTTCTGAATGCCGAACTGGCCGGACAGCTGCCGCAGGTTCTGATACTCGGGTGTATCAGGGCCATCGCCGCCGATGATAACCAGCCGCATGCCCTTAAGATGCTTCAGATAAGCCATGGCTTCAAGCAGCCTGTCAATCCCCTTGATCGGGTCGAATCGGCCGACATACAAAACGATAGATTCATCTTCACCAAACCCCAAAAGCCGTCTGGCGGCCGCCTGGTCCATGGGCCGGAATAGATCCAGATTAACGCCGCAGGGCACGACACCGATTTTTTCTGCAGGTGGTTGGCAGTATTTTAACAGGTTTTCTTTTTCCCTGTCGGTGGGGGCCAGAATTCGCTGACTAATTCGGGCCAATTTTTTTTCGGTGGCAATGCGAAGATCAGGCTCGCGGTCTGCCAGGCCGGCACTGTTTTTTACGCTTCCAAGGGTGTGAAACATGACGATGTGGGGGATGTTCCAGTGGTCCTGAACCCAGCTCCCCAGACGTCCTGATAACCAGTAATGGCTGTGAACCAAGTCGTAATTCAGGCCTTGCTGGTTTTTAAATCCTTGGAGCGCTCTGAAAAAATCAGACAGATAGTAATAAAGCGCCAGTTTATGGACATAGCGGTTGCCGCCGGCACTCAGATGGATTAAGCGCACATTATCATACAACTCGATGATCTGATTATGTTTGCTGCCGTTCAATCTGGTGTATATGTCAACCCCATGTCCAAAAATACCGATATGACGGGCGAGTTCGCGGATGTAAACACTCATACCCCCCGTATTCTTGGTCCCCAATTCACCAATCGGGCACGAATGCACGCTGAACATCGCAATCCGCAACTGATCTGATTTCAAGGTATCTTCCTCCTGTTTCTGCCCTACCCGAGTTTAACCTGACATCTATATAACTGGACCGGTTTGCCTCCGAGCCGTCGTTTATAGGGTTCGGGGCCTTTGAGAAAATCGTACCTGGCTTTGCCCCGTTGAATGCTTTCTTTTATACAAAAAATCGTGCTGAGCAATCCGACACTCAGGGATTTATATCGCATGTCATAGCCGTTATTGTAAAGATAGACGGTCGACCGGTAATCAAAGCACATGGCGGCAGCAGCCGGCACATCATCAAGATCAAGAAAATAGAGCCTTAAAATTCGAGCGGCGGCCATTTCAATTGCCAGCGATCGAAAAAATGCGGCGCGTTGATCGTTCATAAACGCCAATTTATCCCATCGATTCAGCCTAAAGAGCGTCAAAAACGTGTCGATCTCTTTGGCGACCCCATCCGGGTCTTCGACGAGGCGAAGATTGACCCGTGCCGCTTCGTTAAGTCGCCTGAGTTTGCGTCTTATCTCATGGCGCTCTTTTCCCGTCAACTGTTTTAAATATTCGTCCCAAGTCGATGGCAGCTCCAGTTCCATGGTAACATCTTCGGGATCGCAGATGGTTTCATATCCCATATCCTTCGCAACCGCAACAAGGTCGGTGAACACAACGGAATCCGTATGCACCGCCCCGAAATCCAGGCGGGTGATCCCCTGATTCTGGATATAGGGAATCAGATTCTGAAAGAACGCCCTTCCGCTTCCGGGCACCGTAATCACATCCACAAAATCGCACACCGCCGGATCACCCATCAGGCGGGCTGTTTTTCCCTCAATCATTAACGGTGCAATTCCGATCAGTGCACCTTTGTTCCGCACCGCACACAGAGAGGCAACCTGATCAGCGGCGAATGTATCCCACCAAACCTTTAACCAGCCAGGCACGACAAAAAGGCAATTCCACGCCAGGTCTTGCTGCGGGTCCTGCCAGTGAGCAGTGAGCGAATCAAATGTCTCTGTCGTTACGCTGTATGGGTTATTTAGGGTCATTACCGTTTCGGGTATCCATTGGAAACCGTGTTTCAGTTTTCAGGTGTCAGGAAGGTGCAGAGGACAGAACACAGAAAACAGAAGACAGATGACAAAGAGTAGACTATTTCTGTTTTCTATCATCTGACTTCTGTCATCTGTTAACTGACATCTGACGCCTGACAACATTTACAATTTAATTGTTCGCCCCGTACGCGCTGCCTGCGCCAGGGCATCGAGGGCTTGCATATTTCCGATACTATCGACCGGCGGAACCATTAAATCCGCATTTCCCATCACCACATCCGCAAAATGTTCCACCATAAGCTGGTACTCATCCGCTCCCGGGATGACATATTCCTGCCCGGTTTCCTCGTCATGCCGCCGCACCACAAACACTGCGTCCTTTTCCCAGGGAATGAAAGCATTATGGGGCAACTCAATTGCACCTTCGGGGCCGACTACTGTAAAGGTTTGCTGCAAGGCAGAAACAAAGCTGGCTTCAAATGTCGCCAGGGCCGTGCCGGCAAATCCCAATGTGCCGACCATATGCACATCGACGCCGCCCGGATCGTAAATGGCCTGGGCCTGCACCTGTGTGGGGTGAGCGCCCAGAAACCAGCTCGCCGCACTAACACTGTAGCATCCAACATCCAGCAACGCGCCACCGCCCATTTCCGGCTTCAGGCGGGCGTTTTTTTCATTGCTCCAATCCTTTTGACCCATTCGAAAACAAAAAGCCGATCTGACCAGACAGGGGGCACCGATGCGACCATCAGCGACCAGCTGTTTAATACGCCGGCTGCGGGGATGAAAACGATACATGAAAGCCTCCATCAGGTATCGCCCGCAATCCTCAGACACCGCAGCCATTTCCAGCGCCTCTTTAGCACTGCACGCCAGAGGCTTTTCACAAAGCACATGTTTACCGGCCTTGAGCGCTTTTATCGTCCAAGGGTGGTGAAGATGGTTGGGCAGCGCAATGTAAACCGCATCGGTTGTCGCATCAGCCAGCAGGGCATCATAGCTGTCATAAATCTGATCAATCTGATGGTCAGCCGCCACTTGTCGGGCCTGCAAAGGCGAGCGCGTCGCCAAAGCGTGCACGCAGCCGTTAGATGATTTCTGGATCGCAGGAATCATGCACACCCGGGCGATGGTGGCATTTCCCATCACGCCCCATTTGATCGCCTCAGCCATCCAGCACCTCCATGGTTCCACCGCCGGCGGCGGATCTGGCGGCAGCTTCTAAAATTGCCACCACGCGAACGGAGTGCTCCAGCGGTGCGACAATCGGCTCTCCGGTCAGCAGATGATCAGCGATATTTTGATAAAAAAGGTAATGCTTTCTTTCGGGAACGGCAAGTTTTTGGGTTACGATTTGACCCGAAGGGTGCCTGCGCTGCAACGTTAACTCGGGCGGCATTTCGGTTGCCGGAATATCGTGCTGCTCAAAATAGACCACCGGATCCACCTCGTATTCGACCACATCTTTCCAGTAGCCGATGATCGCTCCCCCGGTTCCCAGTAAATACCATTTGGGTTTGCGTACCGCCGCGATATCGGAGTGAATAAATTCGGCTTCCTGGCCGCCGGCAAAACGGATCTGGATCCGTTCCTGATCGGCGTTGGTAACATCATGCCAGACACGCTTATGGCGGGTGCAGATGACCGTTTTAATCGGCTCGGGAATCAGTCCCACGATCCAATCCAGGTAATGGGCTCCCCAGTCATAGGCCAGGCCGCCTGAAATCTCATCGTGTGAATGCCAGTATCCGCAGGGATGGTTGAAGCCGCCCACAAAGGTTTCCATATAAAACAGATCGCCAATGGCCCCTTCAGCCAATGCCTGTTTGATCGCCAGGTAATCCACATCCCATCGTCGGTTTTGATAACAGCTCAAATGGACCCTCTGTTTTTCGGCCGTTTCCACCATGGCAGCAGTTTCTCTGCGGGATATGGCCAATGGTTTCTCGCAGACCACGTGCTTGCCGGCGCTCATCATTTGAATGGCCAGCTCGGCATGGGAATTCGGCGGGGTGGCAATAATAACCAGGTCGATGTCGGGATCGGCAGCAAATGCATCCGCCGAATTGTAGGTTTTTAAATTCGCAAAATCCTGTCCGGCCTGCTCCAGGCGTTCAGGGTTTAGATCACAGGCGGCTTTTAATTCCAGGCCGGGGGTCAGCCGGGCGCCCAGACCGTGAATTTTGCCGACCGAGGGCGCATAACCCAATATGCCGACCCCCAGTGTATCATGGCCGTCACGGTATCCTGCCAGGTAGCGCAGGAGGCGATAGAGAATCTGCTGGAAAGCGGGTTCATCATAGGCCTGAAGCGTTGTGCAGGCAACTTTTCCTTCTCCAACCTGGCGCGCAAGCAACATCGGGCGATGGGCATAATGCCAGTCGGCATATAAAATAGGCTCGGTGTCATCTGCCAGATTCACCAGCGGCTGGTAAATGCTTTTAAGATAAAAAGCATCGGGCAGTCGATTTGCCATGGTATGATGGGAATTAACAAACATCACACGCAATTCAGCCGCCGGCCCGATCTGCCCGGTTTGTGCCCCAAAAATTTCGGGCAACGGTTTATCGGATACCTGAACCAGCCCCAGCCATCCGCCGCCGGCGGCAACAAACCGCTCAAGATGCTCACTGCCCTCGTCGAAACCGGCGGTTTCGGCGGTAATAATAAGGTTATAAGGACTTAAGTCCGCCGGAATTTCGGAGCCGACACAGAGCTCGAGGTGCGAAATGGATCGAAGATAAGAAAACAGAGAACGCAGCGCCGAAGATTCCTCTGCTGCAATGGCCAGAATCGATATTTGCGGATGGGTGTACATCGTCATTCATTTTCTGGGTTAATGTTCAAAGTGCTGGGTTCTGCGTTCAGGGTTCAGAAGTCAGATAATGACAGAAAGTAGGGTCGGCCACTGTGCCGACCTCAAACGGCGGCTACAGAGGGCCGCCCTACTCTCCGGTTTTCATCTGTCTTCCGACCTCTGACCTCTGTTTTCTGTAATCTAACCTCTGAACCCCCGGTTTATGAACCCAGTCGCCAGCGGGACCCGGTTTCGGTGTCCTCTATGATAATATTTGCGCGCTGCAGGCTGTCCCGTATAGCATCGGC
>Ga0316575_10000563_pt1 | contig 10866 bp, 8 predicted proteins | sample J5NA_FD_203072 | JGI IMG/M metagenome (GOLD analysis project Ga0316575, IMG submission 203072) | Rhizosphere microbial communities from salt marsh grasses in Alabama, United States - J5-7_050615r2r3 | ecosystem: Host-associated > Plants > Roots > Rhizosphere | place: USA: Alabama | collected...
AAACAGCAGAGAAAGGATTCGGAGATGCAAAACTCCAGTGAAAATCAGCCCGGTTCCGCAGGTTTTCCCCGGGAGAACGAAAAGGGAGATTCGTCAGGCTGGAACACTCCAAAGCCCGCAATCATACCCCCGCCCACATATTGGCCCTTCGTTCTTTCCATAGGAGCAACGCTCATGGGACTTGGGGTTCTGACATCAAACGTTATAACTGCTGCGGGAATAGTACTTTTCATTCTCGGCATCATAAAGTGGATAGGAGAGCTCACCAGTGAAGATCGATGACAACAATGAGGCCTGCCGATCCGGCGAAGAAAACCCGGGCAGGCGCCGTTTCCTGGCCAGGCTCGGCGTGGCCGTCGGGTCTCTGATTGCGATCATGGCAGGCCTGCCGGTAATCGGTTACATTCTGTTACCGGTTTCCCGAAAGATGCATCGTCAGTGGGTATCTGTGGGTCCGGCAGACCGGTTCACTGTCGGTGACACGGTCCTGGTCTCCTTTGAAAACCCGTCGGCAAGGCCCTGGACGGGTGTGTCGGGAAAGACCGGGGCCTGGGTGCGCAGGGTCGGGGATGGTAACTTCATCGCCTTTGTTCTCAATTGCTCCCACCTCGGCTGCCCGGTGCGCTGGGAGGCCTCTCCCAAACTGTTTATCTGTCCCTGCCACGGCAGCGTTTATTACGAGGACGGGACTGTCGCGGCGGGCCCCGCTCCCTTTTCTCTGCAGCGTTTCCGGGTCAGAGTGCGCAGCGGGCAGGTCGAACTGGAGAGCCGTCCTCTCCCCTTCACGGAAACTACAACCTGAATCCGTGACGGCTTTGTGACGGCTTTTCGGCTAAGTGAACGTTTTACGTTAGAGAGCGGAAGGTATCGGTGGAGAATTCGCTTCACCCAGCCGCCTTGCATCTACACCCTTCTCGACCGCTCACGGATTCAGGTAGAGAGAAATAACGGGATGAAACAGGAGAAAAAGTTCTTGCAATGGCTGGACGATCGAACCGGCCTCGTCAAACTGATCAAATCGATTGCCGATCATCCGGCGGCGCCCGGCGTTAAATGGAAATATGTCTTCGGCAGTGCGGTCCTGACGGCTTTTCTCATGCAGGTGGTCACCGGCATCGGCCTGCTGACGACCTATGTCCCCTCGTCGGGCGGCGCCTATGAAAGCCTGCAGTATATCACCGACAAGGCTCCGCTCGGCGCTTTCCTGAGAGGCATGCATTACTGGGGAGCGTCGATGATGGTCGTGCTGCTCATCATTCATTTCCTCAGGGTATTCCTGATGGGGAGCTTCAAGTTTCCGCGGGAATTGAACTGGATAACTGGCGTATTGCTGATGGCGACCACGTTGGTGACGGCATTCTGCGGTCAGATAGTGCGCTGGGACCAGGACGCCGTATTCGGGCTGGTGGTCGCCTCAAAGATGGCCGCACACGTCCCGCTGATCGGCACCTGGCTTGCTCACTTCATCATAGGCGGGGGTGTGGTGGGGTCCTACACCTTGAGCCGTATATTCGACATGCATGTCATTGTACTGCCGACCCTGCTCGCGTCCCTAATTGGCCTGCACGTGTACCTGGTGCTGCGAAACGGTGTATCCGAACCTCCCGTGCCGGGCCGCGGGGTGGATCCCGCGACGTACCGTTCGGATTATCACGACATGCTGCGGAAGGAAGGCGTCCCTTTCTGGCCGACTGTCGTGTTGCGCGATTTCGTGTTCGCTACCGGCGTGGTTCTCGTTGTGCTGCTATTGGCCTGGCTGGTCGGTGCTCGCGAGCTTGGCCATCCCCCCGATCCTTCGCTGATTAACGCGCACCCCCGCCCGGACTGGTATTTCTGGTGGCTTTTCGCAGTTCTTGCCCTGCTGCCGCACGCTCTCGAGAACTTTTTCATGATCGCGTTACCCTTGCTGATCGGGCTGGTCCTCCTTTCGGTCCCCCTGGTGAGCAACCGCGGCGAGCGGCACCCGGCGCGAAGGCCCCTGGCAGTGGCTGTCGTGGTATTCATCTTCTCGGGAATTGTCGCTCTGACCGTGGCCGGATGGCATGAGAACTGGTCACCCCGCGTCAATGCCTCTCCCTTGACGGCGGACATTATAGGGGCTTCTTCCGGTCCGGTATATGAAGGGGCGATGGTTTTCAACAATATGGGGTGCCTTTTTTGCCATACCATAGAGGGCCACGGCGGAAAGAGGGGACCTAATCTGACTTGGATAGCCGACCGGCTGACCCGCGACCAGCTGACACTTCGCATCATGAACGGTGCGTACAACATGCCGGTATTCGGCCGCATCCTCTCCACCGCGGAAACCGAAAACCTGCTGGACTTTCTGTCGACCCGGAAAAAATTCGGCTTTGAGACAGGCAAACAACAGTCGGTTGTCCGGCCCTCCGGGCCGCTCACCCATGCGGCATTGCACGCAAGCGAGGAGCTTGCGATCATAAATAGTGCCCATCCATAGACGGCATCTTTCGGTCCATTCTGCAAAGTGCCGACATCGAGGAGCGTTTTCATTATACCCACCTTTTGACCAAAAACAAAGGATTGCCGGGTTGAAGACAATTTATCGCAAATTTATATTTCTGGTCGTTCTCACGATCTTAGCCATCTTTTTTTCGCTGCCGTCATTCATCAAACATCTGCCGGACGGGCTGTCCAAAATTTTAGCATCCGACGGAATGCGTCTGGGTCTGGACCTTCAGGGGGGTATGAGCCTTATATTAAAGGTCAATCTGCCCCAGGCGGTGCAGACCCGTCTGGAACTGAATATAACGGATCTGAGACAAAACCTGAAGGAAAGAGGCATCACCCTGGGTCCAACGGAATCAAGGGGATCGAATCATGTGCACTTGCAGCTTCTCAACCCTTCTGATCTGGAAACGCTTCAGAAAATATTGGCCAGGGAATATCCCAACCTGGTGCTGCTTTCCGCTTCGCAGACCCGGCAAGCGGCGTCTGTGGATTTGGGACTCAACGCCAAAGCGGTTAGGGATATCGAAGATAATTCCGTTGACCAAAGCGTTGAGATTATTCGGAACCGGATCGATCAGTTCGGCGTCTCGGAGCCTGTCCTGCTGCAGCAGGGAAAAGACGAAATTGTCGTCCAGCTTCCGGGCATTAAAGATCCGCAGCGGGCCATCCAGCTTATCGGACGGACGGCACAGCTCGAATTCAAGCTGGTCGATTCCCAGGCTGACATCGATCTCCGGGCACTGATCGCTGAAAAAATCGATTCAGGCCGCCTGAAGGAGAATTTTTCCCACAAGGCGCTGAATCTTGCGCTCAAAGGACTGATCCCGGCCGGAGATGAAGCTTACATGGAAAAAAGGGTGGCCCCCGAAACCGGCCGGACAGCCATGGCGCCGGTACTGTTGAAGAAAAGAACACTGATGACCGGTGAGATGCTAAAGACCGCCAAAGTGGAAATCACGGGCCCTTACAGTGAACCTTCCGTCGCCCTGACCCTGAATCAAAGAGGTGCGCTCATTTTCAAGCGGATCACCGGAGAGTATGTGGGCCGGCAACTGGCGATCATTTTAGACAACATCGTCCAGTCGGCGCCGGTCATCCGGGAGCAGATATCCGGTGGCAATGCTCAAATTACCGGTTCTTTTACCACCGAAGAAGCCCACGATCTGGCCATTGTCCTGCGCGCCGGCGCCCTGCCCGCCTCGGTGGATATCGTCCAAAATCTAACGGTGGGTCCCACGCTGGGTCTTGACTCCATCCATAAAGGGGTGGCTTCGGCCGTACTGGGCGGAGTGCTGGTCATATTGTTCATGTTCGTGTATTACCGGCTTTCCGGTCTGATTGCCGACATGGCGCTTTTGTTAAACCTGATTTTCATGATGGCCGCTCTTTCCTTGTTTCGCGCCACCCTGACACTGCCGGGCATTGCCGGCATCGTGCTCACCATCGGAATGGCGGTGGACTCCAATGTGTTGATTTTCGAGCGCATGCGCGAAGAGTTCGCCCTCAACAAACCGTTCCGGTCGGCCGTGGAGGGCGGCTATGACAAAGCACTTTGGACCATTGTCGACAGCCATATCACCACCCTGATTACTGCCTTTGCCTTGTTTCTCTTCGGTACGGGACCCATCAAGGGGTTTGCCGTGACCTTAAGTATCGGCGTCATTTTCAACCTTTTTACCGCTCTCTTCGGTACCAGGGTGGTCTATGATTACCTGAACTTTAAACGCCGGATCAAATCAATCCGATTTCTCCAGATCATAAAAGATTCCCATATCGATTTCATAAAGCTAAGGAAGGCGGCTTTCCTGTTCTCAGGCATGCTGGTGCTTTTGGGCCTTTTTGCATTCGTTCAGATTCAGCGGGGCCGGGCGAACCTGGGGGTGGATTTCACCGGCGGGGCGATGATGCAGTTCAAGGCGAAAAAACCTTTTGGTCTGGCCGAGATCCGGGCTGCCTTGGCCCGTCACCATCTGACGGATTATGAGCTGCAAAACGTACCGGAACAAAACATGTTGATCGTCCGCATAAAAAAAGCCGAACGTTCCGTCGGCGACGTGGCCGATAGAGTGGCCGCCGTCCTCCACCAGGAACTCCCCGAAAAAGGATTTGTCGTCGAGAGCAAAGCGGAAATCGGCTCCTCGGTCAGCCATGACCTGAAAAAGGCTGCCTTGATTGCCGTTGCGATCTCCCTGGCCGGCATCATTTTCTATCTTGCCTGGCGGTTTGATTTCCGTTTCGGCGTTGCAGCCGCCGTGGCGACATTTCACGATGTTCTCACTGTGCTGGGCATATTTTATCTTTTAAACAAGGAAATTACCCTGCTGCTGGTGACGGCCCTGCTCACACTGGCAGGATATTCCCTCACCGATACCGTTGTCGTCTTCGACCGCATCCGGGAAAACCTCCTTAAAAAGGGAAAGCCGGAGCTCGGGCAGATCATCAATCAAAGCATCAATGAAGTTCTCAGCCGGACTCTGATCACCTCGGGGACCGTTTTAATGGTGTTGATCGCATTGCTGTTAATGGGCGGCATACTGCTGCGTGACTTTTCCCTGGCGCTGACCATCGGTGTTGTCGTGGGCACCTATTCCTCGATATTTGTGGCCAGCCCGATCGTGTATGTCTGGCCGACTGCCATGAAAATACGCGGTAAAGGGATCGTGCACAAAAAACACTAGAAGCTGTCTCAAAATAATCTTTTGGCCCAAACTCGGCGTTGGAACCTCGTTTTAAGTCCTCGACATACTGGAGTATGACTGCGGGTTAAAACTCGGCTCCGCCTTGATTTTGAACCAAAATCTTTATTTTGAGATGGCTTCTAGAAGCCGGGTAGAATGAGCGGAAAAATAGAAATTGACAGTCCGGGTGGCTGTTGATATGTTTTTTTGTAGCCGGTTTCGCTTCCAAACCGGAGTAGAGAGCGAATATCATGAATGTTATTCATTTTAAAGTCTTTCAAGATTTCCGCTCTCAAGAGGCGTATTCTTATCCATCAATCTTTTTTAATCTTCAAAAATAATCCTTGTCGGCAGCCGGAATGCTCCATGTGACGCCGCAACCTTTTATGAATGTAACTCAACGGGGCATTCCGCTATGCGCTACAACGCCGTAACAGGTGTTAGGTATAATTTTAAGATGGCTTGAAATATCCTCGGGACACCGGGATGGATATATGAAAAGAAAAAAATATCTGGTCATGATCGGATTGTTGTCGCTGTTCGGTGTCGTTTTCCTCGGAGGCTGTAGCGATATACTCCTGTTTCATCCCAAAGGTCCCATCGGCGATGCCGAACGGTTCGTCATCATTGTGGCCATTGCGCTGATGCTGATTGTCGTCATTCCCGTCGCGGTCATGGACTTATTGTTTCCCAGAAAATACCGGTCCACCAACCCCAAAGCCACCTATATGCCGAAGTGGAGCCGTTCCGCCAAAATCGAATGGGTTGTCTGGCTGGTTCCCGCGGTCATTATTACGATTCTCGGAACCCTGATCTGGCATTTCACCGTTCACCTGGATCCCTATAAACCCATCGATACCGGCGTCAAACCCGTCAACATTGAGGTCGTGTCCATGGATTGGAAATGGCTGTTCATCTTTCCGGACCAAAACATCGCTGTCGTCAATCAGCTTGTTTTCCCTGTAGGCGTTCCGCTGAGTTTCAGGATCACGTCCGACACGGTGATGACGTCCTTTTTCATTCCCCAACTCGGCAGCCAGATTTACGCCATGGCCGGCATGCAAACCCGGTTGCATCTTCTAGCCGATGAACCAGGCACATACCTGGGCCAGAACCAGCATTTCAGCGGCCGCGGCTTCACCGGGATGCACTTCAAGGCCATTGCCGTTTCTCCGAAAGAATTCGAAGCGTGGATTCAAAAGGTCAAACAATCACCGGACAAACTCGATCCGGCCCGATACCAGGGACTCGAAAAGCCGAGTGTCAATTACCCAGTGTCGCTCTTTTCTTCAGTGACACCCGGTCTTTTCGACGGCATCATCCGCAAATACAATAAAACCATGAACATGAATCCGAGGGTCGTGAAAGAGGCATCCGAATCAATACACTTGAAAACCGGTGTTTCGGAAGGAAATTGATATGTTTGGAAAGTTAAGCCTTTCAGCAGTGCCTTACCACGACATGATCGTCATGAGCGCCGTCTACGGTTCGCTTCTGTTGACACTGTTAATTCTGGGCCTGATCACATACTACCGGAAATGGACCTACCTTTGGAAGGACTGGCTCACCAGCGTCGATCACAAAAGGATCGGCATTATGTATATTATCCTGTCGCTGGTGATGCTGCTGCGCGGACTTTCCGATGCGATTATGATGCGATCACAGCAGGCGCTGGCTGCGGGTGCATCTCACGGTTATCTGCATCCCGACCACTTTAACCAAGTGTTCAGCGCACACGGAACGATCATGATTGTTTTTGTGGCCATGCCGTTCCTGGTCGGACTGATGAATATCGTCATACCGCCCCAAATCGGCGCTCGGGACGTGGCATTTCCGTATTTGAATTCGGTCAGCCTCTGGCTGACCGTCGCCGGCGCCTTTCTGGTCATGGTATCGCTGGGAGTGGGCGAGTTTTCCAAAGCCGGATGGTCCGGCTATGCGCCGTTGACGGAACTGAAATACAGTCCCGGTGTGGGCGTGGATTATTGGATATGGTCTTTCCAGATCGCCGGCATCGGTTCGCTAATGACCAGCATCAACTTTCTCGTCACCATTTTTAAAATGCGCGCTCCGGGGATGACCCTCATGCGGATGCCGATCTTCATCTGGACGTCGCTGTGCACCCTCGTGCTCATGGTATTGGCATTTCCGGTACTGACCGTGGCCCTTGCCATGTTGACCCTCGATCGCTATCTGGGCATGCATTTTTTCACCAACACCCTCGGCGGCAATATGATGATGTATGTCAACCTGTTCTGGATTTGGGGACATCCCGAAGTCTATATCGTAGTGCTGCCGGCATTCGGCATCTTTTCGGAGGTTGTGGCCACCTTTTCCAGAAAACCGTTGTTTGGTTATACATCAATGGTGTTTGCCACTATGGCGATCATGGTCCTTTCCTTTGTCGTTTGGCTGCACCATTTCTTCACCATGGGCGCGAGTCCCGACGTGAACATCTTCTTCGGCATTACGACCATGATTATCGCCATTCCCACCGGCGTAAAAATCTTCAACTGGCTTTTTACCGTGTACCGCGGCCGTGTAAGATTCACGTCACCCATGCTCTGGACCCTGGGATTCATCACCACTTTCTCCATAGGCGGCATGGGCGGCGTGCTCCTGGCATCGCCGCCCGCCGACTATGTGCTCCATGACAGCCTCTTTTTGATCGCCCACTTTCACACCATGCTGATCTCAGGATCGCTCTTCGGCTACTTTGCCGGCTATTCCTACTGGTTCCCCAAGGCCATCGGATTTACCTTGAACGAAAAGTGGGGAAAACCCGCATTCTGGTGCTGGCTGATCGGCTTCTACTTCGCCTTTGCACCCCTGTATATTCTGGGTTTCATGGGCATGCCGCGCCGCATGTACCATTACAGCAACCTGGCCTGGCATCCTTATCTGGTCGTCGCTGCCGGGGGGCTCGCCCTGATCCTGATCGGGGTCCTCTGCCAAATGATTCAATTAGTTGTGAGCATTAAACAGCGCCAGGATACCCGCGATCTGACCGGCGATCCCTGGGACGGCCGCACTTTGGAGTGGGCGATGTCCTCGCCCCCGGCGGTGTATAATTTTGCAGCAATCCCCACGGTGTATGATATCGACGCTTTTACGGACATGAAGGAAAAAGGTATGGCGTATCAAAAGCCGGATCGATACCACGACATCCACATGCCGAAAAACACGGGGGATGGATTTATCAACGGCATATTGGTTTTTCTGTTCGGATTCGCCATGGTCTGGCACATCTGGTGGCTGGCCGTCCTCTGCGCCCTGGCCATGCTCTTTTTGCTGATCGCCCGGGCAAGCGATGACGACACGGAATACACGATACCAGCCGCTGAAGTGGAAGAAATCGAGAATCTGCGCTATCGGCAATTGGCATCCGCCGCCGAAATCAACCGTCTCGCAGGCGGCCGTGGAGAGCCGGGGATCTTACCACAGGTGTAAATGATGACAACCGACGCTTTGACAATAGACACTCCTGCCACAGAGGAATTCGAGCACCCGGATCCCATCGCGAATCAGGCCTTTGGTTTCTGGCTCTACATCATGAGCGATCTTGTCCTTTTCGGCGCGATTTTCGCGACGTATATCGTTCTGGGCCACAACTATGCCGGCGGTCCCACAGGCAAAGACCTGTTTCACCTGCCCTATACATTCGGTGAAACCATGCTCCTTTTGTTCAGCAGCGCGACTTACGGCCTGGCCATGCTGGCCATGCAAGAGGAAAAGAAAAATCTGCTGCTGACGTGGCTGTTCGTTACGTTCCTTCTCGGCATTGGATTCATTGGCATGGAGATCAATGAATTCCACCACATGATCCTCGACGGCAACGGACCGGAGCGAAGCGGCTTTCTATCGGCATTTTTTACCCTGGTGGGGACCCACGGAACTCATGTCACCTTCGGCCTGATCTGGATGGTGTTTATGATGGCCCAGACCGTTATCAAGGGACTGACATCACCGGTCCAATCCCGGCTGATACGCCTGAGTATCTTCTGGCATTTTCTGGATATCGTTTGGGTGGGCGTCTTTACCATTGTTTATCTGATGGGGGTGTTGTAAATGAACCGAACGCCAATGGAAAGGGCCGGTGCGGGCAAAGCAAGCTTCAAATTCTATACCGTTGGATTCATTCTCTCGATCCTGCTGACGGCCATCGCCTTTGCGCTGGCAATTCAGAGCGGCGGATTACCCCGCTGGACCGTTCTCACCGGCATCTTCGGCGCAGCCGTCTTGCAGATCCTGGTGCATTTGCACTACTTTTTACACTTGGACACCTCTTCGTCGGCGCGGTGGAACATACTGGCCCTGGTAATTACCCTGCTGATCATGATCCTATTTGTCGGGTTGTCGCTCTGGATCATGGCTAACCTTGATTATCGCATGATGTGACCATGTATGAAGCGATTAAAAAATATATCCTCGTGACCAAACCGGGGATCATCTTCGGCAACCTGGTCACCGCTGCGGCCGGCTTTCTTCTGGCTTCCAAAGGGCGCATTGATACGGCCGTTCTGATGGTGTTCCTCACCGGGATATCCCTCGTGATCGCTTCCGGCTGCGTTTTTAACAACTGTATCGATAGAAAAATGGACCGAAAAATGGACCGGACGCGCCACCGCGTCCTCGCCCAAGGGTTGATGTCGCCGAAAGCCGCCGTCTTTTATGCAACTTTGCTGGGTGCATCGGGCATGGTATTGCTCTGGTCGGCAACGAACATGCTGTGCGCTGCCATCGTGCTGATGGGTTTTGCAATCTATGTGGTGGTTTACAGCTTGTATTTGAAACGCAATTCCGTATACGGCGCGTTGATCGGCAGCCTGGCGGGAGCCGCACCCCCCGTTGCCGGATATTGCGCGGCCGGAAATCGCTTCGACATGGGCGTTTTGATCCTATTGTCGATTTTCACATTATGGCAAATGCCCCATTGTTACGCCATTGCCATTTACCGCTTTAAAGATTACGCCGCCGCCGGGATCCCGGTGCTGCCTGTCCATCGGGGAATGCCGGCAACAAAAAAGCATATCGTCGCTTATATACTCGCCTTTACCGCGGCCGCGCTCATGCTGACCGTCGGCGGCTACACCGGTTACGGCTATCTTGCGGTGGCGGTGGCCATGAGCCTGTCATGGCTGTGGATGGCCCTGGCGGGTTTTAAAAGGTCCGATGAACGGGTATGGGCTAAAAAGCTCTTTGTCTTTTCCATTCTGACCATAGCCGTCATGAGCGTCATGATGGCCATTGACTTCAAGTTGCCGGCCACATCGAACTTGCTTCTTGCTTTTACGCCATAATCCTGCGCCCCGGGTGATTTAAATTCAAACGGCACCTTCAAACGTTTAAAAGAAGTGTACATATTTTCTTTTTTATTCCACTTTAAGCGGCCCGGAAATAATTGGGCCAAAACAAAGGAGGTGACATTTTGGACGCTAAATTGAGCTACAACATACCTACGGAGACGATCATCCCTTTGTCGACAACGCCGACCAAGTTCGGCTTTGGCGCGACCGAGGAATTGGGATACGAATTACAGCGTTTGGGTCTTAAACGAGTTGTTTTGATCAGTGACCCGAATCTTGTCGAAACAGGCTTGCCGGAAAAAATCGAAAAGATCCTCTCCGGCGAAGGAATCGACGTCGTGCAGTATTTCGAGGTCGGCGTTGAACCGACAGACATTAGCTTCAAAAAAGCGATCGATTTCCTCGAGGGAAAG
>Ga0316575_10000564_pt1 | contig 10857 bp, 8 predicted proteins | sample J5NA_FD_203072 | JGI IMG/M metagenome (GOLD analysis project Ga0316575, IMG submission 203072) | Rhizosphere microbial communities from salt marsh grasses in Alabama, United States - J5-7_050615r2r3 | ecosystem: Host-associated > Plants > Roots > Rhizosphere | place: USA: Alabama | collected...
CGGGTTCTTCCGGACGTATTGTACATCCCATCACATCACGTCATTTACTAAATGACCGGCGATTATTCAGAATGCGACGTACCGGTAAACGGTAAGTTCGTTACGTCTGGTTATCACCGGAGTAACATTGCCAACGAAACTGTGTAGGTCTCAGGCATGCTCAATTTTGCAATGGAACTCGTGTGTACACTGCTCATGTCAATGAGTGTCGTGTTCATCGTTGTCGAACTGCGGGCACGGTTTGAAAAGAGCTTTCTGATATTCGGCATCATGAATATCATGCTGTCGGTATTCTGTGCCATAGATATATGGATCCAGCCTGATACACAAACCGTTTTCTGGACCCGTATCCAGCATATAATCGCCGTTTTTTTTCCCGCATTCATCACCTGGTATATTCTTCTTCTGCTCAGGCGGGTCAATTTCAATCAGATCCGGCTGCTTTTTTTAACCGGCATATTCTTCTCGCTGCTTTTTTCCACGGATCTGATGCTCCGTCCTTCCGAACGTGAAATTATTGGAACGCACTTTTACAACCTCACCTTTGTTCCGTACATGTTGTGCACCATCATCGGAATACCGGTATTTCTCATCCGGAATATTTCACGAAGCAGCGAGAATGACAGAAAGGTACTATGGTACCATCTTGCAGGGATTCTCTGTCTCTCGGTTGGTGGTATGATCGATATGATAACCGTCATGATCGGACGCAGAGTAATGTCGGAAGTGGCGAGCTTTTCCACGATGGGGGTTCTGGCCTTCGGAATCGTCGTGACCTACGTTTTTACCGACCGGCTGGCCAATATTATTCGTGACAGGGAGACGACATTCAGAAAACTGCAGGAAGCATATAAGGAAATGGAGGAGGTGCAATCTCTCAAGGAACTGGGACAGTCAACCGCCATTATCAACCATGAAATTAAAAATTATGCATTCATTATCAGCGGATATGCCCAGTACCTGCATGCAAATACGGATTTGAGTGAAAAAAACAGTAAAATCGTGTCAACCATAATTGATACCGCAACGAAAATGTCCGATTTCAGTAAGGAAATTCTTAATTTTTCCAAGGCGAAGATACTCAGTGACAAGAAGCCGCTTGCCATTTTCCCTCTGATTGAACAATGTGTGACGACCCACTTTACAAACCGGCAAAACGCCGTCACCATTCAGGATGCCGATAACAAACTGTTCATACATGGCGACTGGAACAAGCTCGAACATGTATTTGTCAACCTGATAAAGAATTCCTTTGAAGCGGGTGCGGATCATGTATCAATAAAAGCCTTGCGTCGCGATACGGTGCTGCTTCTTGTTATCGAGGACGACGGAGATGGATGCTCCGAAGAGCAATTGGGGATGATTTTCAAATCCTTTTACACCACCAAAAAAGGACAGGGTGGAACCGGACTGGGGATGTGCATCGTTCGTTCTATTATTGAAAGTCATGGTGGATGCATCAGTGCCTATTCAAAGAATGTTCTCGGCAACGAATCACACGGACTGATTCTGAATATTTCGTTTCCCCTGTATTCTCAGGTCAGGAATGTGCAGGCCGGAAAATTTGATGTCAAGGATCCGATTATTCTGATCAAGGAAGGCGTAAAAAATCTGGCCGATATTATTCGTGTATTCCAGAATGTGATGGTCAACCCCTGCATCTTTCAACGGGCAGAGGATATTGATGAAAAAAAATTACAGGGGATCAACAATACGGCGATTTATGCCTCGATCGAATGTTTCGAGGTGTTGAAAAGAAAGTGCATCGAGATGAAAAACATTCATACACTGGTCAACGGCGCCAGGGACACTGTTTTTGTTGCACATGAAATAAATAAGGAAACCATCAGAACATTTTCGGAAAATTACATACTTGAGCATCTATAGGCGCTATTCCGGCATCAGATTGTCTGCTATAGAAGTCCCAGCATCAGCAATGCCGCCCCACAGAAGATCTGTTGTGTTTCAATCAATGGTTCCGTTACCATTCTGGGTATTCCCAGTTTAGTATGATAAATCGGAAGTACCACTATCGCTGTCCAGATCATGGTTGCCAGATATAGAATGCACACCGGTCGACCGATCATTCCTGCAGCACAGGCTCCTCCAACAAAAAAACTTGTCGCCAGCCCTAAAGAAAACAGATACCACTTTGTGCGTTCTTCACCAAATTTTGTTGCCATGGTTGTAATACCCACATGTCTGTCACCTGTGGCGTCCCGTACATCGCACGTGGTTGTATTGATCAGCGTCGATATGCAAAAGGCCAGAATGACAACTGCCAGATTACCCGATGAGGGCATTACCGAAGAAGTCTGGCTTGCCGCAACGGCAAACGGTGTGATTCCCCAGAGGAGACAAACAGAAAGATTCTTTATAAATAAAAGATCCTTCAACCTGTTAAAATGTATCGAACCGTTTTTCAGCTGCGGTAGTAATTTGAGAGAATAAAGTATTCCGGACGCAATGAGGAGAATATGCCAGAAGGACAGTTTCCCTGAGGCAGAAAGCAGTATTACCGAGACAGACAACATGAAGATGGGGAAAAATATGAGTTTTGACTGCCCCTGGAAAAACATTTTCTGCTCCGGACAGTTGAAGCTGTCTTCGCAATCGGTGAATCTGTTGAGCAGGTAGATCCCGAATGTGATTAAAAAATACCCGATGATGAGTATTGGATCAATTGTGGTTTTAAAGAACAGCAATGCACCTGCCATCTGCAGGCCTGCCGCTACGGCTAACAGGGTAATCGGCCAAAGCATTTTGAATGTGGTTTTCATACGTCCATCCCTTGCTGTAGATTCTGATGAAATACAATCAAACAAATTGACTCTGGTATCAGATCGAAATATGGGAAGTTACAATACCCCTGTTATAGTCGGGAACAGGACGAATTGACGATCCCTGTTAAAATCGGTCATCCAATCCTGTTTGTACATTGTAGAAGCACACTATGAAATCAATGCTTCTGTTTCATGCATGAGAGTTCAAAATCTGCATGCAGATGCCTTTAACGGAATTTCCGTATCATTGCATATGGTGCAGAATGCCGGAATGTCGGCAGGGTGTGATGAATTAAGTCGATCCGAGGATTCTCTGCAAAGTTGTGTTTAAGTAATTCATTCCTCCGATGCTGGTTCGATCGATAGTATCGATTCCAATGGGGTATGATTAAAAATATTCTATAAAAAGGACGGGGCATAGTTTTTTTTAAAAAAAGTACTAATCGGTATCCGTTCAGAATGGAGATGAACAAGAAAACCGTTATTCCCGCGCGTCGCCCCGGCGTGTAGTAAGCCGGGGCGGATATCCGGAATAAGCAAAGAAGATTCTCCCAATCCCCTCTTATCAAGGGGGGGGCTGAGAGAGATTCAGTGGCGACCCCCGATAAGAAAAATCGGAACTCGGCATCGCAATCGGCATCAGGATCGAATAATAAACGAAGAAAAAGGATTGCCGTTTATGTAATTGTTGAACAGGGAAGAAAAACCGAAAACCCTAAGAAAAAGAAGATCCCGAGTGGCGATCCCGACCCTGACACCCGATAAAAAACAGCACCTTCAAAACGAACAATATCCCTATATCACGTCACGAATTCACCATTGCATTTCCGGCAGCATACCCTGTTGCCCAGGCAGCCTGCAGATTGTATCCTCCGGTAAGTCCGTCGATATCCAGAAGCTCACCCGAAAAGAAAAGACCTTTACAGATCCGGCTTTCCATGGTATCGCGATCAACTTCGTCAAGGGAAACACCGCCGCAGGTGACGAATTCTTTCTTGTTCGTATCCATTCCGACGGTGGCAAACGTGCTTGCTGTAACAGCTGAAGCAAGGGTGCGGCCGTCGGTTTTCGAGAGCTCCGACCACCGTTTTTGCGGTGAAATCCCGGACGAACTGACTAACGATTGCCATAACCGACCCGGAAGCGAAAAGGGGGAGCGGGAGGCAATGAATCCTTTCGGATCGGTGTGCCTCTGCGCATTGAGCACGTGCGGTATGCAGTCTGCCACAAAAGAGGCGTACCATGATACGGTAAGAGGTGTTCTGTAATTGCAATCGAAAAGATACCGTGCGGCACGTGACGAAAGCGCAAGCATGGCAGGACCGCTCAGGCCGTTATGGGTAATAAGCAGCGGTCCGCGCTCCCTGAACCGGGTTCCGGGAATTGAAAGAAGCGCATCGTCAACGGCCACACCGGGAAGATTTGAAATCCGGGTATCACGTATGACAAACGAAAAAAGTGACGGTATCGGGGAGACGATGGTATGACCAAGTTGTCTGATGATCGTGCTGATGTCTGCATCGCGAAGTCCGCCGGTTGCCAGAAGAATACGGTCAGCCTGCATCGCTATTGTATCCGACAAGATGAGCGTAAATGGTCCATGGGGGGCCTCTTTATGCACATCTGTTACGGTTACGGGGGTAACCGGTATGTTTCGGGAAGCGAGGAGTCCGGTAAAACAGTCTGTTATCGTGGATGAACGGTTTGATGCCGGAAATATTCTGCCGTCCTTTTCTGTGGTGAGGGGAACACCGAATCGACCGAACCATTCGGTTGTTTCTTTGGGGCCGAACCTGCTCACGGCATGACGAAGGAATACACCTCCGCGAGGATAATTGTCAAGAAATGTCCGCAGGTCGAGGGCTGCATGGGAACAGTTACAACGGCCTCCGCCCGAAATACTGACTTTCCGCAGTAATTCACCTTTTTCGAGAAGGACAATTTCCGCATCAGGTGCCGCTTCCCGGCATGCAAGTGCGGCAAAAACACCCGATGCGCCTCCACCGACGATAATGATTTTCATGGGTAATCACCGGATTATTAAATGTTAATAAGGGTCCTGCAGCATAAAAAGTGCTGATCGGGACGGCGTTATTTCCATTGTACGAATCACCTGATGGAATTCCGGATAATCCCGCACCTGTATCTGCGGGTCAGCGTCGTTCCGCATCCCTTGACAGCAGCGCTTCGGCCACCTCAAGATCCTCTTTCGTGGTAATCTTGAAGTTATTGGGATCACCGGATGCGATTCCGGCCGGTATACCGGTCTTTTGTACCAGCATCACCTCATCGGTGGGTGGTGTTGCAAATTCATGAATGTGACTGAAGGCGGTCATAAGTACCTCCCGGTCGAACATCTGGGGGGTACCGACCCTTACAAGGGTTGAACGGTCGATCGTTTCACCTGCGGCTGTTCCGCTGAACGTCCGTATGGTATCGACAACCGGCGTAGCGGTAAATGCACAACGGTACTCCTGTCGCAGGGCGAGGAGCGAATCGATTACCGCGGTCGTGAGGAGCGGACGGGCTGCGTCATGAATGAGCACCCATGGCGATGTTGCGACCGAACAGCCGTTTCTGACCGATTCCCACCGTTCCGCCCCGCCTTCGGTAACGACGATATCTGTCAAGGCCTGGAATCGTCGTTCCGTCTCATCGACAAGTGATGCTGGAACGACCAGAATCAAACGGGAAACCGACGGATGGGCTGAAAACACCTCTACCGAATGCTGCAGCATCGGTTTTCCGGCAACGGGAACAAACGCCTTGGGTGTAGAAAACCCAAGGCGTGTTCCTGAACCTGCGGCAACGATCACCGCATCGAATCTGTCGTCCGGTACTGCGGCCATCAGCCCTTATGCCGTTCGACAAGGCCGGCAACCTTCATCGGAAGGCCGAAGAGTTTGATGAATCCCGTGGCGTCCTTCTGGTCGTACAGGTTTGTATCGGTAAACGAAGCCAGATCTTCAAGATAGAGCGATTTGTCCGCCATCGAACCGGCTGCAACGATGTTGCCTTTATAGAGCTTCATCCTGACCGTTCCGGTGACGTTCTGCTGCGTCGATTCGACAAAAGCATCGAGTGCATACCGCAGTGACGAGAACCACCGGCCGTCATACACCAGTTCCGCGTACTTGATGGCGACCATCTCCTTGAAGTGGCTGGTATCACGGTCGAGCACGAGCCGTTCGAGCTCCCGGTGCGCGAAGTAGAGCAGCGTACCGCCGGGAGTCTCATAAACGCCGCGCGACTTGATACCCACAAGCCTGTTCTCAACCATGTCGACATGCCCGACGGCATGTTTTGCACCGATGGCATTGAGCATTTCGAGCATTTCAACCGGCGGGAGCTTCTTCCCGTTGACTGTCACGGGGGCTCCCTTTTCAAATGATATCTCGACGAATTCCGGAGTATCGGGAGCCTTTTCAACCGTGTTCGAGAGGGTATAGACGTCATCAGGCGGTTCGTTCCACGGGCTTTCGAGTATTCCGCCTTCGTGGCTTATATGCCATACGTTGCGGTCTTCGGAGTAGATCCTCTTCTTAGACTGTGAAATGGGAATATTGCGTTCTTCGGCGTAGGCAATGCAGGCCTCCCGTGAATTGAGGTTCCAGAGCGGATCTTTCCACGGGGAGATGATTTTGAGCGTCGGGTCGAGCGCCATGACGGTGAGTTCGAACCGCACCTGATCGTTTCCTTTACCGGTAGCACCGTGCGCGATGGCGGTTGCACCTTCTTTCTGCGCGATCTCCACCGCACGTTTGGCGATAAGCGGTCGGGCGAAACTGGTACCGAGAAGATACGACCCTTCGTACACCGCACCCGCCTTGATGGTGGGGTAGATGTAGTCGGTGATGAACTCTTCGGTGAGATGTTCGATGTAAAGCTTTGATGCGCCTGTTTTAAGCGCCTTTTCATTAAGACCGGAGAGTTCTTCCTTCTGACCGAGATCGGCACAGACGGCGATAACTTCACAGTGATAATTTTCCTTGAGCCACGAGATCATGATACTGGTGTCAAGACCTCCCGAGTAGAGCAGTACGACTTTTTCCATGATTAGTATCCTTTATTGAAATGTTTTTTTCAGAACGCCCGAGAAAATTTTTACAGCTTTGTCAATTTCACCCTTCTTCACCGTGAGCGGCGGCAGAAAACGGATGGTGTTGTGCCCCGCCTTGATGAGAAGCAGCCCGCCCGCCTTGCAGGCGGCAATGATCGCGGCCGGATCATCCTTCATGCGGACACCGAGAAGCAACCCTTTTCCGAGAACCGATTCAATGGCGGGATACGATTTTTTCAGTTCGCCGAGCTGCCTGAGAAGACAGGTGCTTTTCTCCCTCACCTCTTTGAGAAATTGTTTGTCTGCTACGGTCGAGAGCACCGCCGCGCCGAGAGCACAGGCAACCGGGTTTCCCCCGAAGGTCGTTCCATGATCGCCTACGGCCATTACCTGCGCCACTGCTTCGGTTGTCACCACGGCACCAAGAGGAAGGCCTCCGCCCAGCGGCTTTGCAAGGGTCATGATATCGGGTGTTATCTTATACTGTTCGTAATTCCAGAGTGTCCCGGTTCTTCCCATGCCACACTGTATCTCGTCAAAAACGAGAAGCGTCTTGTGTTCGTTGCAGATGTTTCGTAGAAACGTGATGAATTCCTTATCAGCCGCGTTTACTCCGCCTTCACCCTGAAGAGGTTCGACGAATACCGCCGCGAACTGATACATGGCGAACAGCTCCTTTACCGCTGCAATATCGTTGAACGGTGCGTAATGAAATCCTTCAATGAGCGGATGGAATCCTTCGTGGAACTTCACCTGTGCCGTCGCGCTGAGCGCTCCGTAAGTCCTGCCGTGAAAGCCGTCGGTAAACGAGAGAATGTTGAATTTTTCGGAAGAGATGGTGCGGGCGTATTTCCTCGCGAACTTGATTGCCGCTTCATTTGCTTCGGTACCGCTGTTGCAGAAAAAGACCTTTTTGCCGAAGGAGTTTTTGACAAGTAACGCAGCGAGATCGATCTGCGCGGGGGTATAATAGAGATTGGAGAGGTGGATGAGTGCGTTCCCCTGTTTCTGCAGAGCTTTCTGCAGTTTTGGGTGAGCATGGCCGAGTGCGTTGACGGCAATACCGGTTCCGAAATCGAGGTATTCGTTGCCGTCACTGTCGTAAAGCCGGCAGCCTTTGCCGTGAGTGAACAGCGTTTCGTCCCGTTTGAATACCGGAACGAAAAGCGCGTCAGTTTTCTTTTTTGTCATTTTATTCATGGGTTTTTCCGTTTCAATGTGAAATGACGGTGCCCGAAAAGTCACCGCGCGAAAGTTCATTTACAAGTGTTGAGCTGTCGTTCCAGCCGCAGATGTGTACGCGGCTTACCCCGCGGTGAACGGCATCGGCTGCCGAGCGAAGCTTGGGCACCATGCCGCCTGTTATGTATCCTTTCGCGATAAGGTCTTCAATTTCTGAGGTGGCGATCTCTCTGCGGACGGTATCATCGATGAGCACCCCGGGAACATCCGAGATGAAGATGAGATCGTCGGCCTTTATGGCCATGGCGAGTTCACTCGCCGCGAGATCGGCGTTGACATTATAGATACACCCCGATGCATCGCGCGAAACGGGGGAGATGACCGGAATCAGTTTCGCAGAGCGGCAGACATCGATAAGGGAAGTGTCGACTGCATCGATGGTTCCGACGAAACCGATGTCCTGACTGCTGATGAGCATTTTGGAAGCGGTAAAGAGTGATGCATCAACGCCGCTGAATCCGAATGCACGTACACCTTCGACAAGCAGCGCATTGACGATCTTCTTGTTGACATCTCCGGAGAGTACCATTTGTACCACCTTGACCATTTCGGCGTCGGTTACCCGCATTCCTTCGATGAAGGTAAACTCCCGGTTAAGCAGCTTGAGCTGCCTGGCGATATCCTTGCCGCCGCCGTGAACGATGATGGGAAATACATCGGCTGGAAGCGCTGCAATGCTCGCGCCGAGTTCCCGGAGCAGGCCTTCGGCATCAACCGTGGAACCGCCGATTTTTATGCAGATGGTTTTCATGAACCTACCTTATTGGAAGAATAATACGTTTGAATCCAGTATTCAGAAGTCAGAATTCAGAATCATACAAAACTGGCTTCAGTAATATTCAGATCAGGTCGAGTGTGATAGCACACGCATTAATTAACGACTGTTGTCATTATTTCAGGCTATAGTGCCGGTATTATCGCCTTTCTCAGTATCATATAAATCCAGGGCATTGACACTCTCTGCCTCTGGTCCCCTATTCTGAATTCTGGATTCTATATCCTGAATGCTGAATAACTTCAAAAACATCATAAAATAATATCCGACCGAAAAAATCGGGAGTAGAATCCGCGTGGAATGATATGAGATCCGGTGAAGGTTTCGCGCCTCATTCCGGAACCGGTGCAACGAAACGATGCAGTACACTGTATGAGCGTGCCCCCTCTCAAACGTCGGTTGCTCGGCACAACTGCTGCCCGGGGGACACGCCGTACACCGTCTTCAGCTACAAATTTCATTGTATTTGATGCTTTTTCGAACGATGTTCCTGTGACTGGATACAAATGTGCTATATTATCGGACACCCATCCTTCATTCTATAATCTGAAATCAGCTCAACCACGAAAGGTGATCCCCGTGACCAGACTTGTCAACATGCTCCTGCCATGTCTATTCATCCTGCCTGTTCTGCTTTTTGCACAGGGAAAATTCACCGCCGAAGATTACGACCGGGCACTCTGGATGACGACACGGTTTTACGGGGCACAGCGTTCGGGAAAGGGGCCGAACTGGCTTATCATGCAGCATGATACGGCTGCTTATCGTACGAGTTTTACCAAAGACGCCGACGGGGGTACCGATCTTGAGGGCGGATGGTTTGATTGCGGTGATCATGTGACATTCGGACAGACCTACTTCTTTTCCGCGTATGTTCTTGCAAAGGCGTATGATCTTTTTCCCACCGGGTTTCACGATAATTACTGCGGTTTTGATTATGCCGACTATGTCAAGTCGGGAAACTGGGATATGGACGGCGGGCAGGGTGACGGCATACCCGATCTGCTCCAGGAACTTAAATACGCTACCGACTGGATCATCAAGGCGACACCGAACAGCTCCACCTTCTATTATCAGAAAGGGGAAGGTGCGAAGGATCACAAAACATGGGTGACTGCAGGAAAGATGTCGACCCAGCCGGTTGATGAGGGCGGAGAACCGCGAAAGGTATACAAGAACCCGAATGACGGAGTAATGGCTGCACTTGCGGCCGGGGCGCTTGCCATCATGTCGAGGGTGTATCAAAAATTCGATGAAGAGTATGCAGCGACCTGTCTCGAACATGCGAAAAATGCGTATGGATATGCGAAAAGCCATAAAGGACAGGCTGCCGGAGCCGGTGACGGCGGTTTTTACGGAAGCCATTCACAGCCTGCGGTGGTGGCATTCATCACCGCCGCATCTGAAATGTATGCTGCAACGAAGGAAGACGGCTATAAAAACGATGCCCTGGCAGAAAAGGACAACATCAAATATCACAACTGGGGATTTGATTACTCGAATACCCACGATCTCGCACCGCTCGCCATGGCGACTGCAGGGGTAGATACCGCACGCATCGACCAGCTCAAGTCGATGTTCGTTGATTCGTACGTCAATAGTCTCAACGGTGAAGGCGTCTGCACCAAGGGGAACGGCACCTGGGGCGCGCTGCGGTATCCGGGCAATCATGCATTCATCGTTGCGGCATGGTCGAAAATGAAAAAGGACACTTCGCTCGAATCGTTCATTTACAAACAGGTCGATTACATCATGGGCGGCAACAATGCGAAGCAGTCGTTCATCGTCGGATTCTGTGCAAATTGTTCGAAGAGCCCGCAGTATCCGCACCACCGTAATGTTTACCTGCGCGACGACAATCCGAACGACTCGGCCAAGGCGGGAATGACCATCCCGGAACGCAACAGGCAGTTCGGGTACCTTGTGGGCGGAACATGGAACTCATCCGATTTCAAGGAGTCGGTAACCAATTAGTCACTCACCGAAGGCGGCATCGA
>Ga0316575_10000565_pt1 | contig 10845 bp, 9 predicted proteins | sample J5NA_FD_203072 | JGI IMG/M metagenome (GOLD analysis project Ga0316575, IMG submission 203072) | Rhizosphere microbial communities from salt marsh grasses in Alabama, United States - J5-7_050615r2r3 | ecosystem: Host-associated > Plants > Roots > Rhizosphere | place: USA: Alabama | collected...
CGCCGGAGTGCGCCTACCGTGGCTCTTGGCCACCCTCGCAGGTCTCACGGTTCCCGCCTTCCTGGTGTCTGCCTTTCAGTTTTCGTTCCCGCAAATGATGACGCTGGTTCCCTTCATTCCGGTTATCGGCGCCATGGGCGGCAACGTCGGCTCTCAGTCCTCGAGCATCGTCGTGCGCGGTTTTGCCACCGGGAGGGTGGACGTTCACAACCTCGGGCGATTCTTGGTCAAGGAGCTGATGATCGGCCTCCTGATGGGGGTGGCATGCGGCCTCCTGGCGGGCGTGGTGGCCATCATCTGGCGTGGCAATCCGCTGCTCGCCGTGACTGTCGCGGTGTCGATGCTGGCGGCGATGATGACAGCTGCGCTTCTGGGGGTGCTCGTACCCTGGCTGTTTCGGCTTTTGCGAATCGACCCGGCGATCGCCGCGGGTCCCCTGGTAACGACGATCAACGACACCACCGCCATCAGCATCTACTACGTGGTTGCCCTGGCCCTCATTTCGTGACCATTGAGCCGCGCTACTCTGGCCGCGAGATCGGTGACCCGGTGAAGAACCACATAACCGGGATCAAGGTGAGGATTTCGTTGAGAAATCATCTTGGTGGTGCGGATCGCGAAAGGGCGTTGCGCCGTGACCTGAGGCGACGGCCGCAGCGTCGAACCGCCGCAACCGGCGGGATGGTTGGAGAATCGGACTGTGGACGAGCTTGAAAGACAATTCCGGGAGAAGCTTGATGGCGAGCGCCTGATGCCCGGTTCGGACTCGTTGGCGGCCCTGCCGTGATTCGCCCAATCCTCGGCGGCGTGCTGGTGGGCGGGTTGAGTCGCCGTATGGGCCGGCCGAAGCAGCTGATCGAGGTCGGCGACGGCACGATGATCGAACACGTCGTGTGTATCCTTTCCGGAGAGGTCCACGAGGTCGTGCTGCTCGGTGGAGGCCCGGTCCCAGCGACCCTCGAGGGCCTGCCGAGGGTTGCCGATGCGGACGACTGTCAGGGCCCGATGGCGGGCATTCTGGGCGCCCTGCGTGCCAGACCCGATGCATGCTGGGTCGTGAGCCCCTGCGACCTGCCGTTGCTGCGGGGAGAGGCGGTGAGGTGGCTGGTGCAGAATCGGCGACCAGGAGCGTGGGTGGTCATGGCGTCGTTGGACGGGTTCGTCGAGCCGCTGCTCGCTCTCTATGAATCGGAAGCCCGAATACTGCTCGAGGGAGCGGCTGCGGCCGGTGAACTCGCGTTGCAGCGCTTGGCTTCGAGCCCCCGGGTCGTGACGGTTGATCCGCCCTCGGCTCTCAGACGGTGTTGGTTCAACGCCAACACGCCGCTCGAGCTCGCCTCGCTTCGCGCGGGCTGAAGGGCACTCCTCGAAGAACTGACGATTGGTTTCCCGATTTACTGTTTCGGGGTTAGAATCCTTCTCAAGAGATGCAAACAAATCGCTGCAAAGCTCGCACAACCGCACAGTGCTGTGAGATTTTCCTCTTGGCGGTTTGGAGACGGCAAAGGAGAGAGCCATGAGCGACGAGCGCCGCGATGATGACCGTTCCCCCGACTTCCGCAACGTCGAGCTGGTCACCACCAACAGTGGCGGCAACGAGAAAGCCTACCCGGTGACCTTGCGGGACACCAGTGACCGCGGCCTCGGGGGTATGTACGTCGGTCAGGACACCCTGAGTCCTTCGGGCTCGTTCGTGCTGCGCGACACCAACGGTGAAGACCGCAGGGTTCGCATCGTCTGGACCAAGCGGGTGGCCGAATACGTGCAGATGTTGGGGCTGGAAGTTTCGGAGAACTGATCCGGCCCAACCACGGCCGCGTTCGCCGAAGGTCGATCGCAAGGGAGGTGCCCCATGGCGTCCCATCGAAGGACAATAGATCGGAGGAACTTCCTGAAGCTCGGTGCCGTCGCCTCCGGCGTAGCGGTCGGTGGATGCGGAACGCCCGAGGAGGCAACGACAGCGACCTCCACGTTCGAGTTCGACTACCGCCCCCTTGGTCATACGGGCCTCGAGGTGTCGGAGGTATCCTTCGGCGCCCACGGGCTGGATCGACCGGACTTGATGCGGGCCGCCCTCGACGCAGGGATCAACACCTTCTGCGTCTCGGGCAACTACCTCGACGGCATGGAGGAGAAGGCGCTCGGCGAGGCGATGAGCGCCCTCGGTAGTCGACGCGACCATATCGTCATTGTCACCGGCAATGACATTCGTCCGGGCATGTCCCTCCAACGGGTGCTGGACGACATCGACGCCAGTCTGCGGCGGCTCCGCACCGACCACCTCCACGTCTACCTCACGAGCGATGTCCGGACGCCGGAGGACCTTCAGGTGGACGCCCTGTACGAGGGATTCGAACGCGCCAGGGACGCAGGAAAGGTCGGTCATCTTGGGCTCTCCAGTCATGCCGGCGGCATGCAGCGGCTGCTGAACGCCGCAATCGACAACGGTCACATCGAGGTCTTCTTCATCAAGTACGACTTCGTGTCCTACCCCGACCAGGACGCGATCCTGCGTCGCGCCGCCGAGCTCGGGATCGGAACTATGGTCTTCAAGACCAACGCCGGCAACCGCCAGCGGGAGATCGAGGATCTCGAGGCGGGCGGACTGTCCTTCCCGCAGGCAACGGTCAAGTGGGCACTGACGAACCAGTATGTGTCCAGCGTCTCCGTTTCGATGACCAACTTCGACACCATCCGGCAGTACTCAGCAGCGGCAGCCACACCGCTCAGCTCTGCTGAGATCGCAATGCTGCGCCGCTATGCGGACGAGATGTACGACAGATACTGTCGATTCTGCGGCGAGTGCGAGGCGAGCTGTCCACGCGGTGTGGCGGTGGCGGACATCAATCGATTCGCCATGTACTTCTCCTACTACGGTCGCGAGAAGGAGGCTATGCGGCGCTATCATGCCTTGCCGGACCGGTGCTCTGCGAAGGCGTGTAACGACTGCACCGGCCCGTGCGATGCCGCGTGCCCGTTTGGCCGATTGGTGCGGGCCGAGCTCCTGGAGGCGCACCGGCTCCTCTGCTTCCAGGAGGCCTAGGTGAAGGCTCGTCACCTCTGGCGCGTTGCGGTGTTGGCGGCGCTGGTGGCGTGCGCACAGGAGACGCCGCCCGGCCCCGCTGGCGTCGAGCTCGAAGACCTCCTTCCGGAGGCCTTTTCACTCGAGGGCTGGCGCATCGCCGAGGGGCCGACCTCGTACACCCCCGACACCCTCTGGGAGTATCTCAACGGCGGGGCGCCGCGGTACGAGGCGTACGGTTTCGAGCGGATGATCCACGGCCGGTACCAGCTCGGTGACGATCCGCTGTCGAGTGTCATCGCCGATGTCTACGACATGGGTTCCGAGCTCGGGGCATTCGGCATCTACAGCAGCATCCGGCCGCCGGACGCGACCTTTCAATCCTGGGGTGCCGAGGGCTATCGCTCCGGAACCGTGGCCGCGGCGTGGAGGGGCGAGGCCTTCGTTCACGTGGTCGCCGACGACGAACGCCCCGAATTGATCGAAATGACACAGCTCCTCGTCGCTCTCGTGTGTGACGAGGTGACCGGGTCCGTGTCTCCGCCGGCCATTCTGCAGCCTCTCCCCCCTGAAGGCCTCGTTCCCCACAGCGAGCGCTACGAAGCTACCGACCTTCTCGGACATGCCGCCCTTGGGGGCGGTGTGCTGGCGACCTATGAGATCGGCGGCAGTCGAGGTGAGCTCTTCTTCTCGGAGTTGGAGAACGAGGCCGCGGCACGGGAAGCGATCCAGGCGTTCCGCCGGGAAAAGGAGCGTTGGGCCGAGGTCGAGGACGCGCCAGACGGCTTTCGATTCCAGGATCCCGGTGCGGAGTCTGGAACCGTCGTCCGCACCGGACGCTTCGTGGCCGGCGTCCATGGTGACCTGTCTTTCGAGGCCCAGGGAGGCCTCCTCGAGCGGTTGATCGAGCGCCTCGGCAGCTGAGGTCTATTGTCCGGGGACACCTGCGATGCCCGGACGAAAACGGAAGATGAAGTACGGCGCCTGTGAGACGATGTGGCTCTTCGACCGCATGACCTGGTCGGGGATCGCCGAGTCGGCCAGGTAGAGCCAACCGTCGGGACCGAATGAGAGGGCGTCCGCCCAGCGGATGCGGGGGCTCTCAACCCAGGTCTCGAGCTCGCCGTCTGGGTTCATCCGCAGCACCGCGCCGTGTTCGACGTCGGTGATCCAGATGCCGCCCTCGAGGTCGGCCGAAAGGCCGTCCGAGAGGGGCTTGTGGCCGAGCGCCTCGACTCTCGAAGCGATGGCTGAGTCACCGAGGGACCTATCGAGCAGCGCCGCAGTCGGCACCCGGTAGAGGGTGTCGTGGCTCATGGCGCCGTAGGCGAGCCAGGCGCCATCAGGGGTGATGGCAATGCCGTCGATACCGGGCTTCATTGCAGCGAGACCGCCGAAGAAGACCATGCGTTTGGCCGGTGTGGTGATGATCCAGTCCTGGGCGGTCACCGATGGGTGGCTCTCGAGGACCCGGCGATCGGTGGCGGTAGCTATGTCGTGGACGACAATCGCCGGCCGCTTGCGCCAGAAGCTGACGTCGGCGATGAAGACCGTACGCCCATCGGGGCTCACCTGCAGGTCTTGGAGGAACGAACCGTTCGGTGCCGCAACGGCATCGAACCGGTGGTCGTGCACGATTTGATCGGTGAAGAGATCAAAGGCCACCAGCCGGGGGGTTCCGAAACCATGCCGTCCGTGATCGATGATCCACAGACGGTGCTGGCGATCGATCACCACGCCGAGGGGCGTCTGGAACAACGTGTCCTGCAGCGCCTCGCTCGGGTAGGGCCAGGCGACACCGTCACGAAACTCGAGCAGTTTGGCACCTTCCGGTCGTGACTCGGGGTGAACGGTGAAAAAACCTCGACCGTCGTCGCTCATCGCCACGTTGCCGATCGGCTCGGGGTAGCTGAGGGCCGTCTCGAGCTCGTCGCCGTTGAGACGAGGCTGTCCAGTGACATCTGGGTATGGCCTGCCACCGCCGTAGCGGAGGCGCACCGCGACCGCCAGACCCGTGACCAGAATGAGCACGATCCACAAAGCGATCTGTATGGCGCGACGCATGTCTGGTGCAACGTTTCCCGCGCCGGAGAATTCCTGGCGGCGGCAAGCCGCGCTATGCTCCGCTGACGAAGGGAGGCGTCCTTCTGTGTTTTCGAAAGAGATCTACCGCCGGCGTCGCGAAGAGCTGCAGGGCAGAATCGAAAGCGGCCTCCTGCTCTTTCTCGGCAACAGCGAGAGCCCGATGAACTTCGCCGACAACTGCTTCCCGTTCCGCCAGGACAGCTCCTTCCTCTACTACTTCGGGCTCAACCAGCCTGACTTGGCGGCAGTGATCGACGTAGACGAGGGCCGGACGGCGATCTTCGGCGACGAGCTGACCATCGACCACATCGTCTGGATGGGCGATTTGCCGACGATCTCCGAGCGCGCAGAGATGGTTGCCGTGTCCGACACCCGACAGCGGGCGGCGCTCGCCGAGGTCGTGAGGGCGGCGGTGCACGCCGGTCGACCGGTGCATTTTCTTCCGCCATACCGCGCCGACAACTCACTCCTCCTCCACGATCTTCTCGGTGTGGCCCCCCGCGAGGCCGCCGACCGGGCGTCGCTCGACTTGATCCGGGCGGTAGTGGACCAGAGATCGGTCAAATCGGACGAGGAGATCGCCGAGCTCGAAAAGGCGGTCGATACCTCGGTCGAGATGCACACCGCGGCGATGCGGATGGCGCGGCCCGGAATGCTGGAGTCGGAGATCGCGGCCGAGGTCGAGCGAGTCGCGGTCGCGTCCGGTGGCAGGATCTCGTTCCCGGTGATCGCCACCATCCACGGCGAGACGCTGCACAACCACTTCCACGGCAACACGCTTTCGGAGGGCGACCTCTTCCTGCTCGACGCCGGAGCGGAGACCGCGACGGGTTACGCGGGCGACCTCTCCTCGACCTTTCCGGTGAGCCCGGCCTTCTCCGAGAGGCAGCGAACGATCTACGAGATTCAACTCGCCGCTTACCGAGCCGCGGTAGCAATGCTGGCCCCCGGCGTCCCCAACCGTGAGGTTCACTTTGCCGCCGCTCGGGTCATCGCGGGCGGCATGAAGGAGCTTGGCTTGATGAAGGGTGACATCGATGAGGCCTTGGCTGCGGGCGCCCACGCGATGTTCTTTCCCTGCGGCGTCGGCCACATGATGGGTCTCGACGTTCATGATATGGAGGACCTCGGCGAGGTCCATGTCGGCTATGGCGGCGAAGCCAGGAGCTCCCAGTTCGGGCTCAAGTCGCTGCGCCTGGCCCGCGAGCTCGAGCCGGGATTCGTGATCACGATCGAGCCCGGCATCTACTTCGTTCCGCAGCTGATGGACCTGTGGCGTTCCCAGAATCACTGCGCCGACTTTCTCGACTTTGACGCCCTCGATCTTTGGCGCGACTTCGGTGGTGTCCGGAACGAGGAGAACTACCTCATCACGTCATACGGTGCACGTCGCCTGGGCAAGGCAAAACCTTTGACCATCGAAGAGGTCGAGGCGCTGCGGTCTTAGCCCGCACATATCACCAACTCTTTGCTGCGGCCAACGATTCACCGTAGCCAGCGGTGTTTTCTCGCCTCTGGGTCGAAGAACCGAGACCGGGTCGTCTTCCGCTCGGCCTACTTCCGAAACCCGAACACAACTGCATAGGCCTCGGTTTCGCCGACGTTGCTGACAAGGTTGTAGCCCGCCGGAAGCCAGGCCGCCTCTCCGGCCTTCATCACGTTTTCGACGTCACTGACGGCAGCCCCCTCAAACTCGAGATCGCAGTCTGAAAGCGCAACCACCAACAACGGCAGATTGGGGGGCAGCGGATCTTCCATGAGTTGATCGAGCCTGGTATCGACGACCAGCACGTTGTCGTCGTCGAGAAGCACCGTGCCGTGACGCTCCATATCGACGGCGACATCGGGGATGGCAAGCGTCTCGAGTTCTGGAGACGTCTCGACGGCGTCGCGCTCGATCATCAGGAACTCGCCCTCGGAGTCGTCGACGTTGGAGAAGGACAGGCGGCCCGCAGGCCAGGTGGCAATCTCGCCGGGGACCATGTGAACGATTTCCTTGACACCGTTGTCGATAACGCTCAAGGTGAAATCCGACAACGGGAGGGCGTAGCGGACCCCCGCGTCGTGAGGCGGGATCAATTCCCCCGGGGGAAGGTCGACGCGGGCGACGGCGACCCATTCGTTCGCGAACACGGTTCGCGCCATCGTAGGGGCCGCAGTGACGATCGCAGGATCGGCCGGTTGATCGGGTAGAATCTCCGAAACCTCCTCGGTAAGATCCGCAGATTCCTCTGTTTCTGTTTCAGGCTGCTGTGCGCATCCCCACAAAGTGCCAAGGCAGCAGACGAGCACCAGGATGTTTCGTGATAGTGGCATGGCAATCCTCCTTGTGTTCGGAAATCATTTGTCGTAGCCACGTCGATGACAGGCGGAGATCACGATGTCCACGAGCTCATCGTCGCTCAGGGTCGAGCGATTGAGTACCAGGTCGTACAACATCGGATCATCGACAGAGTGGCCGAAGTAATGCTCCATGAAATGTGCGCGACGATGGTCGACCTCGTCGATATGCTTCTGGGCGTCGGCGGCGTTGACGCCGTCGCGATTGCTGACGCGACGGACTCGCTCTTCCTCGGTCGCAACCAACCGAACGGCGATCCCGCGATCGCGAGGTAGAAAGAGATGGGCGGCGCGACCGACCAGCACGACGTTTCCGTGCAATCCGACAAGCCGTATCACCTTGCCGAGATGGTGAACATAGGTGTCGAGATTGATGACCTGATGCGGCATGAGATCGCCCAGCACCTCACGAACCCAGTTCGCCTTGGCTTCGTCGAGCAGGTGAAGCATCGCGCCGTCGAGCTCGAAGGTATCGGCGATGAGGTCGACGATCTCGCCGTCGAGAACAGGCCAATCGAGGGCCTCTCCGAGTCGCCGTGCAAAGGCGCCACCGCCGGCTCCAGACAGCCTCGATACTGCGACGTACGGTCCCAGATGATGGTTGGGCGGATCGTCCGGCATTTCGTGATGGAGCGCAGCGCCGATGTTGCGTTTGATGCGATCCCAGTCCAGCCTGTGATCGGCCAGCCGTTCAACGATCTCGCTCGTAGTGTCGGTATTCATGATGTCCTCCAATCACGCGTCATGCGGTCGCTCTGTGTGTCGTCAGCAGACCGGACCGCTCGGTGTCGAACAGCCGGTAGCCGGCTCGTTTGATCAGGTCATTCACCACGAACCACGCCAGGGAGTAGGCCCATACGAGACCTGCCCAGCGCCAGCCAATGGGATTCATGAGAAGGCCGTACACCGCAGCCAGCGTCGCCAGGGCCTTCGTAGCTACGGCGGCCCACAACAGGGCGGGCGCCGGCCTGCTCGACCAGAATGGGCCCCGGGTGCGGGTGAGAAAGATGGTCAGGTGCCCGGCTACCGCCAGCTTGAGGAAAATCAGCGATTGGATCGTCGCGCGGTCGAGATGGAATACTCGTTCAGCGAGGAAGAAGAGACCGAAGGTCGCCACCACTCCGGCGGCACCAAGGAGGGAGGAAATCCCGAGAACGCGGGCCATATTCCATCGTTCCGGTCGCTCCGACGCCTCGGCACGATCGAAGGCGATCGCCAGGATTGGACCATCGTTGAGCAAAGCCAGCAGCACGATCATCACCGCCGTCACCGGGTAAAAGTTGAAAATCAGGATCGACGCGGTCATGAACAGCAGGACGCGAATCGTCTCCGCGATTCGATAGATGGCGTAGCTGTTCATCCGCTGAAAGATGCGACGGCTCGAGCAGATGGCGTCGATGATCACTGAAAGTCCGGGGTTGGTGAGCACGATATCGGCGGCCGCTCGGGCGGCGTCGGTGGCGCCGGACACGGCGATGCCGCAGTCCGCCTTTTTCAACGCCGGCGCATCGTTGACGCCATCACCGGTCATGCCCGTGATGTGTCCTTTTTTCTGCAGCACGTCCACGATGTGGTGCTTGTGCTCGGGAAACACCTGCGCGAAGCCGTTCGCCGCTTCGATTTCGTCGGACATCCGCGCGCTTTCGTGGTGACTCGTGCTCGACAACCGGTCCGCATCGATGATGTTCGTGCCCATACCCAGCTGGCGGGCGATCTCGCGTGCGATCGAAATCTGGTCGCCGGTGACCATCTTGACCTCGATGCCGAGATCTCGGGCGGTGTCGAGAGTATCTTTCGAGTCGGAGCGAGGTGGATCGTACAGCGGTACTATGCCGAGCATGCGCCAATGTCCACCGTCGACGGTGTGCGCGACGCCGAGCGACCGATAGCCGCGTGCCGCGAGATCATCGACCGCCTCCATCATCTGACGATGTATTTCGTCGTTCTCATCGACGAGGGCGAGAATCGCCTGCGGTGCCCCCTTGGACACTCTGAATGTGCCCCCTCGATCATCCGCAACGACGGCTTCCGTACGCTTGCGAACGGGATCGAAGGGAACGAAGCTGGTGACCCGGTAGCTCGCCAACAGTGAGTCGTCGGCGACCCCGCCGAGCACGGCGAGATCGATGGGATCCTCGTTGGCCGATCTCGACGCGAGTGCAGCGCAACGAATGATGTCGTCGCGTTCTGCGTCCGGAACGAGCACCGGCTCACCGAGGCTGAGCCTGTTCTCCGTCAGCGTGCCGGTCTTGTCGGTGCACAGAACATCCATCCCTGCGAGTTCCTCGATCGCCGCCAGACGGCTGACGATCGCGTTCTTGCCGGCCAATATTCGTGCGCCGACCGCCATGGTGACTGACAGCACAGCCGGCATCGCGACGGGGATCGCGGCGATCGTCAGCACCAGGGCGAACTCGAGGGTGGTCATGATCGGGTCACCCCGGAAGAGAGCCACCAGGAGAATCAAAGCGATCATCGCTGCCGCCAACACGAGCAGCGCGTCACCAATCTTGAGAACCGCTTTCTGGAAATGGCTGACGGTCTCCGACTGCTCGACCAGGCGCGCGGTGCGTCCGAAGAACGTGTCGGCGCCGGTGGAGATCACCGTGGCGTCGGACTCGCCCTGCTTGAGGATCGAACCCGAATACACTTCATCGCCGCGCGATCGCTTGACGGGAAGCGACTCGCCGGTGAGTGCGGATTGGTCTACCTGAAGTTCGCCATCATCCCGAAGGCGGGCGTCGGCGGGGATCACGTCGCCGAGCCGCAGCCTGATGAGGTCTCCTGGCACGAGCTCGCGTGCCGCGATGGTCCGCCACACACCATCACGCCGGACCCGTGCCGTCGGCGCGAGCTTCGACTTGAGCGCCTGGATTGCGGTATCTGCCTGGTACTCCTCCCAGAAACCGACCGCCGCGTTGCCGACGAGGAGCACGAGAATAATCGCCAGATCGGCCCAGTGGTGGACGGTGGCCGACAGAATTGCAGCAGCCTCGATCATCAAGGGGATCGGACCCCAGAAGTACGACAGGAAGGTGCGCAGCACGCTCCTGGGGTGTTCAGGGATCTCGTTCGGACCATACCGCTCGAGGCGACTGGCGCCCGCAGTTGTACTCAGACCTTCGCCGGATGTTTCGAGTCGGCTATCGAGTGCGCTGATCGACTCGCCGTCGTCTCCGGTGTTGGTAACGATCTCCGAGGAATGTTGTCGCACCAATGCCATCATGACTCCTTGCTGATCGGCCGTGAGGCCGGCGCCCGGCCGTCGATTCTCGCAAGGAACGTGCCAGGGCGTAGTCTCGATCTGCGGTGGTGGGCGGGTCGCAGATTGGCTCTTTTGCGCCGTAGCCTGGTCCATCTCAGCCGGAACTCTGGCGCCGTGTCTGTGAGGACCCGCC
>Ga0316575_10000566_pt1 | contig 10843 bp, 9 predicted proteins | sample J5NA_FD_203072 | JGI IMG/M metagenome (GOLD analysis project Ga0316575, IMG submission 203072) | Rhizosphere microbial communities from salt marsh grasses in Alabama, United States - J5-7_050615r2r3 | ecosystem: Host-associated > Plants > Roots > Rhizosphere | place: USA: Alabama | collected...
AATTCGCCGCACTCACGCCACAGCTTCCCGCGATCATTTTTTTCGGGCCGGAAACGCCGGTGCTGTATAAATCGCTGGGCAACAATGCATGGTGCTTCCACCGCCAGCTGCCCTGCTCGCCTTGTCTCACCGCCTACAACCACCGCAACTCGCCCTGCGACGGCGACAACCAGTGCCTGAAGCAGATCACGGTCGAACAGGTGCTGGCAAAAGCCCGAGAGATGCTTGCAATGGGCAAGGCCAAATCGACTGCCGCAGCGCAGGATGGGCAGCCGGCATGAAGCGGATTACGCAGCACCCGCTGACGCTCTGGGTATTCAGGAAACGCTTCATGAAGTTCGCGACCGTCGGCGCGTCCGGTGTCGTGGTCAACCTGGTGGTGTTGTATCTGTGCAGGGAATTCCTGTTTGCCGCGATACATTCGACGGCTATCCGGCTTAATGCCGCGCTGGCGGTCGCAATATTTTTTGCGACCGTGAACAACTTTTACTGGAATCGGTTCTGGACATGGGGCGACCGCACCCATCATCGCGACAAACACCTGGTGCTGCATTTCGGCCAATACGCGCTGGCCTGCTGGGTCGGCATGCTGGTGCAGGTGATCCTGACCAATCTGTTTGTGGTCTATGTGCACTACCTGATCGCAAACGCGCTGGCCATCTTGATCGCGAGTTTCTTCAATTTCCTGGTGAACAATTTCTGGACGTTCCGCAGCCACCAGCCTGTCGAGGAAATCGCGCTGCCCGTTATTCCGGAACCGGACATGGATCAGGAAAACGGCAGCAAATGAAGCAGAGCGAATCCGGCTTGCGCACGGTCGGGTACCTGCTGGCCTGTCTGCTGGCGGTGTTCACATACTTCTATGGTCTGGACAGCCAGCACATCCCGAAGAACGGCGACGAATATCCATATGAGCACATCACCCGGCTGACCGCGGCCAGCGGAAAACTGCTGCCGCTGCAGTCGCAACTGAACCACATGCGCAATACCAAGCCGCCGCTGCTGTTCTGGCAGGGCATCGCATCCACCGATCATGGCAGCGACTGGACGCTATGGGATCTGCGCTACCCCAGCGTGATCTACACACTGCTGACCGCGGCGATGCTGTTCATGCTCGGGCGAAAAATCACCGGCGTGCCTGAGACCGGATTTATTGCCGCGCTGACCTTCCTGGCATTTTTCACCACCTACCGCTTCGGCCGCCCGTTCCTGACCAATCCGCCCGAGGTGTTCTGGATATTCCTGCCGTTCTTCGTGCTGCTGTACTGGCGGCAGGCGTTCGCATCGCGCTGGCTGATTCCGCTGCTGCTCGGCGTCGGTATCGGCATCGGCTTTTTGTACAAATCATTCGCGCTGGGCCTGCCGGTCACGCTCGGCCTGTCCGGCTGGTATCTGCACCGGCGCGGCTACCGATGGTCCGAATTCCTGCGCGAAGATGCGCTTAAAGTGATGATCGCGATTGCGGTCGCGGTCGCGCTGTTCGCGATGTGGTTCGTGCTCGATCCCGATCCGCACGCCGTATGGAAGGAATTCGTGGTCGGCGAAAACGTCGGCAAGTTCGATCCGCATGGGCCGAGTTATCTGTCGAAACTGCTGTGGGGCGGCTCCAGCATCTGGACCTATGCGCTGGCCTTCCTGACCAATCCCGGGCTGCTGACCTTCCCGGTGGCGGCGCTGTTTGTTGCGGCTTACAAGCGGCGCGGCCGGATGAGCGACGAGGAAAAACTGCTGTGGATCTGGATCGCCGCGATGTTCATCAGCTTCGCGCTGCCCAGCCAGCGTTCGGGGCGCTACCTGCTGGCCGCGATGCCTGCGGTCGCGCTGTTGTGCGCGCTGAACTGGCAGCAGATCGGCCGCAAAGCGTTCATCGCGAGCCTGGTGCTGGCAGCGGCGCTGATTGCGGGGATCGCGTATCTGGCGGTGCGGCTGCAATCCGAAATGCAGGGTGCCGAGCTGTATACCCCTGCGTTCTGGCTGCTGGTCGCAGCTGCGGGACTGCTGGCGCTGCTTGCCATCGTGCGGCCTGCATGGACCCGGCCGCTGGTCAACGTGGTCGCGCTGTCGGTGCTGCTGTGCCTTGCCGCATTCCTGCACCCATTCGACGGCGTGCCGGGAAACTACAGCGCAGTGGCACAGCGCGATGCAGCAGGCAAGGAGGTCGGCGTGCCGTGCAATTTCAGGGCAATGGACGAGGGCTATCGTTTCATGCTGCCCGGTGCCGAGGTCAGCGGCTACAGCGAGGATCAGCACCTCACCGCCAGCCAGCTGGCGACACGCTATCCGTATTTTGTGGTGCAGCTACCGCTGAATGACAGCGAGCTCGATGGCGGCTGCAGCGCATGCCGGGTCATCGGCCAGCGTCTGGATATCCGCGGCCGCCAGAATTCGGCCGAGTTGAAGGAGATGTTGCTGCACGGCCGGGTATTCAAATATCTGTTCGCCAGGGAAGTGCTGCTGGAATCGCCTGCGGGCAGCAAAGTCCTGCCTGCGCAGACACCGGGGCAGGTGTGCCGATGAACGTGTCTGCCGGCGATCAAAAATATCCTCACCGCCTGCTTCTGGCGCTGGTGGTTGTCGCGTTCGGTGCGGCGTTCTACAAGGTAGCGCATCGTCCGGGTCCGGCATCTTTTCAAGTGCGCGCCTATCATGCATCAGGGGCGGAAGCGCAGCGATCCGGCAACACCAGACCGGAGTTCCGCACGGACTTCGTCTCTACCCAGCAGAATATTTCCACCCATGCGGCATCGCTGGTCGAGCTGGGCGACGGCCGCATCCGCGCATTCTGGTTTGCCGGCAGCCGCGAAGGCGCACCGGACGTCGTGATACGCACCGCGGTGTTCGATCCGGCAAAAAACACCTGGAGTCCGGAACGCAGCATCGTCAATCGCATAGACACCGAACACGCGCTGCTGCGCTATGTGAAGAAGATCGGCAACCCGGTCGCGCAACTCGCGCCGGACGGCAAGCTGTGGCTCTACTACGTGACCGTGTCGCTGGGCGGCTGGGCAGGCAGTTCGATCACCGCGGTTGCGTCGACCGACGACGGTACGACTTGGGGCAAGCCGCGGCGTCTGATCACTTCACCGTTCATCAACATCAGCACGCTGATCAAGGGCACGCCGTTCATGTATGGCGACGGCACGATGGGTCTGCCGGTCTATCACGAGTTCATCGGAAAATTCGGCGAACTGCTGCGTATCGGCGGCAACGGCAACATCATCGCCAAGCAACGGCTGAGTTACGGCAAATCGACGCTGCAGCCGGTGGTGCTGATAACCGGTCCAGAGCACGCACTGGTTCTGATGCGCCGATCCGGCAACAGCCCGAAACGCGTGATCTCGACCATGACCGACGATGCGGGACAGCACTGGAGCGCATCCCGACCCACCTCGCTGGCCAATCCGGACGCCGCAATTTCCGGCGTGGTTTTGCCTGACGGGAAGATGCTGGTGGTGCTGAACAACATCGAGGATGGCCGCGCCGCGCTGTCGCTGGTGGTTTCGGCGGACGGTGGTGCGACCTGGAAAACGGTTTATCAACTGGAAGACCAGCGCGGTCAGCCCACCGACCCCCTCCACTTCGGGGAAATTTCCGCCGAGCTGGCCAGGGCCACCGATCCCGGCATCGCCGACCCAAGCGCCTATGCGAAATCCGCGCAGCGCAACAAATGCGTCGCACAGCACTGTGACTACGAGTTCTCATATCCGTACCTGATCCGTACGCACAGCGGCGACTTCGATCTGGTCTATACCTGGAATCGCAGCTTCATCAAACATGTCCGGTTCAACCGCGCCTGGCTGGACCAGCGTCTGGAAAATTATGCCGAACTTCACTGACCTGACCGGGCTGGCTGGCGTGGCTGTTGCGGCAGCGGCGGCAGTGTCGCTGCTGCCCGGCACTGCGAAACTTGCCAGATCGCGACTGGCCGTGCTGCAGGCCGCGGTGTTCTTGCTGATGGTGGTCCCGTTCGGCGGCATGCCGGCGGCTGCCTATCTGCGCGGCATGACCGGCGACCTGAGCATCACCACGCTGGTGCTGTTAAGTTGCGCGATGCTGAGTCCGCGGAAGGGCTGCGCAGCGGACAGGCAGCGGCAGGTGCTGCTGAGCCTGGTCGCGCCGGCTGCGCTTGTGTTCTATCCGATGGCTTTGGGCGCCGAAGCTTATGATCCCTACCGGCTGGGATACGGCACTGTGCAATTCGTCGCGGTGCTGCTGTTGCTTGCCTTGGCCGCATGGCTGCGCGGATATGCAATGATCGTGCTATGTATCGCGCTGGCTGCACTGGGCTGGGCGTCCGGCTGGTATGAATCCGGCAATCTCTGGGACTACCTGATCGACCCGTTCGTCGCAATCTACGCGCTCGCAGCGATCATGAATACTTTCATCAGAACGCTGCTGAAAGCCGGTCGAGGCGGCTAGCGCTCCCCGCTGCACGGCTGGCGGTAGTTGGATATGATTGTCATACCCGAGGACAACCACAACTTGCGTAAAGGCTGAAGCGAACCATGTTTTCCATACCGAAAATTTTCGCAGGAAAACCGGACCATCCCATGTTTGACGTGAAGGAGGCCGGGAAGCTGCTGGCCGAATTGCCGGAAGACAAACCTTTCAAGGCAATCGAGGAAATCACGGCCTGGCTCGATTCGGTCAAGGATGCAACCGGTTTTAACCCAGGGGTACGAGCGGAAATCATCATGCTGCTCGATGAAACCGGCCAGCCGCTGTATGCGGGATTGCTGCAGCTCTATCTCGGCGAGCCGCATTTGCACGATTTCAGGGGCAGGCATCTGTGGCAGGGTCTGCACGGATTTGTGAAGACGCTGGCCGAGGCCTATGCCGTGTGCGTGCGGGAATACCGTCAGGCAAAGAAAATTTCCATCGAACACAGGGAGCTGATGCCGGTCATCTGCGTGCGACTGTTGCGCGCCACCGCGGAGCAGATCAAGCTGAAGTTGATGGGCTATGTGGATATCGAACAATCGGTCTGGGCGCAGCTTTGCGATTGCTACAATTTTGCCGAGGCCGCACAGATTGCCGAAACCATGGTGTTCGCGTACCCGAAGCACGTGATCCACGTCAGCCCTCAGCGCGAACTGGCGCGCGCGCTGATGCTTTATGAATCGTCGCCCGGCTCGCTGGCGCCGGACCAGATCGAGGTGTGTTTTCGCATTGCCGGTCGCATGTGCAGTTTTTTCGATTTCAGTAATACGCCCGATCCGAATTGTGCATATTGCTTCGATCTGGCCGAGCCCGGCCCGCCCAGGCGCGCGGACGGAAATCTTCAGCCTAAGCCGTCGAAGCGTTTTTTCGGCGCTTGCAAAGCGGTACCGAAAATCGCGGATATCATCGCCCAGCATGAGCAGGGGCTGATCCGGCAGGAACAGCGCTTCGGTAGCGAATTCACGCCGGCTGGCAAATTGACCGTGCTGAAGCATTTGCAGCTGTACTGGGGCAAGGACCAGCCGCGCCGGCATCAGCAGCGCAGGGGCATCAACTCCGCGATCGATGTGGTTCACAGTTTCCGGATGATCAGCAGGCTGGTCACGCGCATGGACATCGACAATGCGCAGAACATATCCGAGAAGGATGCGGCGACATTGAAGGAACGCTCGGCGATCACACTCGCTGCCGATATCGGCGAGCTTGATTACACCACCGAAAGCTGGACCGTCACGGATCTGAGCGTCGATGGAATTGGCGGGACGATTCCAAATACCGGCGGCAACTGGGTAAAGATCGGCGACCTGTGCGGTATCAAGGCTGCAAACAGTCCGGTATGGTGGGTCGGCGTGATACGCAGGCTGCATGCCAATCCCGCGGGCAAGGTGCATGTGGGCATCGAAATGCTCGCGAGGAAGCCGCTTTCAGTCTGGCTGCGCATACTCGGCAAGGGCACCGAAAGAATATCCGACTGGGAGACCAGCTCCGGCTCCTTTGATTACGATTATCTGCCGGCCATCCTGCTGCCGGATGCGAGCAATTCCTATGCGAATGCAACGATGCTGATGGAATCGGGAAGCTATGTGGCGGATGCGCTTTATGAAGTGATGCTCGGCGAAAAGAGCCGCGAAATCAAGCTCACCGATTTGCTGGCAGAAGGCGAAGACTACGAGCAGATAAGCTTTCAGTGGCTCAATGCCGCACACTGATTTTTCCGGAAATGGGTATCAGCGTTCACGCGCCCAGAGCGTTAAGCCTGGAAACTGAGAAGCCGAAATTTCATTATCTTGAACGTCCGCTTTCGACCCAAAGCGGACATTCGAAATCTAAATTCGCTTCCCAAAAGCGGTCATTGGCGGATTGTTATGGCTTAACGATAAGCCGATTGCATGGCTAAAAATCATCAATTTAGTAAAAATTTATGAAACGACTGGCCTAGGTCTTTCTACACTCACTTCCATCGATAAAACAAAACCAGTAAAAAGGAGAAATGATGGAAGCAACTGCTATTTCAGCTAGTACTACAACGATACCTTCCCCCACACCTGATCACATTATGCAAATTGGGATGGGCTTTTGGGCCTCAAAAACGCTGTTGAGCGCCATCGAGATGGGGATATTTACCGATCTGGCAAAGCACCCTGAAGATATCAAAACCTTGCGCGATCGTTTTAACCTGCATGAACGTTCGGCGCGTGATTTTTTGGATGCCCTGGTTGCCATGGGGATGCTGCAACGGCGTGACAACAAATACCATAACACACCCCAAACTAATGTGTTTCTGGACAAAGATAAACCCTCGTATATCGGTGGCATGTTGGAGATGGCAAACAATCGCTTGTACGGTTTCTGGGGTAATCTGACTGAGGCTCTGCGTACGGGAGAACAGCAAAACGAGGCTAAAGTGGGTGAGGATCCGTTTGCGGCTATTTATGCCCACCCGGCCATACTGAAGGAATTTCTGGCGGCGATGACCGGCGTCAGTCATGGTGCCAATCTCAATATCGCTGCCAAGTTCCCTTGGGAAAATTACAAAACTTTTGTCGATGTCGGTACCGCTCAGGGTGACTTGGCCGTGCAAATCGCCTCGGCGCAAGAGCATCTTCAAGGTATCGGTTTTGATTTGCCCGTTGTTGAACCCATTTTTGAAGAGTATGCACAGAGTAATGGTCTGGCTTCGCGACTCTCATTTGTGGGTGGTAATTTTTTCGAAGATTCCATACCCAAGGCCGATGTGGTGCTGATGGGGCATGTTCTGCACGACTGGAACATTGATGAGAAAAAGACACTGATTAAAAAGGCATACGACGCCTTGCCCGAGGGTGGAGCCCTGGTTGTATATGAATCGCTCATTGACGATGACCGTTCGCAAAATCTGTTTGGTTTATTGATGAGTTTGAATATGTTGATCGAAACTCATGGCGGCTTTGACTTCACCGGTGCCGATTGTTCAGGCTGGATGAAGGAAGCCGGGTTTAAAGAGATGCGCGTCGAGCATCTTGTTGGGCCGGATTCAATGGTGATCGGCATCAAGTAGTCTGGGCAGATTATCACCATCACAATTATTGGTTGTAACGATAGCCTGCCTGTATTTTATCAATTTATTTTCTATTCCTGGCGAACGAATTTGGAGAATTGTTATGAGTGATAAGAAAATCATTGCAGTAGTGGGTGCAACGGGTGCACAAGGCGGCGGACTGGCGAGAGCCATCCTCAACGACCAGGCTGGACCCTTTCAAGTCCGCGCGATAACGAGAAATCAGGATTCGGATAATGCCAAACAACTGGCTGCGCTCGGGGCGGAAGTTGTCGTCGCCGACCTCGATGATCGTGAAAGTTTGAAACGAGCATTCAAAGGCGCCTATGGCATTTTTTGCGTCACCAATTTCTGGGAGCATTTTTCGCCAGAGAAGGAGCTGGCCCAGGCGGCCAACATGGCCGAAGCTGCCAAGGAAGCCGATTCCGATCACGTCATCTGGTCCACCCTCGAAGACTCGCGTAAGCGGGTGCCCCTCAGTGATGACCGAATGCCTACGCTGATGGATAAATACAAAATACCGCACTTTGACGCCAAGGGTGAGGCCAACCAGGCCTTCACCGGCCGTGGTGTACCGACGACATTTTTGCTGGTGTCATTCTATTGGGACAACTTCATATTCTTTGGCATGGGACCAAAACGAGGTCCGAATAGTGAACTCGCTATCACCTTCCCCATGGGCGACAAAAAGCTGCCGGGTATGGCGGCTGAGGATATTGGCAGGTGTGCCTACGGTATCTTTAAGAATCCTGACTATATAGGAAAGACCGTTGGCATTTCGGGCGAACATCTGACTGGCAAGGAGATGGCAGCTGCATTCACAAAGGCTTTTGACGAGCAGGTGAGCTATAACGCAGTGCCTGCCGATGTCTACCGCAGTTTTGGTTTTCCGGGCGCAGATGATCTGGGTAACATGTTTCAGTTCAAGCATGACTTCAACGAAGAATTCTGCGAAATACGTAAGGTGGATGAGAGTCGTGACCTGAATCTGTCGCTGCAAAATTTTGAGCAATGGCTTGCCCAAAACAAACATCGCATCCCGTTGGAATAGAGGCGATGGCCGACCAACACGGGTGAATTTGTAATTAGCCGTCGAATCCTATTCGGCGGGAATACAGAGCAATTTAAGGGGCCGGTTGACCAGCAATCCAAAACGACCACGACCTCGTTTTTCCATACATATCAGGTCAGATCGATCGTCAAGGCGCTTGCGTAATAAGATGAGGCGCGCTTCAAGATTATCACCTATCTCTGGTAGATTGACATCGGGATCACGACGTAATTCCATGTTGGTAAACTCGATTTTTCCGGATTCTTGCCACTGAGACAGTATCTTCCACAAGATACAACCTGCCACTCCCTTTATCAGATAGTCTGAACCAATAAACACACTGTGATCCGCCTGGTAATACTTGATCAAAACAGCGACCCCTTTGGGCGGTGCAGTCTCTACCATCTCTATAGCAGGCACTTCGTTGACATGTTCCGATTGAAAAAAGGCAAGAGCCATGGCTAGATTCTGGGCAATGGAGGTAAGGGCATCCACGTCGGCATCAAAATAGGCCATGATCTGTTCACTCTCGATGTAAAGCACACCAAAGAGATGGCCACGCGCCTGCAAGGGTACGGCCACCACACTTTGCACATATTCCAGACCCGGCAACGGAATATTGAGTTCGTGAAGGAGTTTGTTACCCTCGGAGATATCCGCTTCCTTTTGAATGGCCTGACTCATGGTCAAGTCACGTACCATATTGGTGAAACGAACCGGCCTATTTTTTTCGGCAGCGGTGCCAGCAACACCTTCGCCGATGTTCAGTTCGGAACCTGCACCGGAAATACCATAGCCGCGACTGGCAACGGTATAGAGTCGTGGTGTCTGGTGACCTCTGAGAAAAATAATCGTGTGCTCATAGCCAAGCTGTTCTTCCATCGCCTTTAAGGTGTGATCAAACAGGCTTTCCATGTCCTGACTTTGATTGATAATTTGTAAAACGATCGATACCTGTTCCAGCGTCGGAATTCTTACGTTAGGTTTTATAGCTGTCTCGGGCTTGACAGGAGTACACGACAATACTCGATAGACGTCTGCACCTCGTAATTTGAAAACAGCTTCCATCCCTGTTACTTCTGCGATATTTTCCAGCTTTTGTTCCATTCGATTGAACGTCTTGCCTTCGGTCTCAGTGTGCAGATACTGTACCTCAAGGATGAATTGTGTGAGATCCGCTGGATCCATCACCATCACAGTGGCAAAAGGATTTTCTTGAAGGTTTTTTCTGGTTTTGTTAAAAAACTGTGCCGACAGGGCGACATGCGTTGAGTCAATATAGTAAACGTGGCTCAGTGGCGTAATATTGACTATTCCATCACTGGAACAGGTGACAATACTTGCCGGCACCGCACCTTCAAAACAGGGACGAATATCCTCAAGCCGTATTTGTTGAATGACCATGCTCACACCCGGTCACCCGCCTTTGGTCCCGGTGTTTGCTTGAAGCATTCGTTCACCGGGCAATACACAGGCACGTAATCCTCTATGGATTTGCCTGCCATAGAATCTGCGGTTATTCGAGGCAAACCCAATTTTTCGACCATCTTATATTGGGCCTCATTAAATGACTCCAGCACCGACACGTAAGGTGCCAAGTCATCAAGAACCCGTGCATGCGTGCCTTTCAGTTGATATGTCTCATAGGTGAAGACATTCACAAAAAAAGCCGCATATGCGCCATTGTCACGAATATTTTGCAGGGCCTGAGGCATGTAGCTACGATACAAGAATAGCATTACCGATTGGTGATCATCATTCACCTTACAGCCCCAGGAGCGGGTATATGCAGTTTTATTGAAGGCATCACGGGTACCTAATTGGATGGGTATACCCGATTCAAGAAACTGAACGAGATGATCATCTAAAATAATTTGTGATGACATGATTCTTTTAAAGCTCCCTCTAGAAAGAGTAGTCGAATGCGGGAAAATGCAATACGTAAACGGAAGTTAAAGGGGGTGTAAGTAATTTTGAGTATTTTATGAATGGCTGGTAATGGCTGCGCTTGTTGTCGGACGAGTGTCAGCTTTCTTGCCGAATATATTACACCTCGACTGGCAGCAAATGGCACAGCGCCGAACTTAATGTGGTCAAACTGCCTTCCCCAAAGCAGTCACCCGCGACTGACCATTATTGGCCGATAGCTGTCATTAACCAGGTTCTCATTTGCGGCTCCGGCGAAATGCCACCCAGTCAATCCAGCGCCTGGTAAATAACCAGCCCCCATACCACCAGCGCATTCACGATGCTCAGGAACACCGCCGCGCTGGCGATATCCTTGGCTCGTCTGGCGAGCGGGTGCTGTTCCAGTG
>Ga0316575_10000568_pt1 | contig 10832 bp, 11 predicted proteins | sample J5NA_FD_203072 | JGI IMG/M metagenome (GOLD analysis project Ga0316575, IMG submission 203072) | Rhizosphere microbial communities from salt marsh grasses in Alabama, United States - J5-7_050615r2r3 | ecosystem: Host-associated > Plants > Roots > Rhizosphere | place: USA: Alabama | collected...
TAAAATTGCGATATTTGGGTTTTTCTCAATATACATGGAATCGGCTGATATTTGGTTTTCTGACATGATATCCCAAGAGAATTAATTCAATTTTAGCTTATTTTATCCAATCTACAATGTCCCCAGATTACATATTGCGTCAGCACATCTAACATGTAAAGAAGGTGTATAGATTAAAATCAACTGCTGACAATCATATAATTCGAAAAACTCTCGGAAAGGAGCGGCTAAAATGTCAAGAGAATATAAAATGTACATTAATGGTGAGTGGGTTAGCGCCCTCAATGGCGAGACCTACGATGATCTCAACCCTTACACGGGCGAGGTTTTTGCACAAGTTTCATCGGGTAAACGGGCTGACGCCAAGCGCGCTGTTGAAGCCGCAACAGCGTCTCTTCCCGCCTGGTCCCATACGATTCCGACAGAACGTCAAGCGCTATTCTTAAAGGCGGCTGACATTCTGGAAAAGAAACAGGACGAAATTGTTACGATCCTCGCAGAGGAAACCGGCTGTACCTTTGGATTTGCTATGTTCCAAGCCGGCTTTACTCCCAGCCTGCTGCGCGAAGCTGCAGGACAGATGAATCAGCCCAATGGTGAAATCATCCCTGCAAATTTACCAGGCGCCTTTTACATGGCGATACGCCAGCCCGTGGGAGTTGTCGCAGGTATAGCACCTTGGAATGCACCGCTGATCCTATCACTGCGCTCTATATGCATGCCCATTGCTTACGGAAACACGGCAGTCCTAAAACCTTCCACGGAATCCGCCGCAGCGGGCGGAGCTGTGCTTGCAGAAGTTTTTCACGAAGCCGGTTTCCCGAAAGGCGTTTTGAATCTTGTCACAAATGGACCGAGGAAAAGCGGTGAGATTGGTGATGAATTCGTCGAAAACCCAAAGGTCCGACGTATCAACTTCACCGGTTCGTCCGCTGTGGGCCGTCAGATTGCGGAAAAGGCTGGACGGTATCTTAAACGTGTGGCCCTGGAGCTGGGTGGTCAAAACCCGATGATCATCCTGCGTGATGCCGACATTGAGAACGCCGTGAACGCTGCAGCGTTCGGAGCATTCCTTCATCAGGGACAAATCTGTATGTCAACACGCCGGATCATTGTGGAAAATTCGATTGCCCAAGAATTTACCGAAAAATTCGTCAAAAAAGTTTCATCATTTAAGGTTGGCAATCCTAAGGAGCCCGATACGATCATTGGCCCACTCATCAACAAACAGCAGCTCAACAAGGTCAAGAAAAGCGTGGATGCTGCTGTACAAGATGGCGCTAAAATCTTGTGTGGTGGTAAATCCGAAAAACTCTGTTACTATCCAACAATAATAGCCAACGTAAAATCCGGCACACCATTTTCGTGTGAAGAGACGTTCGGGCCGGTGGTCTCACTAATTGAGGTCAAAGACGAAAAAGAGGCCTTGACGGTAGCAAACGACACTGCTTACGGGCTCTCGGCGGCTGTTGTCACCAGTGATTTCAACAAAGGCCTAACCATTGCCGAGCAGATAGAATCAGGGATAGTTCACATAAACGATCAGACTGTTGGTGATGAGCCACAAGTGCCTTTTGGTGGCGTGAAGGATAGTGGTTGGGGTCGGTTCGGCGGTAGTGCTGCCTTAGAAGAATTTACTGAACTGCGTTGGATTAGCATGCAACGCGCACCACGCCATTATCCGTTTTGATTTGATCAATATGGGTTTCATTGGGCAAGACTTCACCGAGTTTTTCGATCTTGACTAGATCATTTTACAACTGACTAGAAGTCAAGTACCCACAAGCGCTTTAAAGAGGAGTGCCGGGTACATGCTGCTTGAATTGGAGACAATCACCAAATACTTCGGTGGATTGTTAGTGCTGTCGGAGGTTTCTTTCAGCCTAAATGAGGGCGAGATAATTGGGCTCATTGGGCCAAACGGAGCAGGCAAGACAACCCTACCCTGTTTAATGTGATTTCAGAAAGCGAGATGTACAGAATCGATGGCGGCATTGTTTAGAGTGAGGCCGCTGTGAAGAAGAATGCCCTGAGGATGCCATTGAAGCCGCAGCGTGGATTTAGAAACGAAAGATTATACATAAGTCCTTGGACTTGATCGCTGACAATTTTAACATTGCATATGCATCCCATAAAATAGTGAAACTAAAGGGTTCGGCTATGAAGAAGCAAGCGTAAGCAATTGCATATATCATCTGACAAACCAAAATATTTTTAAATCCTAAAATTGCATGTTACTCCAGAGATTGTCGAAAAACCATAAATCTGTAAACTCGAAGCTTGTAAGTCATTGATTTCATTACATGCTAAATTACTAAAATCGCCATTTTTAAACTTTTTCGACAGCCTCCCAACATATCAGTACTTTTGAATCCCCGAAAAACCTGTGATACTTATTTTATATCACAGGTGTAACAATCCGCTAATTCAGTTTCTCCAAGGTTATATATTAGACTGCCTAACCCACATTTTTGCTGAATTTTAGATTCCGGCTATGAAGGGTCAATCGCGAATTATTACAAATATCTTCTGGCAATCTTAAATATTTTTCTTCCTCAAAATTGCTAAGTGTTTTGATTAAACACCCCGGCCTGCAAAAAGTTTCGCTGTATTTTGACAAAATTTATGAAATAGTGAAATATAGGTATAGCTGACCGTTTTTTTTGCCTAAATCGAGCGTTTCAAATTTTGAAAATGGATCATTTTAGCTTAATTTCGAATCGGTCGGTTGAAAATGGAGGGATGAACGATGACGGATATGTTGATAAAATTATATGAACTTGAAGATGATTGGATGTTTCTGACAAAACAACAGGCGCTTGGAATCAGCATTCGCAAGCCGATTGGGCCTGAGAAACACAGCATCATCGCCTGGGTATCCGGTCATTTCGGCGCCGGCTGGGCCAGTGAAACCGATGTGGGCCTCTCCAATAAACCCGGGACCTGCTTTGCGGCCGTAAAAGATGCAAAGATTATCGGATTCGCCTGCTACGATGCCACCGCGCTTGGATTTTTCGGGCCCATTGGTGTTGAAAAATCACAGCGCAAGAAAGGCACAGGCAAAGCATTAATGACCGCATGTTTGCTGGATATGAAACTCAAAGGCTATGGCTATGCAATTGTCGGTGCGGTAAAGGACACCGATTATTATAAAAACACCGTAGGCGCGATAGAAATTCCGGATTCCTCACCCGGTATTTACCATTCACAAATCAGGAATTCTCACCCGAAAAACAAATAAAACGACGAAAAGATCTAAACCCCGAACCTTTTGCTCAAGAATCCCCATTCCTCACCGATATTAATACAGGGCCGATATACCTGGGCCATTTCTGCCTGAAAGTTTACAAAACAAGGAGAGAGTATTGAAAATGCCTAAACGAAAGCGTTTTTTTCGTACCGGATTCAACCTTCTGGGTTTTACTTTCCTGATGGTCGCCACGATGTTAATGCATTCCGGATGCTCGCATACCGAAAAGGTCCGAGTACCCCCCAGGGTTGAATTGAAGACCTACCACACGATCGGTGTGATCGAATTTTCCACCAATGCTGAAGATACGCTCAAGCCGTATGTGACCCAAAATTTCATTCAAAATATCCAGTCGGCACAGCCGGGAACACGGATTCTCGAGCTGGGGGACGAAAATCAATTATTGCGCTCTCTGGGGCAAAGCAAACTCGATCCGGAAACCATTCAGTCCATCGGCAGAAAGTACAATGTCGATGCACTCATATTGGGGCACCTTGAAGTGTCTGAAATAAAACCAAAAATTAATGTATACACCGCTGCGAAAACGCTGAATGCCAAAGCCTATATTGAAGCAGCACTCAGAACCCGAATTTTCGAAACCGACAGCGGCGCCACTTTCTGGACCCGGGCCACTTCCGCCAAAACTCAGGTGGCCAAAATATACCTGACGGATGGAGGCGGTTTCAGTTTCGGCGTCAGCGACCCCAGAGAAAAATACGGAAAACTGGTCCCCCACCTGGTATATGCCAATACTTCGGATTTTCGATCGCAGTATGAATACCGAACCGTAAAATAATTCGACCCCATCTCAAAAAAGCGTCTGAGTGTTCATGGCGGTGTTGCCGATTGGCCCAAAATGCTCGAATATCGCGGCAAGATGCCGCTCCCACATGTTTATTGCGGGTTCGTGCGATATAGCGGCTAAAAAATGGTCGGAGTGGCTTCCAGCCACGAATTATTTGCTTCGATTTCTCGCCGAGCCACTTCCGCACTCCGAAATCAAGCGGGTTTGTCCCGCTTCAGTTGGTCCTCAATCGTCGCCAGGCGTTTTTTTAGATTTATGAGCTCTTTTGTGGAGTTCTGATCGTGTTGCTTGCGGTCAATTGCCTCACAAAATGCCCGAATATTGGCATTGATGGTACTAATCATCAGTTGATCTTCGGAACTGTATATCCGGGCTAACATTTCAACAGCGGCACCAAATCCGGGAATGTCCTCATCGCCTTGCAATTCATCGGCCGGCCTGGGCTGCCAGCTCACCTGAAGTTTATAGGGTGACGTCTGACTGGATAGCTCACCCTTGGGTTTTGATCCCGCTGAAGTATATTCCACGCGTACTTTCGGGCCGTGTCCAAAACGCAGCCAATCCATGGAGCACCCGCTTAACTCCGCCACTTTATAAATCCATCCCGGAGGAACATCGTCCCGTTTCCTGGCCGCACCGATATTTTGCCGTGTAATGCCTAAATATTTTGCCAGCTGCCCGTCGGATTTGACGTCCAGCGCTTCTTTCAACCGCCTGATGATTTCCTCTGTTTCGCTCAATGTTATCTTCAACTCGTTGTTATTATTTGTTTTTACTTTTTCTGTCATATTTTGCCCCTGGCTGTTCAGTAAATAGAAGAATCCCTTTAAGACAAATATATTTTGCTTTTTGCGCAAATTTTTATTGACAACTATAATTTGCTGTTTTATACCACTTTATAGACAAGGTGACATTACATTATCGACAGCACAACGCTAACCGATAATAGCCGCGCCACCGGCCCTGATGTAAAAACAGCTCTCATTCGTTTTATGCAAATTTTAAGTAACAGCTTATCGCAAAAAAAGCAAGTTTTTATTGACAGTATCAAAAAATGTTGCCCTGCGTTTTCGAAGATTCCCTGTCATGGGGGCATGGGAATGATCCATAAACCTTAAACTGAAAGGAGAATAAAATGCAAAATCGTAGACAAATTGTAACCGCATGGATTGTTATTTTAATGAGCCTGATCGTTGCGACCGGTGTTTATGCCGGCGATGTCGAAAAAATTAACATCAACACGGCCACAGTTGAACAGCTGACGCAATTAAAGGGCATCGGTGCAAGTCACGCTGCCGGTATCATCGCCTATCGCGAAAAAAATGGCCCCTTCAAAAATCCTGAAGATTTAATAAACGTACCGCGAATCGGCCAGAAAACATTTGAGAAAAATAAAGATTTGATCATCATCCAAAACCCCAAAAAGAAGCGGGCCAAAAATTAAGCGATCATTCGAATAAAAAATCAGCCGCCTGTTTATCAGGCGGCTGAACTTTCACTATTAATAAAAGACCGCCGGTAATTTGATAAGGAGGATTGAAAATGACCGATAAAATAAACAGCTATAAAGATTTGCGTGTTTTTCAGAATGCCATGAAAGCTGCCATGAAAATTTTTGAACTAACTGAGAATTTCCCGCCCGAGGAGAAGTATTCGATGACCGATCAGCTGCGGCGTTCTTCTCGTTGCGTTTGCGCGAACATAACCAGAGCCTGGCGCAAAAGGCGATTCAAAACCCCTTTTATTGCCAAGTTGAACGATTCTGAAGGCGAGGCCTGCGAAACACAGGTATGGGTTGAATTTGCCAGGCAATGCAAGTACCTGGACGATGGCGTATGCGATGATTTGGATGCAGTCTATAATCACATCATGGGGCAGCTCGTAAAAATGATCAATCAGCCGGAAAAGTGGTTGATCAAAAACCAGCAGAAGCCGGCAGCTGATTCACCTTCCGTTTAACGTCAAAACGCTATAACGTTAGATTGTTATAGCTTTAAACATTTTTGGGAGGGAAAGCCATGGCAACAGAAACAAAAAGAGCAACAATATATATGGATGCTGAGCTCCATCGGGCCCTGCGAATGAAGGCGGCTGAAACCTGCAGCTCAATTTCTGAAATTGTGAATCATGCGGTTAAGCTGCTGCTGGCAGAGGACAACGAAAACCTTGTTGCTTTTGACGAACGGAAAAAAGGACCGCTGTTTTCGTTCGAAGACGTATTAAAAGAGCTCAAACGAAAAGGCCGAATATAAGATCCACAAATAGACTTGAGGTCACAATTTGTGACCTCAAGTTAAGACAGATTGGAAGTCATGACGAATATTGTACCGATAGAAAGCGTCACTGAAAAAATATATCTCATTAGAGGCTTAAGCGTCATGCTGGACAGGGATTTGGCAAAATTATATGGCGTAGAAACCAGGGTTCTTAAGCAGGCGGTAAAGCGCAATATCAGCCGCTTTCCGGACGATTTTATGTTTGAGCTGACGAAGAGGGAATTTAGAAATTGGAGGTCACAATTTGTGATCTCCAAAAGTGATAAAATCGGCTTAAGATATACGCCCATGGCTTTCACAGAACAGGGTGTTGCCATGCTTTCCAGTGTCCTCAAAAGTAAGCGCGCTATTAAAGTTAATATTCAAATCATGAGGATTTTTATAAAGCTACGGCAAATGTACCTCCGTCATGAAGATTTAAAACAAAAAATCATTGCCATGGAACTGAAATATGATAGACAATTTCAAGTCGTTTTCGAAGCGATTAAGCAATTAATGGAAAAAGATAAAAAACCGAAGCAACAAATCGGTTATGTAAAAGCGCCCGAATCCACCTCAGACGAAAAGAATCAAACAATTTATCCACAGTGACATATGCAGCCGCAGCAAATCCTGAAAAAATATTTCGGATACGATACATTCCGCGAACACCAGCTCGAAGTAATCCAGACCATAATCGAAGGAAAAGATGCCTTTGTTCTGATGCCCACGGGCATCGGCAAATCTATTTGTTACCAGATCCCCTCGATCATTCGTGACGGGGTCGGGATTGTCATATCTCCTTTGATCGCCTTAATGCAGGACCAGGTGGGCGCTTTGCGCCAAAGCGGGGTCTCTGCCGAGTTCCTCAATTCCAGCCTGACCCGGCAAGAAACACAACTTGTTGAAAATCGGGTGATTTCCGGCAAGGCCGATATTCTTTATGTCGCTCCTGAACGGCTGCAGAGCGAGGGTTTTCAGCGATTTATCCAAAAATTCCCCCTTGCGGTGTTTGCCATCGATGAAGCGCATTGCGTGTCCCAATGGGGTCATGATTTCAGGCCGGAATACCTTTCGATATCTGAGGTGACCGATAATTTTCCGAATGTACCGCGAATCGCTTTAACGGCGACAGCCGACGCGGTCACGCGCCAGGATATCCTGGATAAGCTTAAATTGGCGCGGGCGGCGCAGTTCGTCTCCAGCTTTGATCGTGCGAATATCTATTACCGTGTCCTGCTCAAAAATAAGGACAAACAGCAACTGTACGATTTTATCCAGAGCGAACATTCCGGCGAAGCGGGTATTGTCTATGTCAGAACGCGGCGTCGCGCTGATCAAATCGCAAGCTGGCTGCAAGAAAAAGGGCTGCCGGCATTTTCTTATCACGCCGGGTTAGACTCGCACACCCGGACAGAACGTCAAAAACAATTTCTTCATGATGATGGTCTCATCATTGTAGCGACCATTGCATTCGGCATGGGTATCGACAAACCCGACGTACGCTTTGTCGCCCATCTGGATTTGCCGGCCAGCATGGAGGCATATTACCAGGAAACCGGACGGGCCGGCCGCGATGGGCAACCGGCGGATGCGTGGATGGTTTATTCCCTTGCCGATGTGGTGGCCATGCGAAAGCTCCTGGATCAATCGGAGGGAGACGAAGCCTTCAAGCATATTCAGCAGCGAAAGCTTGAAGCCCTGCTGGGGTACGGTGAGGCCGTGGCGTGCCGTCGCGAAGCCCTATTGGGTTATTTCGGAGAGACGTATCCGGCACCGTGCCTGACTTGCGACAACTGCTCCCAACCGGTGGAAGCATGGGATGGAACCGTTGCCGCCCAGAAGGCGCTTTCCTGCGTTTATCGCACCGGTCAGCGCTTTGGCGCCGCACACCTGACCGATATCCTGGTCGGAAACACAACCGAGCGAATTTTGCGCTTGCGGCATGACAAATTAAAAACGTTCGGCGCCGGCAAGGAACTGTCACCAAAGGAGTGGCGATCGGTGTATCGCCAGTTGCTGGCCGCCGGTATGCTCAGCGTCAATATTGGAAAAATTTCGGGTTATCGTCTCACCGAAAAAAGCTGGTCTGTCCTGAGGAGTGAAAGAGAAGTAAGGTTTCGCAAAGACCCCCAGTTGATCAGGGATAAAAAGGCCAACAAAACATCCACAAAACACAAGCCTGACTTCCTGAACGACGACGCCCGGCAACTTTTCGAAAAGCTTCGCCGCCTGAGGCTCGATCTTTCAAAAAAGCTCGGAGTACCGCCTTTTGTCATCTTTCATGACACGACCTTAACAGAAATGGCAGTCCTCAAGCCGAAGAGCCGCGGGGAATTTTTGCAGATCAACGGGGTCGGCGAACAAAAAGCCGAAAAGTTCGGAGATGTTTTTCTGAACGCGATTAACGAAGATTCAAATTAGAAGTGGGCCATATCGTCATGTCTGTTTGATTTTTCGGTAATAGGAATCAGAAAGATATATCGCAGCCAAAGGATTGTGGCCGGTCACGCGGTCTTTTACAGCCAGAACCGTTGTCGGTGCCTCGGCATATTTGAAAAAAATGGAGTCGTGACCCACGCACAGACCTAAAAGAATGTTGAGCTCTGTTTTCTCGTGATTTAGTAATTTGGCCTGGAAAATCGGATTACACATGGACTCGTCAGTGCCTCGATAGATTTTGTCCGCATCTTCGATTCCAATGCGGTCCTTTGATGTCCTTCCGGCTTTACAAAGCACCGAAACCACCTCGAAACCGCGGTCCTTTAAGATCTGCTCTACGATGCCGGCTTCCTTGGTAAGACCGAGACAAAAGGCAAGGCCCAGGCGCCGGTATTGCATTTTTTCTGCAAACTCATAGATTTCAACGATTCGCGTCTTGGTCGGCTGCATGACATAGGGCCGTTCGTGGCGGTTCGCATAACAATCCGCCTCCTGCCGGGAAGCCTGTCTGGCAAACTCACGTATTTCCAGGCGATCGTATTCCTTATCGGCTTCGGAAAAAACATTATCATAGGCAATGGTCGGGCAGCCCTTTGAACTGAGCCCGTTTTCATCAACACATGCTTTCTTCACTCCTTCATGACCACACGAAGCGCAGGCGGGTGGCGGTGTTTTTTTCTTTTTTGCCATGTGGTATCCTTTCCGGTCTGGGGCATTGTTATCGATAAAACAGATTAAGGGTTATGCGCTCGAGTGTCAATATTGAAAAAGCGCTTAAGCTTTTCTATTTTTACCCATGCAAAATCTTTTAGAACCGCCTGTAAAAATGAGTCTTGCAATTGATTTGCGGATAAGCGAAAGTCCCAAAATCCGCAATGGATTTGACCTCTGCTCCCTTTAACCCTATTCTATAGTGAGAAAAGCTACCAAAACGTTATGATGCCCATTTCAAAAATAAATTTCTTCCAACCCGGGATGTGGGAAGACGGGGCCCTTTTGCAAGAAATCGACCGCAACCTGGCCGCACCGGATGACCTTTTTGCCTCCGGCCAATGGAAACCGGTCCTGGCTCCCCGTATCTTTGAAAAGTACAAAGATATACTCAGGGACAGCAGGGGCCGAGCCGTTGAACGCTTCGATCCGGCCGGCTATCTGGCAGAGGTCGGTCTACCGCAGTCTTTGACCGCCGGCCGGACCAACCGCGATGTGCTGCGCACATTTCATTTGATCGATACATACCGCCCGGACGCACGCTACTTTCCATTTTCAAAAAAAACAGGCGCCCTTGTACAGAAGATCTTTTTGTCAATCAGCCGCATCTCCGCTTCTGCGGTCATTGCTGTCGACCGCCTGATCGATCCGCTGGCAGTCAAGATGACCGAAAAAAAATACCGGACGGATCAATACCGCTCCGCCCCTTACGGAAGATTCGAAGAAATTGACAGAGGAAAGCAATCCGACCTATCCAAAGAGGCACGTTATCTGGGTATCTTGCGCAAAAAAGTGCCGCAGTTCGCCTGGGACAGAGGCCCCCACACGGGAAGCATCGATCCGGACCGCCGCGCCAATGAAGATTTCGGCACCTATGATATTGCCGTGAAATTCGGCTTTAGCGAAGCGCAGGCGCGCCGAATGGCAACGAAATGTTATGATGTCGACATCAGCCAAACCCATTATCGTGATCCGCGGGATCGCAGCAAACTCCGCATAACCGGCACGGTGGGCGCAATCGGCGACATCCAGCGCCATTACAATCGCAGCCCGGCCGGCGTGGAAGACACCCGCATCACCGCTGCCAGAATCCACCTGGAACGCGCCCTCGGTCTGGCTGACGATGGTTTTTACGATGCGGCCGAACAGGAATTCGGCATCGGTCTCCACAGCCTGCAGGATATTTTTTCGCATGCCCAGTTAACGCCCTCCACCCACACCTGCCTGGGCGAATTCCCCGACCTGGTGAAGTATCACCCGTTATCCATGTTTGAAACCGCAGTGGCCACCGAAGGCTATTTTAAAAAATTTATCGCGGGCTTAAATTTAAAACCCCTTGATCCTGCTGCTGAATCACAAGTCGCCATCC
>Ga0316575_10000569_pt1 | contig 10825 bp, 11 predicted proteins | sample J5NA_FD_203072 | JGI IMG/M metagenome (GOLD analysis project Ga0316575, IMG submission 203072) | Rhizosphere microbial communities from salt marsh grasses in Alabama, United States - J5-7_050615r2r3 | ecosystem: Host-associated > Plants > Roots > Rhizosphere | place: USA: Alabama | collected...
CCCCCTAAATCTCCCCCTGGGAGATTTTCATTCAGGTGCCCCCTGCGGGGGCACCCAACGGAGGGGGCGAAACAAGCTGATGGACACACTAACACTTGACACTGTTTCCAAAGCAACAAAGTAGTAATACTTGCTACCATTAAAGACGCCGTCGACAGCCGCTGTCCGCAATTGATAAACGTTTAACGAGACATGTGACTGCGGTCAGAATAAATATAGCGCCTGTTCCATACTCAAACAGAATCATTTTACCGGAAGTTTCACGGTCCGGCATATCCCCGACCTTTCCACGGAAAGCATTCCGGTACCCGAAAGGCTGACGGGGGGTCCGATCCAATCGACAATCTGATTATTTTCGAGACAGGCAGTTGGTTTACCAGTCCGGTAACCCCTCAGATCTCCTGATTACGGCAAGCGGTTTGATTTTTCATGCTCGCAGACTATTTTGATTTCGTCTCGATGATTTTAAAACACCCTGTAACCGGGAGGAACCCGCGATGGTCGTCCGGAATGTCACAAAAAAAGCAGTATTCGCATTCCTTTTCAGCACTGTCGTCGCAACTACGGCAATTCATGCAGACCCTGTCAATTCCCCTATACGGAACCGGCCTTGATGATAATCACGTAACGCTCGCCGCCGGCTCTGTCGACACACATTATACCATCCGTGAAGTTGAGGGTATTGACAATCATGCAGAAGTGCTTACAAGCCCCCACCCGTATTACGCTGCAAACGACAGTGCGTCACAGTGGATCTGGGAAAAAGCAAACGGTTTACCGGCAGGCACTGGTGACAGCCCCCTCATCCGGACTTTTGTCACCACCTTTGACCTTACGGGTTATGACCCATCCTCTGCTGTTATCTACGGTACCTGGGGAACCGACAATCAGGGAGTTGACATCAGAATAAACGGGGTGAGCACCGGCATTTCCCTGCCCGGCGTAATAGTCAACAACTTTTCAGACCTGCATGCCTTCACCATTTCAGGTGGTTTTAAGAAAGGCATCAACACCCTTGAATTCGTTATTGAAGACAACGGCTCACTATCGGCATTCAGAACTGCATTGACATGCGACGCCGACGCAAGACCCGATCGTATTCCGGAACTGTTAACGATGCTTCTTTTTGCTGCCGGCGTGGCAGGCCTGGTGTTTTTCAGGAAAAAAACTACCAAACCGCTCACGGAACGTGAAACATGAACGGTTGTGCGTAACCTCCGTGCGATACTTTTTTAGTACGGCTCATAGAGAACTCATTTCAAATGTCCTACTGGCGCTTCGCATGTTCCCGCCGTCCGTTACCTGCGAATCAGAATCCGGTTGAAAGAGCAATGCAGTACATGTTACAGACATGTATTTTTACAATTTCCTCAAATAGGGTATTCCATTGATTCTGCCGAATACAAAATGGTGTGGCTTCACCGAACGCTGTCATTCTCACATCGACCAAGCATTTCAAATCAATAGTCAACATACATTCCATGAAAACAATGCAACCCCTACAGGGTTGTAAATGTATTTCTTCCTGCATCTACAATAATGTAAGCCCTGCAGGCTTGCAGAACGTATTGTTTGAAAATGGCATCATCCATCAAATAATCTGTCCATCTGACCAACCTCGTAGAGGTTGCATTATTGTAGAAACGGATAAGAACCATTCAACATCCCTGTAGGGGATGCATTATTCGGATACAATAGGAAAATTATTACGATCTTAAAATAGTTCCGGGTACCAGAACCAAGGGGATTCCCCGTTTTCCTTACTACCTTATACCGGATTCTGACTACTGCTTTAGGGATACGTCGTAACGATGCACCTACCGCTTGAACGCCAGCACCAGCACTCCTCCCGCAACCATGACGATGCCGGACCACTCACGCAAAGACGGACGCTCACCCAGAAACAGGAATGCGAACAGTGCAACGAACACGAGACTCAGTTTGTCAACCGGCGCCACTTTCGAGGCATCACCGATCTGCAGCGCACGAAAGTAACATACCCACGAGGCACCGGTCGCCAGCCCCGACAATGTTAGAAAAAGCCATGTTTTCCGTGGCAGGGCAAACGGATTCGACCATTTTCCGGTCAAGGAGAGAAACAGCGAAAGCACCCCCATGATGATAACCGTTCTCACCAGCGTTGCCAGATCCGAATTGACGCCCTGAATGCCTATCTTTGCAAAAATCGCGGTTAATGCTGCAAATAGTGCAGAAAAAAACGCCCAGTACACCCAGTTATTTGTTGTCATAGTGCCTGTTTTCCTTTATAGCATCCGGTACGTGTCCAAAAAGATAGAGTGTAGAAGAGACGTAATCTCCGCGCAGGCGGGGATTACGTCCACCTGTTTCATTTCTTTTAAACAAAAACTGGTCAGAATTACCATGTCACCCGCCATCGCAAAGCAGATTGAAGCTCACTCCCGACCGTCATGTGCAAACAAGGCCCGTAAAGATATTCTCTCGGCCGAACCATTTGAAAATTCGAGCTGCAACCTGACAAGTTCCTCTTCAACCGGTCCGATTATCCAGCAGGCGTCCTCCGTGAGTTCCTCGATCGGCGGTCCTTCCTCATTTTTCGCACAGATGTCACGGTACGCCACACATGAACCGTCTTCACGTTCATCCATCCACTGCAGGGGCAACCCCTGAGTCCTGCACACATAAGGTCTGGCCGGATAAATCCTGCATGATCCGTTCCCGTCAAGAAACGCACACCTGCCTACTGCTGCCGCAGGTTCCTTATCACACAGGTCTTTGTATCGGGCAACAATATTCGCAGCTTCAATGGTATACACCGTAATTTCATCTTCACAACAGTCACAGCACCCGTTTTTACAAACAAGCCGCGAACGATGCATTTCTGTAAGATCAGCCGCCCGCCCATTAATGCGACGGTAAAGCAATTCAAGCCGATGCAGAACATCAGCTACGGGTAGTTCGGGATGCAGGGTCATTCCATAAATCCATTCAGTTTAAGTCCGCCGGACACTACAATTTACTCCACGCCGGCGGGTGGACACCATAACCATTATCCTGAATACTATCTGTTTAACGTAGATATGAACAAAGAAAGCGTCATCTCCGCTTTTGCGGGGATGACTTCTTTCCTGATTCATGAACAGTCTAAACGAGTACTCATTATTCCTATACTATTCTACCTTCACCCCTCCGCTCATCGAGTAGGTTGCAAACCGTATCGAGATGCGCGGAGGGGAAGAGGGGTGCCCGAAGCCAAACCGATGGGTGGGGAGAATGGGTGAGGCGGGGAACTAAAGAATTTCTCCACTACCCACCCAGCAATATTAATAAAATTAATATCAATATTAAAAAAATTAATATAAAAGTTGCAATAAAATTAATTTTGTACTATATTGTAGGTATACAACAATTATCCCCGGAGGACCAATGGCCAATGAGTGGCAGAAATTGACGACAATGACCGGTGGTGAGGAAATCACTGTTAAACGGGTTTCCACCCGAAACAGCAACATTACCATCGAAGGAGATTTTTCGCTTCCCCCGTTAGCTCAGCTCTCCTATGATGACCAGGTGTTCGTCGGCATGTTCATCAAGGTTCACGGTTCAATCAAGGAGATGGAACAGGCATTCGGCATCAGCTATCCGACCGTAAAGTCGCGGCTCAACAAAATCAGCCAGTCGCTCGGGTTTGTCGAAACCAGAGATGTACCGCAGCGAGAAGAAATACTCGGCCAGGTGGAACGCGGGGAGATATCGGTTGATGAAGCGGTGAGGAGACTCTCATGATCTTTCCGCCGGCAATCATTTCGATCGGAATCTCGGGCAACCGCCGCCCGCTGAGACTCTGGCTGCCGATTATTCTGCTCTGGCCGTTTATTTTGATTGGTATGCTGCTGCTTGTTCCTGTAGCACTGATAACACAGATCATCCTGAACGGCAGTATTAAACCATTTTCTATACTGATTACCCTGTATGAACTGATGACCGCACTGTGCGGTACGAGTATCAGAGTAACCGCGGGAATCAATTCACACTCTGAAAATGTTTCTGTTTTCATCCAATAAAGGAAGTACTGTATGAGTGAAGATCGTAAAAAAATTTTAACCATGGTTGCAGAAGGAACCATCACTGTCGATGAAGCCGAACGACTGCTCGGTGCTCTCGGAAAAAACGGCACTGCAGCAGAAGCGCAAACAGGCGTAACTGGTGCTGCACCTGCAAAACGTCAACTTAAATACCTTCGTGTCGTAGTCGACAACGTCAAAGGCGACAATGTCAATATACGGGTACCGATGGCCCTCCTGAGAGCAGGACTCAAGCTCTCGGCCCTTGTTCCGCCGAGCGTATATGCCAAAGTTTCTGATCAAATGGCAGAAAAGGGTTTGGATTTCGATCTCAACGCAATGCTCAAAAGCGGTGATATTGAACAGCTCGTCGAAAGCCTGGGCGAACTTGACGTAGACGTCAACTCGGCAACGGGTGACAAGGTTCGGGTATTTTTCGAGTAGAAAATCATTCATACCGATTAACCGACCCGGCCGTCCGCTCCGGACGGCTGCAATAAAGTATTCCTCCGAACGATCCGGAAACTCCGCATTTCCCAAGCATGATCTTTCCGGCCATAATGTTGTAAGATTCCTCTATACCTTCATATCCATCAGCTATGAAACATTTGAGAAAATTATCACCCACATATAAACATGACTAATCTGATCAACAAACAACATTTAACTTGACCCCGCCATCAGAAATCATTATATTTGACTTTGTTTATCAAATTAGTTGTTACGGAAGATGCAATGAATCCGACTATCAACAGGGAACTGCGACAACAGGTCCCTCATCATCCATCCCGCATCATCATCTTCTGCGAATTTACCGCTGATGAGCGTCGGACCATGACTGCCGGAGACGGTCTCCTGCACTTTTCGACAGACATCGAAGGTCAGACAAAAATTATACAGTCAAAAATTATCATCATCGGTGCAGGCGGCCTGAGCGCTCCGGCTGCCCTCTATCTTGCAGCCGCAGGTGCAGGCACAATCGGCATCGCCGACGGACTGGCGGAAGCGATCATCATACCATCCCGTCAACCGTAACAGGAGATCAGAAAATCATGCAAACCTACCGTCTGCCGGAATTATTGACCGAAGAGATCCGCAACCTCGACAGGAGAATCGGCGACTATCATGCCGGCACCATCACCGCCGCGGAACTCAAGACTGCCCGTGTGCCGTTCGGCATATACGAACAGCGTACAAAAAACACGTATATGGTCCGCATCAGGTGCGCAGCTGGCATCATCACGCCGCGACAGCTCGGTGTTGTTGCCGCGCTCGCCGGAACGTTCAGTGCGGGAAGACTGCATATCACCACACGGCAGGAGATCCAGATACATGATGTCAATCTTGACGATATGGTGCCGCTGCTTACTGCACTTGCCGATGCCGGACTCTCTACCCGGGGGGGAGGCGGCAACACCGTCCGCAACATTACCGCATCACCCGATGCCGGTATTGCACCCGGTGAACCGTTTGATGTCACGCCCTGTGCAGTCGAACTCACAAACCGCATGATCGCCGACCACGGTTCATGGCTTCTTCCGCGTAAATTCAAGATCGCCTTTTCAAACACGGCTGATGATACTGCGTACGCCGCATTCAATGATCTCGGTTTCATCGCCGTAACGAGAGACGGCGAGAAGGGGTTTTCAGTTTTTGTCGCCGGCGGCATGGGGCGCAATGCACAGCCGGGCACCCTGCTTCACGAGTTCATCCCGGTATCGGATGTCTACCTTGTGGCAGAGTCGGTCAAACGTCTTTTTTCCCGTTACGGCAACCGCAGAAACCGCCATGCAGCACGCCTGAGATATCTCTGGAACCGGCTGGGACGTGAGCGTTTCATACAGCTGTATGATGAAGAAAAGAAACTTCTTGTTGCTGAACAGCCGCAGCGTTTCGATCATGCCGACCGATATTCGGCGAAATCTTCGGAAACAGTACGGCTTCGCCCTCACCGGCAGTCGCAGGAATTCTCTTCATGGAAATCACGGTATGTCATCCCGCAGAAGCGCACCGGCTTTTTCAGCGCCGTCATTCCATTGTCGAACGGTGACGTTACCGCCAGCCATCTCCAGCTTCTTGCCGATTTTCTTTCGGCGGCAGGGGACGACACGGTACGGTTTGCTCAACAGCAGAATATTCTGCTGCGCAATATTCCCGAAAGCCATCTGCCGGGACTACATTTTATCATTAGAAAGACAACACCGTGGCATGATCAGCCGGCCGTCATCGGCAACGCAGTTTCATGCACCGGAGCACAGACTTGTCAGCTCGGCATCTGCCGCTCCCGCAATGCGCTTCGCGCAGTACTCCTCGCCCTTGCGGACGACACTGCAGCCGGTGATGCGGCGGCACATCTTCACCTTCATATAAGCGGCTGCCCGAATTCCTGCGGACAACATCTTCTGGCCGACCTCGGATTCGCCGGTAAAGCCGCAACTTTTGACGGACATCGCTATCCCGCCTATACGGTTTTCGCAGGCGCACGGCGGAACGCTGCCGGTTCACCGGTACTCGGCCGCAAAATGGGAGAAATTCCCGCAAAGGCCCTTCCGCCGTTTACCCTTGCATTCATCAGGCACCATGCGGAAAACCGCGGATCCGATGAAACCTTCGGGCAGTATCTTGACAGTTGCGGTTTTGACGTGCTCAGCAGTCTTGTTTCGATCCACAGTCGGATTCCATCGTTCGATGACGATCCGTCCTTCTATCGCGATTTGGGAACCGACGACCCGTTTTCACTTGACGGTCGCGGCACCGGGGAGTGCGCCGCAGGCCTCTTCGATCTTGTTCATATCGACATCAGCCGCATGCACCTGTTGCGCGAAGAGGTAACCGGCACACCGTTCGATGCATCGGCAATCGCGACATTCCGCACGCTTGCAACCACCGCCTGCAGGGCTCTTCTGGTCACCCGTGGACGTACCGTTACGAACGACCGCCGGGCATTCGATCTCTTCACCCGTCACTTCATCGATGAGGGACTTCTTCCGCACAGGTTTGCAGCAACCATCGCTGCACTGCTGCGCAATGACGACATTACCGAACCGCTCTCCCGCGACATCGTCGCACTCACCTTCGAAGTAGACCGTCTCTACGACGCGCTTGACGACACCATGCAGGTAAAAAGGCCACCCTCCCGGATATCAAATCTGAAACAGCATGATAAAGAGGTACGATAAATGAGCAACACATTATTTGAAACACTTTCCGCAGGATGCATTTCACTTGAGGCAGATATGATCATCGCTGCAACGGTACGCCTGGTACCCACCGGCCGGCTTGTGCTTGCATCAAGCCAGAGCATTGAAGATCAGGTACTGACCCATATCCTCTGCGGAGCCACCCCGTCACCCCGCATATTTACACTTGATACCGGCCGGCTTTTTCCTGAAACCTATGAAACCATGGAACGGACCATGAACCGGTACGGGTTTAGATACGAATTATATACGCCCGACAGACGTGCACTTGAGGCGATGCTTGCGGAACATGGCCCGAACCTGTTTTATCAGAGCAGCACCCTTCGGCATGCATGCTGCAGCATCAGAAAAGTCGAGCCGCTGCGCCGCGCACTCTCTACGGCTGATGCATGGATTTGCGGTCTGCGACAGGGACAGGCTGTTACACGAACCGCACTCTCGCCGGTTGAATGGGATAAGGCCAACAACATAATAAAAATCAACCCGCTCTGGAACTGGACCGGCGATGCGGTACGCACCTTTATCCGTGAAAGAAAGATACCCTATAATCCGCTGCAGGATCAGGGGTTCCCAAGTATTGGATGTCAACCGTGCACACGTGCTGTCGGACCTGACGAGGATATCAGGTCAGGTCGCTGGTGGTGGGAGGCGCCAGAACACCGGGAGTGCGGACTGCACCGGCGGACGACATATGTCAGCCGTGACCGGGTGTGAGTACCGTACATTTTTCGGGAAGCTTGATCTGGAACCTGCCGCACATATCTCTGTCTGCGCCCGCGACGGTGACAATCCTGCTTCCCGTTTCCCCGAACCCTTTCCCCGCCACAGCCTGAATCTGACATCGTTGCCGTCAACGAATTGTAAAACCTCAGGATGTAAATACTAACCTGCAATGTGACGATACATTCGAAGAGAACCTTTTTTTTCTATTTTCACCAGCGGTTTTCCCTCCCACATGCCATCAACTATTTTACCGGAAGGGTAAACTTTCTACCCGCCGAATGCTACCGTACATTAGGGCTTGTCCACTCTTTATCAGGCCACGCTCTAAAGCGGGTTCCTTTGCCCGGCCATCTCAGCGGTTCAAAAACGCATCTTTGCAGACCTCACACTACTTTCCAACGAGGGAGTCTTATGCTGCCTACTATCAAAAAAATCATCGTCCCTCTTCTCGTACTGTGTCCGATACTTCTTTCACCTGCCGCAGGTGCCGAAAAGGTCATCACTGATGATCTTAACCTTTATTTTTCCGATCTGGATGAATCGTTTGCCAGAATAGTTGATGCCGGTGCTCTTCGCAGCACGAGTCTCAAATCCGCCGAACGTCTTTTCGTTCGTGAGATGCGAAAAAACCGTGCATTCAACACCTTCATCCGTACGAATTCAAAAGGCGCCGTTATTTCTGAAGTAATACGAGGTGAAAAAGTCGAGCGTCCGATGCGCGACATCTCCGATCAGGCCTGGTTTCGCAGTGTAACTAAAAATCTCGAACCGTACTATTCACTCATCAAGGATGAAGATCGCGGACGATTCTACCTTTTCTGGGCACGCCCGATTCTTAAACAGGGTAACCGTTGTGTGGGAACCGTTCTGCTGAAAATCGACCTTTGGGACAGTTTTTATGAATTCTCCAATGATATCTATTATCCATTTTTAATCAAACTCGGCAGAAAAAGTCTTTTCTCCCACAAATGGAAAGATGCCCCCGGTGCAAAAGAAGAGCAGCTGACCGTGCAGGGAATCGATCGCATCACCGTAACCTACATTCCCGAGAAAAAAGCACCGGAACCGGTCGTTGCAGCTCCGACAGTTGACAGCAGTGCACCGGCAGCCGCATTTTCAGTCGGCGACACCGGAAAGCTTTTCGATAAAAAAGCGGAGAAAAAGAAAGGAAAATCGGGTGTGCTCATTTTCTTCGTCGTCATCCTGGTTATTGCGATTGCAGGCGCTTCGGCAATGCTTATCGCATGGATGCGCAGACGGGCACTCATGCGCCGTATAGATGATGACGATATTATCTGACAAGATTCTCTGATCTTCGCAGCCGGAAATACACCGGTATTTCAGGCTGCGCCGTAAACATGCCAATCCGAAAAAACGCAACCGTCACGGAGCAGTCGCAAGCACCTTCATGATCGCATCCCGGTTGTTTTTCTCCTGGTTAAGCAGAATAACAAATGGACGCAATCCTTTCTGCGTTTGTATATACCCGACATAATTACTCACCCCATTCAGTGTTCCCGATTTTACCGGATGACCATTTTTCTGCGTAAGCAGATCCGCATAGGGACGAAATTTATCCATGATGCTTATCATGATACTGCCCGTAACCCTGGTATCGCGCGAAATACCCGACCCCTCGACCATGACGAGCGATTCTGCAGGAATACCAAGCGTTTTCCTGATGTACTGTTCAAAGAGAGCACGGCTTTTTTTCATCGACGCAGGGGCGCCCTCTTTTTCGGCACCGGCTGTAAGAAATATCTGGTTTGCGATAAAATTGTTCGAATACTGCAGAAGTCCCTTGAGGACATCGGTGAGCACCCGGGAATTCTGATAAGTGAAGGCAGGGTGCAGACCGGCCGGAACGGTCGCCACGCGCGGAATGGTATCGGTGATGCTGAACCCCCGCTCCCGCAGAAGTGCGATGAACAGTTCTCCCGCGTAACGGGTGCAGTCGTCCACTCTTGACGAAAGATTGATCCGTTCTTTCGTGCCGACGGCGACGGAAGATGCCTTTTCAACCGCGAGCGGCGTGAGCGGGGTTTCATCTTCAGCGCTGTAGACGCCCCCTGCACTGTCCCTCCCCACATTGATGGTGTTGAAGTTTACCACCAGCGCACCATTGAGCGCATCATAGGGATTATTCGACTTCGAAATTCCGGGAATTGAAACATCCGGATCGAAAAAGGAGTTGTCGATACTCAGTGACGCTATTTTTGCGCCGACGGCATTTTTAAGCCCGTCGACAAGCAGCCTGATTTCGTCCGAAATCAGGTAAGGATCGCCGTACCCCTTGACGAAAAGGTTGTTCGCACTGTCAAGATAACACTCGGTTCTGAACCGATACTCCTTACCCAGAAGATCCAAAGCGATGTACGATGTCAGCACCTTGATCGTTGAAGCCGGCACATAAAGCTGATCGGCATTGATCGAAATAATCTTCTTTCCCGATTCATCATTAAGCAGCACGCAGCCGTTCTGAACGAGTTTCTGAATCTTGTCGATCGACCCGGTTGCAACCGCCGCCGTTGCAGCCAAGACGACAACCATTACGCTGCTCCTCAGAGAGAAACGATGTAGTTCCACAGTATGTCCTGTCAAGAAAATTGTGTATATCCGCAGGAAAAATAATAGATGGGGATCTTACTATTCAGCTTGGTGATGAAGTCGGACGAGAAAAACACTCCATATCTACGGACACGGCCGTCCAACCATTCCCGGGTCGCACTGTCACACAACGACTTGAACCGCTTTTGAATAGATAAGCTTATCATCACCGTCATCATAAAAATCCTTGATGAGCGCCTCCTGCTCATATCCCTGTCTGAGGTAGAACTGCCGGGTATCGGTATAATCGGC
>Ga0316575_10000571_pt1 | contig 10804 bp, 4 predicted proteins | sample J5NA_FD_203072 | JGI IMG/M metagenome (GOLD analysis project Ga0316575, IMG submission 203072) | Rhizosphere microbial communities from salt marsh grasses in Alabama, United States - J5-7_050615r2r3 | ecosystem: Host-associated > Plants > Roots > Rhizosphere | place: USA: Alabama | collected...
CATTGATCAATCCACCCGCAAGAATCATCTGCAATTCACGGTCGGTCAGGTGCAGCGTGAGCGAAATCTTTCGTTCACCGATATTCATGACCAGACCGGTACCATTATTCAGTGCAGTACGCACGCCGGTAACGGTAACCGATGCTTCACGCGGAATTGCATCATAGTCATCAGGATCCGCAAAAAATGCCGGAATAATTCCGAAATTGATAAGGTTGGCCCGATGAATACGTTCAATCGATTTTGCGACCACCAGTTTGACACCGAGAAACATGGGGCAGATGGCTGCATGTTCCCGTGATGAACCCTGCCCGTACGACTCCCCTGCGATTATGACATTGTGCTTTCCCTTGTCGCGATAGGATGCGGCTCGTGATGCAAAAGAGGGATCTTCCCTTTCAAAAACATACTCGGCATACTTCGGAATGTTCGACCGGTATTTAAGCCGGTTACCGGCCGGCATGATATGGTCGGTAGTAATTTTATCGCCCACTTTTATCGTGACTACTCCGTCGATGGTATCGGGACAGGCAGTGTTTGAAGGTGGTGCACCGATATTGGGTCCGCGATAGATCTGAACCGCCGCGGAATTGCCGCCTTTCGGAGCGGTAATCATGCTGTCATCAATTGTAAACGTCTCCGGCACTGCGATCGACGGGTATGTCGTGCCGGTGAAAAAATCCCGCGGATCGACAAATTTTCCGCTGAGTGCAGCAGCAACTGCAGTTTCGGGCGAGACGAGATACACCTGAGCACTCTCGGTACCGCTGCGGCCGAAAAAGTTCCGGTTACTTGTACGCAGGGAGACTGCATCTGTACGGGGTGCCTGCGAATTTCCGATACAGAAGCCGCAGGCCAGTTCGAGGATTCGGGCACCGGATGCGATGATATCACCGAGAGCACCGTTTCTGCTGACCATTTCGAGCACCTGTCGAGACCCGCATGCAACGCCGAATGCCATACCGGGATCAACAGTTCGTCCTTTAAGAACCGAGGCAACGGTCATTATGTCACGAAAGGAGGCATTGGTACAGGAGCCGATGAGGACCTGATCTACGGCGATTTCTCCAATTTCGCGAACTGTTTTGATATGATCAGGCGAGTGAGGACAGGCAGCCATCGGTTCAAGCTCCGAAAGATCAATGGCGATGACACGATCATACGCTGCATCATCATCGGCCCGGAGTGCAGTATACACCGATGCACGTCCCTGGGCCTCAAGAAACGCACGGGTTATTTCATCGGATGGAAAAACAGAAGTGGTAACCCCGAGTTCCGCACCCATGTTGGTGATGGTTGCACGTTCGGGAACCGTCAGCGTTGCAACGCCGGGGCCTCCGTATTCAACGACCGAGCCGACATTGCCTTTCGTCGTCATTATGGAGAGTACCTTGAGAATGACATCTTTGGCGGAAACCCACGGCGAGAGTTTTCCGGTGAGCTGTACCTTGACAACTTTCGGGTACGTCATGAAAAACGGTCCTCCGCCCATGGCCACGGCAACATCAAGCCCTCCCGCACCGATGGCGATCATTCCGATTCCTCCGCCGGTGGGAGTATGGCTGTCGCTTCCAAGCAGTGTCTTTCCCGGAGCTCCGAACCGTTCGAGATGCACCTGATGACAGATACCATTTCCAGGACGCGAAAAATGGATGCCGAATTTCGCAGCGACGGTTTCGAGATACTTGTGATCATCGGCGTTTTCGAATCCTTCCTGAATCGTATTATGATCGACATACGATACCGACACTTCGGTTTTCACCCGGTCAAACCCCATTGCCTCAAACTGCAGATACGCCATGGTACCGGTCGCGTCCTGTGTGAGCGTCTGATCAATTCTGATACCGACCTCTTTGCCGGCAACCGGTTCACCGCTGACAACATGTGCATCAAGAATTTTCTGAACTATGTTCTTCCCCATACAACCTGCCTGTCTCCTTAAAATTGTCCATTATGAATAGTTTGATTTTCCAGTCTGAGTACTGACCGCACAGTGATGAAAAAACCACCGTCTAAAATAACCAATAGTTCAGAAAAGTACAACACATGAAGGTACTGTCAGAAACCGTTGCCGACCACCATCGTGCGGACGGACATGACCCTCCCCGCCGGGGAGCGGTATTGACAGATAACGAGTCCGCCGCCCGACGATGTAACGGTCCTCCCCTGCCGGGTACGGCAGACCCGTCCGCGCAGATCGTACGTAGTCACCGTAGTCACATCGGTCGCTTTACCCGGATTTCTTCCGACAGCGTGCGGAGCGTCGCGCAGCACTGCTACGGGCTTATAGTCGACCAGTTCGGCATGCGCGTCATGAAACGCCTTGAGCTGCGCCTTGCACTCGTCCCACGTACCGTATCCGTCATCGGCATTGTACGACCACGGCATGATGCCGGTTCATTTTCGTGTAAGCATGAAGCGTCCCGAGAGCGTACGCTTTCCGCCCTGTCTTTCCGCTATTGACATACGGTACAGACAGCACCCCGTCGCCGGATGCACGGGAACGGCAAGCGGATGCGTACCGGCATGCACCGTTGCCTGCCTGACGACACACACCGTTCTACCGTCGGGCGCGAATACCTGCAGATTGACAAGCGCTTCCGTCGGCACGGTCAGCATGAAATGCGGATATGATGCCCCGACAAATGTGCACGCGGTGATATGTTGCGCCGTTCCGTGATGTGACGCCACCGACGCCGTCTGTCCGGTATGCACCACCACCTTCGAATAGTATGCGGGAACCACCGCACCGCCGCTCACCACCGAACTGTCGTCGTCAAGGTAGACGCCGTTATCGCCGGTTACCACCGTCTGCAGCAGATTCCCGTAATTGACAAGCAGCTTCGAGGTGCCGCGCAGATCACCTTCGGCAGCATTGTCGGCCCGCCTGATGTAGTCGGTCGTTGCTTCGCGGTCATACTGCTCCCAGTTCGTCTTCCACCACGCAAGCGTATGCGGCGTGGTATTCCACTCGATCTGTTCACTGATGACATTGTCGCTTTGCGGATTGCAGTAACGGTTATCTTTTATCACGCCGTAGGAATAGTCGGGACGGTAGGAGAGGGCGACGCCGTTTTTATCGGTTGAAAAAAAGGTATTTCCGATGACGGTATCATGCAGGGGATTGTTGTCGTCGGTGTAAAAACCGCCCTCCATGTACATCTGCGCCTCTCCGAGATTGCCGTAACAGACGTTTCCCCGCACGAGGCTGGTGAAATTGTTGGGGAAAAAGATACCGTTGCCGTTGTTGAAGGCGCAGGTGTTCGAGTCGATGATGTTGTTCTTGAAGTGTCCGAGGAACTCAGGCCATATCCCGTGCGCAAGCCTGATCTCCCAGCCGGTGCTCTCCCATCCGCCGCCTCCGTACATAATGATGTTTTTACGGATGGTGGACGAATCGCAGTTGGTATAGATTCCCGCGCCGTCGTTAAGGGTGTGCATTGCATGACGGATGATATTATGCTCCGCAAAATTGCCCGCACCGCCGAGCAGGATCGCGGCGTATCCGGTCGTATCAAACGTATTGTACTGTACATGAATGTTCCCGCCGACATTCAGAATTATCCCCGCTGCATGCCACGGACCGTTCCCGCCGTAGCCGGGCACCGACCCGATGTTCGTAAAGGTATTCCGTTCGATGTATGACGGAACCTTCGTTGCAGGATTCTGGACCCACGAAATGGCGAGATTGAGACACTCTTCAAAACGACAGTTATGGATGTTCACCCCCGACGCGTCCCATGTAACCGACAGTGCCGCACCCCCGCTGTCTCCGCCGACGGCGCTGAAGCGGCAGTTGCTCACTACCGACGTGCGGGTGACTTCAAGACCGCTTTCGGAGAAACTGCGGAACCATATTCCGTCCGCCGTCGCATTCGACATTCCGATCCCCTTATCCCGCCACTCTCCTTCGACAAGAGCTTCGGCAAGGTTGACCCCTGCAGGCGGGTAACAGAAAACGGTCTTGCCGTCGCTGTCGAAATACCACTCTCCTGCGGTATCGAGCTCCTCCCGTTTACCGTCGATATAAAAACCCCATCCGGTCTCCCCGTTGCCCGATCCCTCAGACGGCTCTCCGGCAAGTCGCATGGTACCGTCCGCGGTATACCCGGTAATGACACGTGTATCAAAAAACCAACTCCAGAACCGCCATCGCATCCGGCACCCTTTCCAGTAGTCATCACCATTCCGCAGATGCGAGGCAAGCGCGCCGCATCCGACCACGGTTGACGAACTGTTATTCGCCGTCGTTCGCAGCCAGCCGCTGTTGGGATAGCGTGCGATCCGCATGAGACGTCCGTTGATATAGAGATTTTTTATCGCATGCTGCGCAGTGGCACTCAACACCGCACTGTTTTCAGCAATCGGCGTAAATCCGGTGATCGTTTCCGCACCGCTCACGACCGGCATCGCTTCGCCGTCTCCATACGCCCCGAGCGATACCTTGTCGGGGAGGGATACCTGTTCCATGAAAACATCACCCCGCTTAAGGCAGATGGTGTCCCCCGCTTTGGCGGCGTCCTTCGCTTTCGTGATCGTCCCGAAAGGAGATCCCACGCTGGTGCCGGAACCGTCATCACTTCCGCCGGATGCAACGTAGATCGTTTTACCATAAACGGTTGTAAAAAAAAACATGCATTGAAAAAGGAGCACTTTAACGACGCTGAAAGTTCGGTTACGTATCATTGTCACTCCTGTCGACCGGTTGTCGTGAATATGGTGCACTGTTTTCGTTACGTATTCTGCGGCAGTTCCGGCAGCTGCATACCTGAAGATATTTTAATTCTACGCTGCAGAGCGTATTTTATCACCACTTTTGTGTTGTTCTCATGTCTTTCGTTCATGAACCCGATGGAAAAACAATCTCCACAGAAAAATAACGATATCACGATTCTTCGGCCGACCGTCCGGTATACTGCCGACCTTCCGATCCTCGAAAAAAAAGAGGCAATCGTCGAGGCGCTCCGGTCGCATCAGGTCATCATTGTCGCCGGAGAGACCGGCTCGGGAAAAACGACCCAGCTGCCGCTCATCTGCCTTGAAGCCGGCCGCGGAACCACCGGTAAAATCGGCTGCACCCAGCCCCGGCGCATCGCCGCAGTATCAATTGCAAACCGGGTCGCAAAGGAACTCGGCTGCGATATCGGACGTGAAGTCGGCTACAAGATCCGTTTCGGCGATCATGACACACCGCAGACCTGCATCAAATTCATGACGGACGGCATCCTGCTCACCGAGATCGAGCGGCAGCCCCGTCTCGGCATGTACGACACCCTCATCATCGACGAGGCGCATGAGCGCAGCCTCAACATCGATTTCATCATCGGGTACCTGCGCAATCTTCTTCCCCGTCGTCCCGATCTCAAGGTGATCATCTCATCAGCCACCATCGACACGTCGCTCTTTTCAAAGGCATTTCACAATGCTCCGGTCATTGAAGTGTCGGGACGTGTCTACCCGGTTGAAGTATTCCACCTGGCTGAAGATACCGACGAAGAGGATGACGACAGTTCCTATGTCGACGCCGCGGTAGGTGCCGCGGAAGACCTGCTCGACCTCCATCCCGCCGGGGACATGCTCATCTTCATGCCGACCGAACGTGACATCCGCGAAACCTGCAACAAGCTCCGGGGAAAAAAACGTCCCGGAACAGTCGTGCTGCCGCTTTTTTCGCGACTCAGTCGCGGAGAGCAGGAGTCGATATTCAACGATATTCACGAACGTAAAGTGGTGGTCGCCACCAACATCGCCGAAACGTCGATCACGGTTCCCGGCATCAGGTTCGTCGTCGATACCGGACTTGCACGCATTTCACGCTATGCTCCGCGGTTGCGGACCAACCGGCTCCCCATCGAACCGATTTCACAGGCTGCGGCACGGCAGCGCACCGGACGATGCGGCCGCGTGATGGAAGGTATCTGCATCCGTCTTTACAGTGCGAAAGACTTCGCGACACGCGATGCCTACACGCTTCCCGAGATTCAGCGCTCGAACCTCGCCGGCGTCATCCTCTCGATGATCGCGCACCGCCTCGGTACCATCGAGACATTCCCCTTTCTCGAACCTCCCGCGGCAGCGGCCATTGCCGAGGGATATGCACAGCTGCAGGAACTCGGTGCCCTTGACCGCCGCAACCATATCACGCCCGTCGGCAGGCAGATGGCGCGGCTGCCGCTCGATCCGCACATCGCGCGCATGGTGCTTGCCGCACGGTTCGAAAATGCACTTCGTGAAGTGACGGTCATCGCCGCCGCACTGTCGATCGTCGATCCGCGTGAGCGTCCCTTCGAACGCCAGGCCGAGGCCGATGAAATGCACAAACGGTTCACCGTTCCCGGATCGGATTTCCTGAGTCTTTACAAATTGTGGGAAGAGTACGCGGGAGAATGGGAGTCGCTCCGCACCCAGAACCGCATGCGCAAATTCTGTAAAGAGCATTTTCTCTCATACAACCGCATGCAGGAGTGGCACGACGTGCACCACCAGATCCGCGAGGCGGTCATGCGCATGAAGGGATTCGCCGACAATCCGTCCGCGGCATCATTTGACGCGATACACCGCGCACTGCTCACCGGACTTCCCGCGAACTGCGCCTGTAAAAACGAACAGGGAAAATACCGTGCCGCCCGCGGCAGGGAACTGGTGCTGTTTCCCGGATCGGCGGTATACGGACAGAAACCCGACTGGATCATGTGTCATGAAGTCGTCGAAACATCACAGGTGTTCGCCCGCACCATCGCACCCATCAATCCGGCATGGCTCGAGGAGCTTGTTGCGCACCTCTGCACCCGCAGCTACGCGGAGCCGTGGTTCGATGCGGAAACCGGCGTGGTGCGCACGACCGAGCGGGTGCACCTCTTCGGACTTCCGGTAGCCGAACACAAGGGAATAGGTTATTTTCGTGTCAATCCCGAACGGGCGACCGAGGTGTTCATCAGATGCGGTCTGGCAGAAGAACAGCTCCAGCAGTCGCTGCCCTTCTATCTTCACAATAAGAAGATCAGGGCAGACATCGAGCTCCTCGAAGCGAAGCTGCGTTCACGGACGCTTTTCGCAGGCGAGCGTGCGGTTGAAGCCTTTTACGCGGCGCGACTGAAAAACGTCGGCTCGGTACACGACCTCAACCGCGTGATAAAGGAGCACGGCAGCGATACGTTCCTGCGCATGTCGCAGGAGGATATTCTCGTCAGTGAAATTCCCGAAGACGTCGCCGACTTCCCCGATGCAGTTTCCATCGGCGGCAAGGAGTTCTCGCTTGACTATACCTTCGTACCGGGAAGTGCCGGCGACGGCGTGACGCTCAAAGTCGGGTCGAATGAAACCACCTTCATTACGAAAGCATCCCTCGGCTATCTTATTCCGGCTCTCTGGCCGGCGCGCATCGAGGAACTCCTGCGCTCACTTCCGAAGGAACTCCGCAAACAGCTCATGCCTATCGGCGACAAGGCGAAGGAGCTTGCGCAGCGGATGAAACCGTCAAGCGAACCGTTCGAAAAAAACCTGGCCCGTCTCATCTTCGAGCGGTATCGCATCAGGGTCGATGCATCGTTTCTTGACGAACGTGCAATACCCGATCACCTCTCCCTGCGGGTGGAGGTGGTTGACCGGCACGGCGCCACCATCGCCGACGGCCGCGGCAGCAGCGTCATCGGTAAAGCTCTTTCGGAAGCCGCTCCTGCAGCGGGCAGTGACTGGCAGCGTTCATTCGCCGACCACTCCCGACACCTTCTCACATCATGGAGCATCGGCGACCTTCCGGAGTACGTCACCGTTCCGTCGGAAGCCGGCGGCATACCGCTGTACGGATATCCGGCATTGACGCCCGATAACGGATCGGTAAATCTCTCCTTTTTTCCGACTCCCGATGCAGCTGCAGCTGAGCATGCAAAGGGTTTGCGGAAGCTGCTCGAAATCGTCTGCTCCGCGGATTTCGCCTGGATAGAACGTGACCTGAAGTTCCCTCCGAAACTTCGCCTGCTCTGCACTCCGTACGGCAGCACCGATGCCATGAAATCGCGACTGCTTCAGTCAATCAGGGAATCGCTGCTTTCACCCGCACAGTCACTTCCCCGTACCAAAGCGGAATTCACCGCACTTGCAGACGATCTTCATATCAGGGCAAAAAAAATCGTCATCGAAGCTCTCTATACGCTCGAAAAATCGCTGCAGCTCGGCAATGACTGCCTTACCGGAATCAAACGGCACAACAGTAAAAACGGGGCGCTTAAAAAAGAACTTGCCGACGGAGTGAACCGTTACCTCAGGGAATTTACCGATGTCATTCCGTACGAGCGGTTCAACCGTTTTCCGCGATATCTCAGGGCATACCTGTTCCGTATTGACCGTGCACTGCTCGATCCGGCCAAATATGCCAAGAACAGGATACTTCTCGAAACACAACAGGCGCATCTCGCCGCCTGGAACAGTGCGCCGCAGACACCGGTACTCCGAAGTGCCTGTGATGAGTACCTGGCTATGGTGGAGGAATTCGCCATTTCACTCTTCGCACAGCAGGAGGTGAAGACCCTCTTTCCGATATCGGAAAAACGGCTTGCGAAGAAAGCAGAGGAGATTGATGCGCTGGTGAAGAGGTCGTGACGGAGGGGTCTGAGACAGCCGTTCCATGACTACCGGCCAATGGTACGCCTTCTCTTGCTATAGCGCCCCCTCCTTCGGTTCCCCCGCAGGAGGCACCACACCGCTGCTGTTTACCTGTCAATGTTATTCATCCTAAATTCCGCAGTTGATTCACGGCGCTCTGCGTAACCTCATACCCCATCTTGCATTACGAAAATGCTCAACGTGCCTCCCCGGGCACGCCTCCGCTTTTCGCAACGCAATCTGTAGCATGGTGTTACGCATATCGCTCGCGCCCAACTGCGGAAATTAGGATAAAAATACAAAAAAGAACGCTCATAATCCACAAGTAGGGGGAGTGGAAAGTAAAACATATTTGATTAACCGTCTCATAGTAGAAATTACTGTTGATTCCGTTGCGAATCGGGGTCGCTATCGCTATCGGAATCGGTATCGATCTTGAAAACAGGGCTTTTCAATACCGGTTGCGTAAATCTGTCTTACATCAAAAAGTGTCAAAAAAGGGTTTCTGCACAGCCTTAATCGGCGAAATTCAGTAACTGTTTTCATAAGGCCAAAGTGTGTGATTCGCTCAGACCGATAAGATAACTTAGTGTTTGTTCGGATTAGGATGGAAAACAAAAAGAATCATTCCCGCGAAGGCGGGAATCCACCGTTTTTCCTGTTGGCATTTATTTTGACATACACTAATTATAGGCGGGGGTATTGCATTTTTCAGGAATGGATGGATTTTTCCAGCTTTGATTTTTAGACAGAATGTCCGGAACAGTTTAAACGGCATAGGTAGAGAAATCAGGGGGCGCTGATGAAGAGGTTCAGCTAAGTGCCTTTTTTAACGAGTAGTAAAAGTCTGAGAATGGTCATCCCCGCGAATTGTTGCGAGTGTGTCGAACCAGACGGGGATGACGCTTACCTGTTTAATTCTTCTAAACAAGTACTATCTCAGCAGGATGCTCAATGCAGAAACCCCCTGCATGATTGAAACCAACGACTTTTTACCCATTCCACAAATGCCGATATTTACTCCAAAGACATTCAGGCTGCTTTCTTCAATCCAGGTGATTGAATAATAAGGCTCAAGCTGTATTCCAAAAATATCACCACATGGAAAGATTACTCCTCCTGCAATGGGAACGGTGAATCCCGTATAGGAATCTGCCATGGCATTTCCACTGAGGAGGCTTATACTGCCTCCGGTGCGCAGGTATGTGAATGTTTTATTATCACTGCTGAATACACCACCAATTTCCGCACCGATATCAAACTGATTGGCATTGGAATGCTCTATAAAATTTCCATTCCAGGCGATTATCGGACCCATCATAAAGTGGTCAACGGGAAAGAAACGAAGGATCGGTTCAATTCTGACGGAACTGATTCGTGTATCGACATTTTCAAATCCTATTGAGGAATATGTCAGTCCACCGCCCAGCCAGGTACTTCCCTGAAGGGAAAACTCACTTGCATTGATTTTTGACGACAGGCAGAGTGTTACCAGACAAGTTACAACCACCAGTTTCAGGTATTTCATGATTCCCACTTTCTGTAAAAAAAATTAGTTTCACCTGGGTACTATACTGTTTTAATCAGAAATCTTCCATCTCACCTTATCACCCGATCACTTCGCATTTGCATCAGGCAAAGAGTGGTTGCGGGAGAAAGGGCGGGAGGAAGACCGAATGTATCAATCATCTGTTCTACCGAAACAGAATCGGATGAAAATGCAATATACATGATCACTCATATGTCCGGTAAATTAAAGCATTGAACAAACGGTGAGAGAAGTGGAATAGTGAGCAGACTCTACTTATGACGCTTGATAAACCGCATGAAACTGAAGCTTCCGTTTTGGGTTGACCATGCAGGTTGTGTTTATCCGGTGGGTGCGAAGAAAGCTGCGGGCTGTTAAAGAAAAAATTGTGGAAAAATGTCTGCAGACCGTCCCTCCAGGGGCGGCCTGCAGAAAGAAACATTACTGTTTGCTGCGACGGAAAGAGAGTGTTCCAATAAGACCCAAGCCGAGAAAGAGCAGAGAAAGCGTAGGGGGTTCAGGTACAGGTGTTGGTGAAACATAAACGGATGCATTAAGAAATTCTCCCTGCTGTCCTCCTACTTCTCCGACGACAAGATGAAGAGATGGCCCGATCATTACTGCCGGGTCAAAATTGGCACTAAGCACTCCTCCGTCTCCAAGTGTAAGAAAACC
>Ga0316575_10000572_pt1 | contig 10794 bp, 15 predicted proteins | sample J5NA_FD_203072 | JGI IMG/M metagenome (GOLD analysis project Ga0316575, IMG submission 203072) | Rhizosphere microbial communities from salt marsh grasses in Alabama, United States - J5-7_050615r2r3 | ecosystem: Host-associated > Plants > Roots > Rhizosphere | place: USA: Alabama | collected...
AATGTCCAACTGAAGGGAGCCGCGACCGGTACCAGTCACGGTGTGATTGTTCACGACAGTGTGACGCACGAATTCAGTTATCCGTTACCACGTGGAAAGTGCAAACAGCACCAGATCAGGGATCTGCTGGCAATTGCAGACATCCGTTCTCACGGTATGCCGCGCCCCGTAACCAGAAAAGGCGATTCGGGAGCACTCGTCAGCGATGCCGAAGGAAAGGCTGTCGGTATCGTTCTCGGTAGCGACAGATGTTATACCTATGCGATGAAAATGTCGACGATACTTGAACTTCTGAATTGCGATCTGGTATGAGCGGATCATGGTGAAACGCTTTTATCAGTAATAGGGCCCGGCGGGTATCGGTCGGGCACATGAATGGAAACATAAAGCATGCCTGTATCTTATAGAATTGCGGGACAGGTGGATGCGTACGCTCCAGAATCACATCACTGTAGTTACACCTCAACGTATGAAAGGGATACCGGCTATGAGAACGTATAAACTGTTTATCGGAGGACAATGGATTGATTCTGCTGCAGGCGGAATGTTCGACGATGTCAATCCGTTTACCGGTGAAGTATTCGCACAGGTTGCAAAAGCCGGCGGGGATGATGCAGACCGTGCACTCGCGGCTGCATTGAGCGCACGAAAGACATGGGCTTCAAAGGTTCCTGCGGAACGTGCGGAGGTACTCATGCGTGCTGCACAGCTGCTGGGAGAGAGGCGTGATTCGTTCGTCAATGTTCTTACCGCAGAGGGGGGAAGCACTTTCGGAAAGTCAATGTTCGAGATTGTGCAGACCGTTGATCTTCTGCAGACGGCAGCCGCCGACAGTAAACGTATCATGGGTGAGACCTTTCATACCGATCCGCGGAAACTTTCGCTTACCATTCGCAGGCCGAAGGGTACGGTGGTGGCGATTTCACCTTGGAATTTTCCGCTGATTCTTTCAATGTATAAAGTCGCCTATGCCCTGGCTACCGGTAACACCGTTGTTTTCAAACCGTCAAGCAAGACGCCGGTGATCGGTCTGATGATCGGAGAACTGTTCGAGGCCGCCGGCGGGTTGCCGGCCGGAGCACTCAACATCATTACCGGACCGGGCAGTGAGGTGGGTGCGGCGCTCATCAAAGATCCGCGGTGCTCATTTGTCGCTCTCACCGGGGAAACAGCCACCGGTCGAGAGGTGGCCCGAATGGCGGCTGAAAACCTCAAGGAATTTACCGTCGAACTCGGCGGGAAGAATCCACTGGTGGTACTGGCGGATGCCGACATGGATCTTGCCGTTAATGCAGCATCGTTCGGGGTATTTATCCATCAGGGGCAGATATGCATGGCTGCAGGCAGAATTATTGTGGAACAACCGGTCGTTGAGGAGTTTACCCGCCGACTTGTCGAAAAAGCGAAGTCACTTCCTGTGGGAGACCCTGCACTACCGTCGACGGTAATCGGACCGCTCATTGACGACGGACAGGTTTCGAAAGTGGATGATCTCGTACAGGATACCGTTAAAGCCGGTGCGAAACTGCATTGCGGTGGAACCTTCAGCAACAGGCTGTATCAACCGACGGTACTTTCCGGTGTTAATCGCTCGATGCGGATATATCATGAAGAAGTGTTCGGTCCTGTGGCTCCGATCATCTCCGTGGCGGATGCGCAGGAGGCGCTTGACGTTGCAAATGATAACACGTACGGACTGGCCGCAGGGGTGATCACCCGCGATTTGAAGAAAGCGCTTCTGTTCGGTGAAAGAATCGAAGCCGGAATGGTGCATGTCAATAATTCACCCGTCGATGCAGAATCATCCGTTCCGTTCGGCGGATGCAGGGGGAGCGGGATGGGACGTGAGGGCGGCCGGTATTCAATCGAGAAAATGACCGAGATCAAGTGGTTGACCATACAGAAAGACGGAGCGGGTTTTCCCTTCTGACGGGGAGCGGATGCTCACACTTTGTGTGAAATGTAAATTTATCACATAGTGTGGCGTGTGCCACACGAAGATCTTTTGTTTAGTGTGAAGAATGACGAATACCTGTGTGTGGCATGTTCTGCAGGGCATGCCTTGTCTGTATGGGGTGACATGCAACCGTCATGGTCTGAAGGCCCGTACCACGAAGTATTTTGCCAGCTGTGTAAACATTTTACCGCACATCACAAAACGTACTGTATGCTTTACTCAACAATTCTGAAGGCACAGGAGCACACAAGGAATGTTCAAATGGTTTTTAAAATAAAGATGTCACGAATTTCGTTACTTTTTCCGGTGTTTCAGGCAGTACTGTTTCTTTCGGGTAACGCAGAAGCATCGGATATTCGGGAAACAAATGAACGGTTCATTACCTGGACGTACAAAGAAACTCCGATGGGGTTATACCTGCCGCAACAGAAGAATACGCCCCTTCCGGTTGTCATGTTCCTTCATGGATGCCATAATAACCCGGTAAGCAGCTCTCACTGGATTATATCTGCCCTTAATGCCGTGGAACCGTGTGCCGTCTTTTTACCGACGGCGCCGGAAACGGAGAATTCGCAATATTCCTGTGCCGACTGGGGAGGCACCTACGACAGTGACCTCAGGCCTCAGATGATCAATGCGCTTCATGAACTGGACAGCCTGACCGGCCATTACGGTTTCGATACGACGCGCCGGTATGTTTATGGTGAGTCAATGGGAGGGGAGGGGGTATACCGGTTGCTGATGGATTTTCCGCAGCGCTTTGCAGGCGCGGTCAGTGCGGCAGGATACACACCTGATAAAGGCGCCGAAGCGATGGCAAAGACACCATTGTGGATCGTGATCGGTTCGGAAGATGAAATGAGTCCCGTGGAGGAAAGCAGGACCATTTACAATTCGATACTCGGTGCCGGAGGAAGCATGGTGAAGTACACGGAGTATCCTGATCTCAGCCATGTCGGGGGAATTGAAAAAGCACGCGAAGATCCGGAAATACTGAAGTGGTTGCTTGCTCAGAAACGATCGACAGGAATAATCCGGCACTCGGGTTCGCGTGGAGAGAATGTCTTGGACCCCGTTACCGTATCATACAGGGACGGGAACCCGTATTTTCCATCATCGCTTCCCCATGGGACGGCTATCACACTGTTCGACATCAAGGGACGGCAATTGATCAGAACGGATGCGCAAAGGCGTTTTGTAAAACACCCCGTTTGCATTGACAGTCGCATTGTTTTATGGAACGTCTCGAATTCGCGGTTCACCGCTTCGGGAAAAATATCTCTTTTTAAAGGTAAGTGAATGTGAGGGGGTCCGTATCATGCCACATGGTCGTCCGTTGGTAAAATGAACAAAAAAGAGCAGCTCTCCATTGTGCGTTCACTTGTCGGCCCTGTTTCGGGACCGATGTTTGAGGATATGTGCCGTTCTGTTCAGATGTATCTCACTCCGGATGTGTCGCTGTTCATTCCGTTTCTTGATTATTGCGAGTATGCCGTCAGTCCGCAGCATACGCATCCGGGATATTCCTTTATCTGCAATCATTCCGGGCCGGGTGAGGTGCGTGTTCATCATGAGACGAAACGTTCGCCATACGGCAATGCTCCAAGTATTTGCGCCTTCTCTCCGGATGTTCCACATGAGGAAATCATGGAGGATCAGTTCAGGAGTTACATTGCCGTCGTGATAAACCAGATAAATTCCTGTGTTGTTCCCGTCCCCTGTTTGAGTGCAGCGCTGTCGGTATTGATAAATGAGTAATGAAGCCCCCAGTAGCAGAGTGCCACCAGCGCGAACGATGCGGCAAAATGTATGTAACGCATTTTCGGCAGTATCCCGGTTCTCCACTGTGTACCTGTTTTATACGGCAGGAGATCGAACACCATCGATGTCCAGCATCCCCAGTTGCACCAGCTGCGACTGAAGACGATCGGCCCGGCAATTTTACCCATGATAAAGTGGATGATTGTACCGCCGAACGTGCCCGACAGCAGATAATATAAAAATCCTTCAATCTGGAAATTGTTTCTCCCGAGCATACCGGCAAGCACCAGAATGAACGAGCCGATCAGAAACATGGCAACGGTGCGGGCAATTCGCTTGCCGCGTCTCGGCAGAACGGCGAACAGCACCATGGCTATTACCTGAATGGTACCGAAAATGATGAATACTGGAACCGGGGATGGATTTTTTAAAACAAAGGTGAAAACGAGGGATGCAATGAAGAAACAGGTAATGGTCATCAGGGGTGCTGCAATGTAGGCTGCAAGTGGTGCTTTCCCGTTTTTCATAATAAAATCCTTTTGGTAATGCTTTATGCCGTTACGGAATACGCGTTTGTTTGTTGTAAAATAGTATGGCTCCTAAGATGTAAACTTGCAGAATTCTGCTGTTTATTTACAGTATTCAGGTGGCGGTATGGTCACTTCGATGTAACCTTGGCCATGCTGTGGGGTACCATACAACTGTCTCGGCCTGAAGGCGCGTACCACACGATGTCTGCCTAAAATAGTATGTATTTTTCGCACCGAATCAACGAATGGTTGTATTAGACCAATATAACGGGTATATTATAGTCTGAAACTGGAACAAGGAGTACTCCATGAAAATGAGCAAAGCAGTCAGACCTATTAGTCAGGTGAAAGCTCGAATGTCAGAAATTGTTGAAGATATGATCAAAACCCGTGAAAAAGTGATTATCACCCATAATGGAGAGGCGCGTGCTGTTTTACAGGATATCGAGAGTTACGAAGAAATGCAGGATAGCCTCGCAATGCTGAAACTGCTTGCAATGAGCACGAAAAGTATGGTTGAGGGCAAGGGAAAGCCGGCAGGTGTTGCTTTCAGGGATATCAGGCGCAGAATCGGAGATCAATTGGATTCATGAGTTTTGAAGTTTTGATCCTGCCTGAAGCCGAGAATGATCTCACCGACCTGTTTTTGTATGTTGCCGGACATGATTCATCTGAACGTGCAGAAAAACTGCTTGAAATACTTGAACAAAAATGTACCTCACTTGGCAGTAATCCTGAGAGAGGCCACGTAGTACCGGAGCTTGATCGCATCTATGTAACCGGGTTCAGGGAAGTCCACTTCAAACCGTATCGTATCATTTATCAGATTATTGATAACAGGGTGTTTGTCCATGCGGTACTTGACGGAAGAAGGGACGTGCAGGAACTGCTTGAGCGGCGGCTTCTCAGGCAGATATAGCCATATAGGATGATTTTCCCGTTGCAATGAAATCTTGCATTTCATTGCAGAACCTTCCTATTTTTTCATTCATGAAAAAATCCCATCCCTCCACATCCGATCAGATCCTCGATTCGATAGCCGACGGTGTTTTCACTGTTGATGCAGACTGGAACGTCACTTCCTTCAACAAGGCTGCGGAAAAAATCACCGGAACCTCACGAGACGATGCTCTCGGCAGAAAGTGCTGGGAGGTGTTTCACGCTGATGTCTGCGAGCGGGAATGCCTTCTCAAAAAGACGCTGAAAACGAAAAAACAGGCGATCGACAAGACGGTGCATATTGTCAACCGGGACGGCACTGTCGTACCCATAAGCATTTCTACGGCAATTCTCAAGGATGAGAAAGGGAACGTGACCGGTGGGGTGGAGACCTTCAGGGATATCAGCGAGGTGGAGGAACTGCGCAAAGAGGTATCGGGCAAATACCGGCATCATGATATCATTACCGCCGATCACCGGATGCTCGGAATGATCGAACTGCTTCCGGTGGTGGCGGTTACCGACTCGCCGGTTCTACTGCTGGGCGAGAGCGGTACCGGAAAGGAACTGTTCGCCAAAGCCATACACGGACTCAGCGGCAGGGGAAGGAAACCGTTCGTTGCCGTCAACTGCGGCGCACTTCCCGAAAACCTGCTTGAATCCGAACTGTTCGGTTATCGTCGGGGAGCATTTACCGATGCCAAAACTGACAAGCCGGGACGATTCGACCGCGCTGCAGGGGGGACGCTCTTTCTGGATGAAATCGGCGAGCTTCCCCGTACGCTTCAGGTGAAACTGCTTCGCGTTCTTCAGGAGCGTCAGTTCGAACCGCTCGGAGCCACCGAAAGCGTCCCCTTTACTGCGCGTGTCATTGCAGCGACCAACAGGGATCTGCAGCGTATGGCCGCCGACGGAAGCTTCAGACAGGATCTTTACTATCGCATAAATGTCGTTCCCTTCACCCTTCCGCCGCTGCGTGACCGGCCCGGTGACGTGCCGATTCTCGTCGACCATTTCGTACGGCACTTCAACATTCTCATGAAAAAAGAGATACGGAGCGTCGCACCGGACGCAATGGAACTGCTGATGGAATATACCTTTCCCGGGAATATCCGGGAACTTGAAAACATCGTTCATCATGCCTTTGTCGTCTGTCAGGGAGCAGTCATTGAGAAAAGGCACCTGCCGCAGCTGCAGGTACGTGATGAGGGCAGGCGTACCCGGCCGGCAACGGTCAAGGGTACCTTCGAAGAGTATGACCGTAAAACAGTCGAAGAAGCCCTTATTGCGCATCGTTTCAAACGGGCCGACGCCGCCAGGGCGCTCGGCATCAATCCCGCCACCCTCTGGCGGAAAATGAAAAAATACGGATTGATCCCGTAGAGACGCCATGCCATGGCGTCTCTACGGGGTATGACGGGATCGACGGTGTAAAGAAAGGTTGCCGGTGCCGGTGTGACGATTTGAGGCGGGAGAGAGCGTCGTCACGGAGTGCACCGGTCAACCTGTGCGGGATATCGCAACTGTGCACCGTTCCTGATCATCTGCAGATGGCTGCGGCAATTTCCCTGATGATTCTAGCGCCTGCGTTTTCAGGTTCCGCATGGGCCAGAGCCTTGCCGAGGTCACTGTTGGCGACGAACCGCGGATCGATCGGCAGTGCGCCGAGAAACGGAAGGCCTAATTCGCGGGCCATTGCTTCACCTCCGCCGGTACTGAAGATCGCAGTCTCCTTCCCGCAGTGCGGACATATGAAACCGCTCATGTTTTCAATGATACCGGCAACGGGAAGTTCGAGACGATTGCAGAAATCAATTGATTTACGGACATCGAACGTCGCGACGTCCTGCGGTGTGGTGACGATCACCGCACTGTCGGGTTTTGCGGTCTGCACCGCACTGAGGGGCTCGTCTCCCGTTCCCGGCGGCGAATCGATGATAAGTACGTCAAGCTCTCCCCAGACCGTATGTCCGATAAACTGCGAGATCACGGCGTGTTTGAGCGGACCTCGCCAGATAACGGATTCATGGAGATTTTTCAGCAGGAACTGTACCGACATGACCTTGAGGTTTCCGTCGAACATAACCGCGGGTTCGAGATGCTTTTCGTCACCGGAGGCGATGTAGTTGACAAGACCGAGCATTTTCGGAATGGACGGTCCGTGAAGATCGGTATCGAGAAGACCGGTTTTTTTCCCCGCAAGTGCGCAGGAAACCGCAAGGTTGACGGCTACGGTGCTCTTGCCGACTCCGCCTTTACCTGAAAGCACGACGATCTTCTTTTTGATTGAGGATAATGTTTCGGTGAGTCGCTGCTCATCCGCCCCCTGATGACTCATGATTGTAGCTCCTGACATGATTTGTTATGTAGTGATTGCATCCTCATCGGTAATGAAATACCGAACTGTTGTTAAAATGCACGTTCAGGCGCATATGTACACCTGAAGCTGACTGGTTCAGAATATAGATAAATGCAAATGCCATGCCTGGCGGTTCCGGGAGGGATCTGCTGCAATGTTGGACAAGAAGTGTTGCAGTAGTGCAATAAAAAATTGCATTGATTGCAACAGTGCAATGTTTACCAGCGGATGAGGGAGCGCTTATGCCGCAGGAGTTGTGGAAAACAGGAGCGGTCATTGTCAGGCACGATTTTAGCTTTGTCGGAAGGTATGGAAAAAATAGCAATTACCGAATGGAACGGTGTTGTGTCACCGGTATACGACATGGCCTGCAGAATGCTGCTGCTTGACGGACAGGGAGTCACGGCAGTACGCGATGTGAGTACTTTGTCAATTATTGAAAAGTCCCTCTTCTGTGAAAAGGAACAGATCGCGACACTGCTCTGCGGTGCGATATCGGCACGAGCGCTTCATCTGCTCGATGAACGGGGAATACGGGTGATTCCCTGGATCTGCGGATCGGTTGAACGTATAGCAGCGGCATACTATGAAGGAATTGACATCGTAAAACGGTTCGCCATGCCCGGCACGGTACAACCGGGATGTGGAAAAGGACGCCGATGGTGCGGAGGTACATTGGGTGCCCGTCGGTGCAGGACCGGTCAGAAGCATCAGAAACAGGAGGATAGACTATGAAAATTGCAGTAACGGCTCAGGTGCCGGATAAACACAGTCCCGTCGATACACGGTTCGGCCGGGCCGGATGTTTCATCATCCATGATACCCGGATGGATGCATGGGATGCTCTCGAAAATGTTCAGAACATCAATGCCGTACAGGGTGCCGGAATTCAGGCTGCGGCGCATGTCGTCAACAGTGGCTGCACGGTATTGATCACCGGCCACTGTGGTCCAAAGGCGTTCGCGGTTCTCGAAAAGGCGGGGGTAGAGGTGTATCAGACTGAAGCGTTGCCTGTTTCCGAAGCGATAAAACGATACGGGGACGGGACTCTTGAACGGATGCAGAATGCGAATGTGGAAGGTCACTGGTAAGTGATATGCAGCATGCGCATACGGCTCGTTCAAACGGGATAGCGGCAGGATCACGATTGGTGTGGCCGCGTGACGGATGAAAGATAGACAAATGAATAAGCGGGAAACTGCTAGGGATTTTACTGTACTGCCGCACATGCTGCGGATGAAAAAAAGAATGAGAGGAAGAGTATGAAAATCGCCGTACCGACCGTTGACGGAGTGCTCTGCATGCATTTCGGACATTGTGAAAAATTCATCGTCATCGATGTCGACGATGCAACCCGGAAGATTGTCGGCAGGGAGGAAGCGGTGCCGCCGCCTCATGAACCCGGCGTCATTCCCAAATGGCTGCATGACCGGGGGACCAATGTCATTATTGCCGGTGGCATGGGGATGCGGGCGCAGCAGTTTTTCAACCAGTTCGGAATAGACGTCGTTACCGGTGCACCTGCGGAGCATCCGCAGACAGTCGTTCTGGCATGGCTTGACGGAACGTTGGTGACCGGGAGCAATACGTGCGATCACTGAGTGAATGCAGGCTTGCGGGTGAAAAAGGAGTCGGTTCGGACGAGTATCTCGATCGTCTCGGAGCCATGCGGAAACGGCATCATTCGAAATGCTGTTTCAACGGGGAAAACGATTGGCTGCCCTGTTTATCGGTGGATTTTGACAAGGATGGTGTTCTTCACGGGATGTTTACTGTCGGAGAGAAACATCAGGGATATGACGGAAGAGTTCATGGCGGACTTATCGCTGCGATTGTCGATGCGTCGATGGCACAGTGCTGCATGGGGCATGGTGTGGCGGGATATACGGCGGATCTTTCCGTACGATACCGTAAGCCGGTTCAGTCCGGAACGAGCGTCGTCGTGCGGACGGCAATAACCGGTGTGCGTGCGGGGGTGCTTTACTCTCTTGTCTGCAGAATGGAGCAGGACGGTAAGGAAGTCGTTACAGGGTTAGGTAGATTTTACCGGTTTGCCTGATGACGGAATAACTAATGTCAATTAACATGAATCATGGAAAGAAGGAGGCATGTATGCCTAACAGAGATGGTACTGGTCCGTATGGACAAGGCGCAATGACCGGAAGGGGACGCGGAGCCTGCCGCGGCGCGGCGGGTACCGCCGATGCGAACATTCCGGCCGGTGGAATGCAGACTGACGCGAACCGGTCTGCCGGACGCGGAATGGCCAACCGGTTCGGACAAAGAAATCACGGCGGCCGGGGACGCTGCCGCAGATTAATGCTGAGGCAACAGTAATTCACTACCGGATCCGGTATCCGATGATACCGGATTTTCCGGTCACGCCTGTAGTTTCTGGCCGGTTGTCGGGCTGTTTCACGAAAAGCAAGGTATCTGCAACAATCGGTCAGGGACTACGTAACAACAGGAATTGCATAACGATGCGAATTGCGGTTGCGAGCGGAAAAGGCGGTACGGGAAAGACGACCGTCGCAGTCAATTTCTCACTTTTTCTTGCAGGTGAAGGAAAACGGGTACACTATATCGACTGTGATGTCGAAGAGCCGAACGGCCATCTGTTTCTTAAACCGGTGATCACAACGGAGTACAGGGCCGGGGTTGTCGTACCGGTGATCGATGAATCACGATGCGACGGATGCGGCACCTGTGTTTCCGTCTGTCAGTATAATGCACTTGTCAGGCTCGGAAAAACCGTCATGATTTTTCCCGAACTGTGTCATGGCTGCGGAGGATGCATGCGGTTCTGTCCGAAGAAGGCGGTAACCGAGACGACCCGTCATATCGGTATGGTACAAAAGGGAATGAGCGGTTGGATACGCTGCAGCGGGGGGACGCTTGCCATCGGAGAAGCGATGAGTCCGCCGCTGATCAGGGAGGTTCTCCGTTCGGCTGATGATGCGGATATATCGATACTCGACGCCCCGCCGGGAACATCATGTCCTGTTGTCAATGTCGTACGGAATGCCGACATGGTCGTACTGGTGACTGAACCGACACCGTTCGGGCTGCACGATCTCGGTCTGGCGATCGACATGGTGCGGGAGATGCAGAAACCGTTCGGGGTGGTGATCAATCGCGATACCTCCGAATGTGATGATGCAGATCGTTTCTGCAGGGAGCAAGGAGCTTCGATATTCGCACGCATTCCCGATGAACGGAAACTCGCCGAAGTGTATTCCCGCGGCGAA
>Ga0316575_10000573_pt1 | contig 10789 bp, 8 predicted proteins | sample J5NA_FD_203072 | JGI IMG/M metagenome (GOLD analysis project Ga0316575, IMG submission 203072) | Rhizosphere microbial communities from salt marsh grasses in Alabama, United States - J5-7_050615r2r3 | ecosystem: Host-associated > Plants > Roots > Rhizosphere | place: USA: Alabama | collected...
TCTGCTGGTTGCTATCGGGGTTCTGCTTGCCATCGATTCCTTTTCGCGCATGAACATTATGTACAAATTATGGCCCATGCTCTGTACTGTTTCGGGTATCGGATTCATCGGTATCTACCAGCAGCGTGCGCGTCGTGAAGCAGCATATATCGTCGTCGGTTCCTTTCTGATACAGTTCAGCCTGCTGGCGCTCTACTGTAATTTTACGACATGGTCGGCACTTGCGCTGTTCTGGCCGTTTTTCATCGGCATGTTCGGGGTATCGATGATTCTCGGATTCATCTTCGGCAAACGCAGTCCTGCAATGTTCCTCTCCGGCCTGCTCACCCTCTCTGCCGGTACGGTGTTTTTTCTGGTATTCGGCCTTGATCCCGGGCTCTGGTGGTCGATATTCTTTCTTGCCGGCGGAAGTTTTTTCGTTTTTGACAAATCGAGACGAACACGATGAGTGCCAAAAAAGTCGTTTTCATAGAACCTGCGGGCAGTCAGTCGAGTGTCTTTGAAAATTACATGCGCTTACCCCTGATGGGCACGTTGTATCTCGGCACGATTCTGCACAACGCCGGGTATCATGTCAGGATTTTCAATGAAAACATTCTTCCCCAAAGAATAGATCCGTTCGAAATCGAGGCTGATGTCTACTGCATCAGTGCACTTACCGTCAGTGCCAATCGCGGACGCCTGCTGGCGCAGGAGATCAGGCGGATACATCCGCACGCCAGAGTCATCATCGGCGGAATTCATGCATCCCTCAGCCCCGAAACATTCGAGGGGGTGGCCGACCAGATCGTCTACGGCGAGGCCGAGGAGATCATCGTCGATATAGTCGAAGGAAGAATTACCGGCCAGATCGTGCGGGGTACACCCGTAAAGAATCTCGACGATCTGCCTCTTGTCAATTACTCCCTGCTCGAGGGACGCGATGCCATCTCGTCGATACCGATCATGACGTCGCGGGGATGTCCGTTCGACTGCAATTTCTGTACGGTCACCAAAATTTTCGGAAAACAGTTCCGGATGCAGTCCCCCGAGCGCATCATCAGGGAGATCGAGCATGCGGTGAGTTTCTTTCATACCCGGTCGTTCTTTTTTTATGACGACAACTTTACGGCGAACCGTAAACGCATATGGGAGGTCTGCACGCAGCTCATCGCGTCGGGTCTCAGAATAACCTGGATGACCCAGGTGCGCTCCGACATTGCCGCCGATCCGGAACTGCTTGAACTCATGGAGAGTGCCGGATGCCGCTTTTTTTTCATCGGATTCGAGTCGATCAACAATGAAACGCTCGCTGCCATGCACAAGTCGCAGACGAAGCAGGATATCGAAAAGGCGATTGCCACCATCCAGCGGTACGGAATCAATATTCACGGAATGTTCATTTTCGGTGATGATCACGATACGCCCGAGACGATTCAGGCGACGGTTGACTTTGCAATAACGCACCATATCGACACGGTACAGTTCATGATCCTCACCCCGTTTCCCGGAACGCAGTATTATGAGTCAATTGTTGCCGGAAACCGGCTGCTTCACCGGCAGTGGGAATATTACAATGCGATGTATGCCGTCTTCTTTCCCTTAAAAATGTCACCGTCGCGTCTGCAGCTCGAGACGATAAAGGCGTATGAGCGGTTTTATTCGTTCCGCAGACTTTTCATCGACGCACTGCGGCTCGTCAGCTCCATCTTCATCGATGCGCTTACCTGGAATTTCAGCCGTGTATTCACGTACAGTTTCAACGTCATGTTCCTCAAGGCGGGCGGCAGGTTTCTCGTGGGACGCTATGCGCGTACGTTTGATTCCTATTTTGAATTCCTGAAAAAAATAGAGGGTGAGCGGGCCGGTGTTGACGAGTGATCTGTAGGGTATTCCCGGCGACGGAAGGGTTTTCAAAAAACAGCAGCCGGCATCCAGAATTCAGTAGTCGGAACCCGGAATAAAACAGTAAAGAAATTGAAGAGGTATATGTTTGAAACATGCGTGGCATTGTTTCTTCTCCTGAATTCCTTAGGATAGTATAGTCGAATCTCGACCTGACACCTCACTTCCTGCAGATATAAACAGGCTCCCGGTCGGTAAGCGCCTGGCGCACCAGTTCGGTCTGCGACATTGTCTCCCAGAACTTCACCACGGTAACCGAAAATCCTGCCTGCGCCGGCCGCTGCGCGAAGTCGGCACCATACACACGCACATGATCCTCCTGACCGAAGAGTTCACGCCGTTTTTCCGCTGAAACCACCGAAGGATCCTCGAAGGTAATCTCCCGGTTCGCATCGAACGGAACCTGAACAAACAGAAACCCGCCGGTCTTTATGACGCGGTACAGTTCGTCAAGCGCGGCACGGTCATCGGGAACATGTTCGAGAATATGATTGCAGATTACCACATCGACACTCTCTGAAGGAAGGCTGATCCGCTGAACGTCAAAGCAGTAGTCCGCAAACGGGTGCTGCGGGAACATCGCCGTACGATACCGCATTCGTGGCCAGGTGGACAGAAGGCGATCTGTTATACAGAACTCGGGTGTAACATGAAGCACCGAAAATGCCTGTTCACGGGTAAACGGGAGCGTCTGCAGCCCGAAAGTCCATTGCGCCCGGTGGCGCTCGAGCGAATCACACCGCGGACAGCGCACATTCGGCCTCTCTCCGTCGGGTGACGGCAGGAATGCTTTCGCATTAAAACCGCAGAGCGAACAGTAAAACATGTTGCCGCGAAATGCCCGGGCCTTCAGCCGAAGGCGCAGTCTGTTGACAACGTGGTAAAGTTTCGCAGTGCTTTTCATATGCCGGACCGATTGGTATGGCGGATCCTGATGAAAATCAGCACGGCACCCCGCAGGCGATTCGAACGGTCATAATTCTGAATATCCTATCTGCAGACGGTAAGAGACTGTGAAACGGTCTGTCCCGGAGTTTCAAAACAGAGCCGGTACACTCCCTGCGGCAGATACGACGGGAGTGCACACGATGTCCGCCCCGACGGTACCGCTTTACTGAAAATACGCTTTCCACCCAAGGCATACAGGGATAGCGTTCCATTACCTTTAGCAGAAAACAGGGCACTGGTGCCGTGAATCGCAAAAAACGGTTTTTCATCGTGAACCCTGCCTTGAGGCAATGCCGCCGATGGATCCACCTGTTTATACACCCGTACGTAATCAATGACCATCGAAGCGGGGAATGCGGCATCATTTACTCCCTGCTGTCCGCCCCACGATCCGCCCACGGCTACGTTGAGCAGCAGGTGAAACCGTTTGTCGTACGGCCAGGTTTTGTATCCGGTATGCTCGTTTTTGAACATGAAAACCTGCTTGCCGTTGACAAAAAAAAGCAGGCTGTCCGTATACCATTCGAGAGCATACACGTTAAAGGTCGTATGGGGATCGTCAAGTTTTACCGTTGCGCCCTTGTTGGTGCCGATCGAATGATTGTACGCCTCGGTATGAATGTTGAAGTGAACGTTCATCGAATCAAATCCGACGTTCTCCATCATGTCGATCTCTCCGCTTGACGGCCAGTTGCCGTATTCCCAGTCGGTCGGAAGCATCCATATCGCGGGCCATAACCCGATACCCTTCGGTACGGTCGCGGCAACCTCAAACCGGCCGTAAAGCCAGTCACCTTTCTCGCGGGAAACGAGACGTACCGAGCTGTAGTTACTCGTTTTGATTTTTTCCTTTACCGCAGTAATGAAGAGTTTTCCGTCTTCGGCGTGAGCGTTTTTAAGGGAATCCTTTGTGTAATATTCAAGTTCGCTGTTTCCCCAGCCGTTGCTGCCGGTTCCCACATCATAGCCCCATTTTGTGGAATCAGGCAGACCGTTATAGTCGAATTCATCATTCCAGACCATCTGCCAGGCTCCGAAACCTGTAAAAACAGAAAACATGAAAATGAATGCACCTTTTAAAATCATCCTACTATCTCCTGCTGTAGAAAGAACTGATCTTCTCTAAATATACCGGCAGCGGGATATGATATCCACAGACTTTCATCTGGAAGTTGTTGCATCTCAATTTTCCGTTACGCAGCATATATTTTCAGACTCGCCCTGTTTTAACAACCATTTTTACGAGGTATTACATGCGTGCTGTCATAACCCTGCTTGTTCCGGACCGGATCGGGATACTCAATGAGATCACCGCTGAGGTCACCGACCTCGGTGCAAATATCGAAAGCATCAGTCAGACTGTTGTGGCGGGATACTTTACCGTCACCCTTGTGGGATCGTTTCCTGCATCAACCGTCATTTCCACCGTCAGAAACCGCATGATGGAGCGATTCAGCGGCGACACTTCGGTAATCGGCGTCGTACCTTATTCGCCACCGATGGTGATTCCGACGTCGGAGCGCTATGTGATAACCCTTATCGGCCCGGAACAACCGGGAATACTTAAAACCGTTACCTCATTTCTGGCTGCACGCCGCATTAATATTGACGACTGGTATCTGATACTCTCCCTTCCTAATGTCACGCATGTCGGAGAGATCAGCGTTCCCTCATCCCTCGACCTCGGTCACCTGCAGAATGAACTTGCCGGGCTCATGCATTCCATGGGGCTTGCAACACAAATCCAGCATGAGAATATTTTCCGCGTTACGAATGAAATCGGGCCTATCAAGGCACTTCTTACGGAGGATCGCCATGCTTAGAACCGACGACATACTCTCCACGGTCCGCATGATCCAGGAGGAAAACCTTGATGTTCGCACCGTCACCATGGGCATCAGCCTCAATGACTGCGCCGACCGGCGCGTTGCTACCATGGTCGATGCGGTACGGCGTAAAATCAGGGTGAAGGCCGGAAGCCTGGTACGCATCTGCGATGAACTTTCCACCCGGTACGGTATTCCCGTCGTCAACAAACGACTCGCCATTTCGGCCGCATCGAACCTTCTTGACGGACACACTCAGGAAGCCGCGCTCAGGCTTGCCGTGGCGCTCGACGAAACCACCGAAGCGGTGCATGTCGACCTGGTGGGCGGTTTCTCCGCACTGGTGCACAAGGGAATCGTGCCCGGAGAGATGACGCTCATCAATTCGCTGCCCGAAGTACTTGCAAAAACGCGGCGGGTATGTTCAAGCATCAATGTCGCCACCACCAAGGCCGGCATCAACGTCGATGCCGTAAAACTCGTTGCGGAAACGATTCTTGCCATATCCCGCGCAACTGCGGATGCACGCGGCTTCGGGTGTGCGAAGCTTGTCGTATTTGCCAATATTCCCGAAGACAACCCGTTCATGGCCGGAGCGTATCTCGGCGAAGGCGAACCCGACTGTGTCATCAACGTCGGCGTAAGCGGTCCGGGAGTCGTCAAGCGGGCGGTCGATCGGCTCGTGCACGACCATCCCGCATGCAGTCTCGATGATATTGCCGAAGAGGTAAAACATACCGCATTCCGGGTGACCCGCACCGGTGAACTTATCGGTCGTGAAGTTGCTTTACGCCTCGGAGTTCCGTTCGGTGTGGTTGATCTTTCGCTTGCCCCCACGCCGCGCGTCGGCGACAGTGTCGGAGAGATTTATCAGGCGATGGGGGTACGGTCGATCGGTGCGCCGGGAACCACCGCCGCCGTGGCGATGCTCAATGATGCGGTCAAGAAGGGCGGCGCTTTCGCGTCAAGTTCGGTGGGCGGACTTTCGGGAGCATTCATACCGGTTACCGAAGATCATGCCCTGTCTTCCGCCGTAACGGCCGGTACTCTTTCTCTCGAAAAGCTTGAAGCGATGTCGTCGGTCTGTTCGGTGGGACTTGACATGATCATGGTGCCGGGCGACACGAGCGCAGAAACGCTTGCCGGGGTCATTCTGGACGAATGCGCCATCGGCGTCTTCAACAAGAAGACGACGGGGGTTCGCATCATACCGGTTCCGGGAGCGAAGGCCGGGGATTTTATAGACTTCGGAGGACTCTTCGGATCGGGAACGATCGCGAATTTCGTAAGTCCCCACGGTGCAGGTGAATTCGTCAACCGGGGCGGTCATATTCCGGCGCCTATTCAGAGTCTGGTAAATTAAGGCGCAGGATAACGTGTTCTGCTGTCGGGGAAGAGAGCTGAGAGCGCCTGAAGATCTGCCTTCATCATGTTCCTGCATCTGCTCAGGTTGCGGAAACAGATTTCGCGCACATTTACTTTCCGTCAAACTCCCGTTCAATGTCGCTTCGCTTACTTCCCCATGCTTTCTCGAATTCTTTTGCATTTTCCTTATAGCGCTTCGGAACGGCTTTATTCAGTCTGTCCAGAATGACTGCAACCTCCTTTTTGTCGAGGATCAGCGATTCGCTCAGCATTTTTCCCCGGATCCACAGAACGACCGATTCACCACCGTTTTTGTCTTTTTCACGACCGAATCCGATCAGATCGTTTGAATTCATGATGCGCAGTGACGGTTCAAGAAGTACAATCCAGTTGTCTGAAAAGTATACCGGTGATTCTTCCCGGTTATGTTCACATTTCGCGAGTTCCGCTTCGATCTGTTCGACCATTGCAAGCGGCTGTCCCCGTGTTTTTAACTGGGAAATTGCTTTATGGCTTGCAGGATTACTCTTTCTTGTTATACCGGTTAACAGAATAATCAGCGACAGCGGAAAAACTACAACCGCAAGAATCATGAACAGGTCGGTATCGAGAATGTACCCGGTCTGACAATCAAGAAATACCGGATAGAAATTCGCGTCGGTGCCGAGCCCGGACGCCATCTCCTGCGGAAGGGGCAGTATTTTCCCTTTGACCGGTCCCCGAGTATAGTTTTTGTCAACTTTTACCAGAAGAGCCCTGTCACCGATTTTTGCTGCCATATACTTTGCCGTTTCGACACTTCCAACTTTACCCCCCAACACCTTCAAACCGGTATTCTGAGATCCGATTTGCACTAACGGCAGATCCGCTTCCAGGTAGTTTTTAATTGATTTTGTTTCAAGCAGACTTTTATCAATGTTGAACGGACCACTGAAGGCATTAAACAGAAAATTCCAGTGCAGAACAAAAACAACAAGACAGATACCGGTCAGAATAATTCCGAAGATCAATACTTTTGCATTGTCTTTTTTTGCCTTGTTGAGAATGGTGTCTTTGTTCATGTTCTCCCTTTCCTCCGGTGCAGTTAACTTTCAGCTTACGACAAAATACAAACATTACCGGTATTTTTACCGATGTATCATATCTCCGGTATTACTGTTCGTATGAGGGCTGCCTTTGTATGTTTTACTTTCCTGCGAAACATCAGAGTGATTGCAGTAATATAGAAGATGGAATAGTGCGGAGCAACCGTAGAGTGCTTTGTAAACGGAATACCTGCAACAAAAAGGAGCCGGATTCAGACAACCCGGCCACCTGGTCTTAAAAGTTCACCACGAAGGCTTACGGCGTAAGGGCAAAACAGTAAAACCCTCCGTACCCGCCTCCGCTGCCGATAATACCGTTACCGGCACCGCCGCCGCCGTCGTCGATGGTATGTACACCCGCCTTGCAACCGGATGCATCAAAACCCGAAATCCAGTGAGAGCTGTTCATTCCGCCCATGCCACCACCTCCTCCTCCCATCGACCGCGGCCATGCGAAACCGCAGCGCGGACTTCCGGTTGCACTCGTGCTTGTCCAGTCATCGCAGGTGGAACCCTTGGTATAGAGCTTGCCGAGAGAGTCTGACCCGGTCACCATGTGGTGATTGTCAACTTTTCCCAGGTTGGGATCGGGAGTATGATTGGGAATTCCCTCTTCATTGGGAAGGTCGTTGGCAATAGTTGAATTACCGTTGAGCGGACGGGTGTGGATGAGGTCTTCAAGGTTCGGTGCAAGGAGATGACCGATACGGTCATACCACGGACCGTTTCCGATCCGGTCACGGGCGTTGACCTGTCTGCCGTTCTCGTCGGCCTTGACGCTGAGAAAAGCCCGCCACCTTTTGGCGCTTGAGCCTTCCATGCTCATTTCGGCAATGCAGGAACAGATGCTGTCCGCACCTTTAAGTCCTGCTCCGGGCCCGGTAAAACCGAAACTGAAATTGCCGCCGAAACCGTTTTCGCTCTTCGAAAGAAGGGTCAGCGCCTTCTGGCTCGTGACGAAGAAACTGAACTTGTCAAGAGCAAGCGTATCGAGTGAGACATCGACGCTGGTTTCGTACGATGTCAAAGCTACGGTTTTAGACATATAACTAGCGGCCGATACAGCCAAAGAATCCACTGCAGCTTCAACTTTTGCCAGTCCGCCGTTTGTATGGCTCAGAGCATCATGAGCAGTGAAGCTGACGGTTTGTCTGACATTACGAAGCGGCAGATATCTGAAGGTGGCATGTTGATTGCCGATGGAGACACGGACGGCGAGCATGTGGACCGCAAAGGGATCTGCCTTCACATTGTAACGGTATTCACCGTCTGAAATGGTGGGGCTCACCGCTTTTTTCAGGAGCGTACCGCGCAGGTTGAAGAGTTCGATGCTGACCGGTGCCGATGACGGCAGTTTCATGCTTATGATGCCGTTGTCAAACGCAACCTGCTCAGTTGAAGCGTTTGCAACAATCTGACGAACGGCAACATTCCCGCTCTGTATCGCGTATCCCCCTTTTTCGTCGGTGGTATCGGAAATCTTCTGACCGGTAATGGTGACGATTGCACCCTTGATCGGTTTCCCGCTGCTGCCGGTAACGGTTCCGCTTAAATTGATGACTGCAGCAGAAACCGTCAGGCTGGCCAGTAAAACCGGCATAGCTGCTCTTAATAAAAACATGGTTCTCCCCCGCAGGTGACAAGTGTAGGTCTGAATAAAACGAGAAAACAACAAATGCAACTGGCAAGAAAACCAGTCGTTGTTACAGGACAGCACTTTTTGCAGCGTGGGTATAGAATTTAATATACACTCTTTTAGTATTCTGTGGTGAGGATTTGTTCGCGAACTGCCGGTTGTTTATTCTCTTCAGAGAATAAATTCATATTTCTGATAAACCGGACAGACTGACTGTATCAGGCTGATGTATCTACCGGCTTCATTGCACCCGATGAGTGATCCGGGTGATTCATTTCCCGGTAACGATGATGCTCTTGTAAATGATCGTTCCATCCGATGCGGCAAAACGGAGCGTTACGATACCATCATGATAAGGTGCCGCAAAAAAAGATGTTCCGGGTACCAGTACTGTTTTTGCAAGGTGTTCACCCCGCAGTGAGAACGCTTCCAGAGTTGCCGGAGAGCTGTGGCGGTTGGTTACCATAAGGTTCCCGTCCGGAGCTGCAACAGCATTAAAGAGACTCTGACGTCGGGATAAAACATACGGACTGATAGCAGCTGTAGCTGCATGTACGGGAATGACGAATGTTGTTATTGATTGTGCTTTAAGTGATGCCGTAAAGGATGATGATTTCATCTGAATATCATCAATCTGTGCGAAGTTTTCATTGTTTGAGGTACGCCAGACCCTGATTGCGGTGTCGGGCGCAGTTCCCGAAGGAAGCGTACAGGTAACACTTGATGCGCTGGCGGCGGTATTTCGCCGGACAAAAATGATATGGTTCCTGTCGGCTGACAGAAATGCGACCGATTCATTATCCGAGCAGTTTATCATTGTGGAATGTGGCCTGATGAACCGGGTAAACTGCCGCAGTCCGTAAAATTTTTTGGGTATATACCATTTTTCTCCGCCGGTGAAATCCGCATGGATGCACCCCCAGTTCTTGTCGAGACTTATCTGTGCCTGCTCGCTCTCGACCACCTGCCAGAAGATCCAGCCGTCGGGTTGAAGATCACGGATGTCACGGATGATGCGGCCTGCAATGTCGAGTGCGGGAGCGATGTCGTTGTGATCGTGTTTCCATTTGTCAAAGGGCTGGGGTGCACCGCTTCCGTCAATTTCTGAGGCCCAGAGTTTTTTGCCGTCGCGATCGGCGAGTTTTCGCAGTTCCGAACGCTTCGATCCGCTGTATCCGTGCGTATTGATCTGGCTGATGAGTGAGCGTGTTTCAGCGTTGAAGGCATTGTAGGTTGCAACTGCATCGTCATATCCGGCCTCATCGGAGGCGGCAATCTTCGTGACAAGATCTTTAGCGGTCAGCTGTTTGTGGACTTCACTGATGATTTTCGCCTGATTCTCCCGTGAAAAGGAACACCCTTCCTGTCCGCCGTTCACACTCCACCAGTCGCCCATCGGCTCGTTGAGCGGTTCGAGGGTTGAGAACGTTACGCCCCATTCGTCCCGAAACTGTTTGACGACACCGGTGAGATAATCGGCAAACAGAGTGTAGGAGTCGCTTTTAAGGTTCTGTCCGCTGTTTGACGCGCCCGATGCGCAGCCGCTTACGGTCATCCAGTATGGCGGAGAATTTGAAAATGCTTCGGCGATGAAATGATCGGGATTGATTTTTTTGACTGCCGCCTCCACGATGGTACGCTGATTTTTGTCGCGGTCCCAGCTCCATGATTTACCTGCGCCATCAAGAAATCCCTCCATCTCTTTTCCCGCTCCCATGTGATTGTGGGAGGGTGCATCTCCACCGCCGATGTTGTACCGGATGATGGTAAGACCAAGTCCGTTTGCGGTATCGAAGACAAGACTGACGATTGAGTCCCGGTTTTTTTCGGAATAGCCTCCGACGATGTTGCCCCACCAGCAGATGGCGGTGCCCCAGCCGCTGAAACTGCGCTGGCCGTTATCCGGATTGATGGTGATGGTTGCGGCTGAGGATATAACGGCAAGATTCGCGACGATAGAAAGAATGATAAGTGCCCTGCGATACATACTGCCTCCCTTGGTTCAATTTTAAATATAGGTAAATCGTAACCTCTCCGGGAGGGGG
>Ga0316575_10000574_pt1 | contig 10783 bp, 6 predicted proteins | sample J5NA_FD_203072 | JGI IMG/M metagenome (GOLD analysis project Ga0316575, IMG submission 203072) | Rhizosphere microbial communities from salt marsh grasses in Alabama, United States - J5-7_050615r2r3 | ecosystem: Host-associated > Plants > Roots > Rhizosphere | place: USA: Alabama | collected...
CAATATCAGAAGCCTGACCCTGAAATCCCCCCATGGGTTGATGGATCAAAATCCTTGAATTGGGCAAAGAGTAACGCTTGCCGCGTGTTCCTGCCGCCAGCAAAACCGCACCCATGCTTGCCGCCTGGCCGATACAAACGGTGGCAATATCCGGTTTAATGTACTGCATGGTGTCATACACCGCCAAACCGGCAGTTACCAGCCCTCCGGGGGAGTTCACGTAAAAATTGATGTCCTTATCAGGGTCTTCGGACTCCAGAAAAAGCAGTTGGGCAATAATGAGATTGGCAATCTCATCGTTCATGGCCGTACCGAGAAAAATGATGCGGTCCTTGAGAAGGCGCGAATAGATGTCGTAAGCGCGCTCACCCCGGCTGCTTTGCTCGATTACCATCGGAATCAGTGGCACAGGTGGTCTCCTCTATCAATTAAATGTTTCGGTTTTTTAGGCAGATTTCCTAGATTTATTTATGGAATATTGGAATAATGGAATGTTGGAAGACTGGGTTTAAAATGCGAGTAAAGTCATTTTTATTCAATATTTCAATACCCATTATTCCACAATTCCATTATTCCAGCATTCCAGATGTATACCGATTTATAATCGGTTTAAGACGCTGCTACTTCGCCTTTTTAGCCGTTTTTTGGGCCTCGGGTTTAGCGGGCGGTTCAGGCTTCACGTCTGTGATTGTGCTATTATCCATTATAAGTTTTATCGCTTTTTTTTCAAGTAATGTATGCTTGAAATACCTTAACTTATCAGGATTTTGTTCATAAAATTTCTCGATTTCTTCCAGCGGCTGGTTGAAGCTTTCAGACATCTCCCTCAGCCCGCCTTCCAACTCAGCATCGTCGAGGCTGAGGCTTTCCTGATCGATGATTTTTCCCAAAATGAGGTGGCGTTTTACCTGCTTCAACGCTGTGTCGCGGTATTTTTCAGCAATCGTTTCTTTTGAAAGCCCCATTTCTTCCATGGATGTGTTGCGGTAGGCAAAAGAGCGCTCGGCCTCCTCGACAATCCCATCAAGCTCCATCTCGACCATGGTATCCGGTACTTCAAACTCCGTTCCAGAAATTAAGCTGGTGAAAATCTGCTCGTTGAGCTCCTGCTCGGTTCGTTTTTCGTAACCCTGTTTTAAATTATCCAGAATTACCTTTTTCAGCTCATCCAGCGATTTATAAGGGCCTGCTTTTTTGGCCAGTGCATCATTAATCGGCGGTAAAATCTCTTTGCGAATTTCGTTCAGCACCACCTGAAAATCAATTTCCTGTTCGGCCAATTTTTCGTTGGGAAAATCTTTGTCAAATTTTATGCTAAACGCTTTGGAGTCTCCCGACTTCATGCCGATGAGCTGGTCGTCAAACTCTTTGGAAATATGCGCCTTGCCGATTTGCAGGCTAAAATTTTCAGCATCGGCGAATTCCGCCACGGGCTCTCCATTCTGAAAGCCTTCCAGATCGAGCGAGACAAAATCCTCTTTTCGGGCCGGCCGATCTTCAGAAATCTTTTCCTGCTGGGCCATTCCCTTCTGCAGTGATTTAAGCTGAATGTCCACCTCGTCATCGCTGGCGGCATGCAGTGTGCGTTTCAGCTTCAGCCCTTTAAAATCGATATCAGCAATTTCAGGAGTGATCTCAACGGTGGCATCATATTTATAAGAACTGTCGGCTACCAGCTCGGGCGGGTCCAGCTCGGGGTTACCGACGATATTTAGCTCGGTCTGCTTGATGGCATCGATAAATGAACTTTGGATCAATCTGGAGGATACATCGGCGTGCACATCTTTTTTAAACATCCGCTCCAGAACCGACCGCGGAACCTTTCCGGGCCTGAAACCCTTTACCTTGGCACTTTTTTTTAATTGATTATAGGCTTTGTCCAGTTCCCGGATAACTTCATCCTGCGGGATTTCGATATGAAGCGTTTTCTTGACGCTGCTGACATCTTCAACTTTAAATGGCATAATATTTCCAGTTCAATAAAATTTAAGCGCTTTGTAAAATTAGTTTACCACAGAGTTCGCAGAGAACACAGAGCATGTTACGAAAAAATTTTTAAGCTTCTTAACCCCTTATCGGTGTTCTCTGTTCTCCCACGCCCGCCATGCGAGCAAGGCGCGGCCCCGCACTTACGGGACTTCATATCTCATTTTATAAAGTCGCTGTATTCAGCGCGCGGGTCTGTGGCAAATAAATCAACACGACCAAAGGTCGAGTCGCCTCAAGGCACTTTTTTAAGTGGTGCGAGAGGGGAGACTTGAACTCCCACTCTGTCTCCAGAGCTGGATCCTAAGTCCAGTGCGTCTACCAATTCCGCCACTCTCGCATTTGTTAGAAGCGGTCTCAAAACCCCATATCATGCCCAATGGCTGCGTTGCCCCGCTAACGCGGGATTCGCATCTGATTTTATAGAGTGAGGTGCAGCACAGCCTCCGGCAAATGCTCACATACCCATGTATGCTGCGCTTTCCCGATCGGCCTGACGCCTTGCCCTTGAACCTGATCTGAGGTTTTGAGACCACTTCTAAGAAAAAAATCCAGGCAAGTGATTTGGGCAGACTGACCTTCGAGGATAAAATTTTCATTCAAGATTTTTTGGACTTTAACGGCTGAACTCAGCACCCAAATCCGTTAAATCTCAGTATAAAAGACAAAACAAATAATGTCAATCTTATCAGCTGTCAAGCAAAATATGCTGACAGCCCGTCTTACAGAGTTGAAAAAAAAGATTGATTTTTATATAAAAATAAGATGCCATTTGGAATCATGCAAGTTACAAATCCGTTATTTAGAAGTGCAAAACGATTTTTCGGGTGCCCGCATGTGATGCCGGCATTTTTTTCCATTTTGTTCATTTGCATCTTAGTGCCCGCAACAAATGCCAAAAAGCCGCTCTTTGAAAAGGATATGCCGTTGGTCGTAATTGATCCGGGGCATGGCGGGACTGACGCCGGTGCGAAAGGCCAAAATAATACACTGGAAAAAACAGTAACGCTGAACCTGGCGCAGGTACTGGCACAGCAGCTAAAGGCCCGTTACAGGGTGGTTTTAACCCGAAATGGAGATTATGGGCTCGACAATTCCGGCCGCACAGCAGTGGCCAATCACGCCAAAGCGGATATTTTAATCAGCCTGCACACCGGCAGCAGTTTTATCCATAATATCAATGGATCAGCTGTATATTTCTATCAGCCATTTCAGGCGTCGGCCCTGATGACTGAAACCCATGCAGCGAAGCCGATCCAGGATAGCACACCGGCCGTCAGCTGGGATATGATCCAGACAAAGTACCGGGTAACCAGCGAAAAACTGGCAGGTCAGATACAATCTCAGCTGTCGACGCTCCGGCAGCTGCAGGATGTTAAAGTTCAGGGAGCGCCGCTGCTGGTTCTCGAAGGCGCGGATATGCCCGCAGTCGTAATTGAACTCGGAAATCTGGCAAATACAACCGCAGAGAAAGCGCTGGGTGATCCCCGGTTTCTGTCTCGCATTGCCGAGGCGATCATCAGCGGAATTGATGCCTTTTTTGCAGCAAAAAAAAAGTAGCCGATCAGAAACTTGAAACTTTACCACGAAAACACGAAAAAGAAGAATCATGAAATCATACCCTTATTAAATCCTTCTCTATTTTCGTCTTTCGTGATTTCGTGGTATTTTTTAGAATGGATGGTTACGGTTTTTCGGAATAAAATCCGTTGTTAGGCTTGAATGTGCGCAATAAGCGTGATAAAGAGTCTCCCTCGGATCGGGGCGTGGCGCAGCCTGGTAGCGCGCCTGCTTTGGGAGCAGGAAGTCGGAGGTTCAAATCCTCTCGCCCCGACCAATAATTTCAAGCACTTAGAACGGGTTCGGATTGAACCCGTTTAATTTTTTCCGATTGATAGACGCTGGGATAGACGCTACTGCCTCAAATGCACCCAGGTGCTATTTCCAAATATGTGCTAAATAACCAACAAATCGAATTATCCCTCCCTTTAGGTCAAGAGAAAGATTCATGGGAAAAACGCTTCACATCACAAGCGGCGACTGCGCAGGGGATAGTCTTGCGAAGTCCGGTATTTCCGGAGAAGTGTTCGTTTGGCACGACATACTTTACGATGGTCCCCGGAATCCCGGTTGGCCTGATGACGATATTCTCGACGCTCGTGCTCGGTTCCTTGAACAGGCAACCGCCGGGGGACTGAGCCGGGAGCATGTTCTGGACACTTTAAAGGGGCAATACCAAAAGCTAACAGCCGCAGCAGACTATGAGCGAATTGTCCTGTGGTTTGACGCATGCCTGTTTGATCAGTCAATGCTTGTCCACATTCTTGCGTGCATGCTTCACCAGGGCATCCGGAAAGCGGAGCTCCTCTGTGTTGATGCGTTTCCCGGGATTGCACCGTTTAACGGACTTGGCCAGCTCCAGCCATCTCAACTGGCTTCCCTGCATGACCAACGTCGCCCGGTCACAGATGCCCAGTTCCAATTTGCCAAAGTCGTTGACAACGCGTTTGCAAAACAGAATCCAGCGTTACTTGCCGCGTTGTCACGAAAAGCCGACGCACCCTTACCATGGATTCCTGCCGCCGTGACACGATGGCTTCAGGAGCAGCCGGACCCCGCAACCGGACTTGGGCGGCTCGAGTACCTTGCTTTGGAGGCTATCCGTATCGGCTGCGAGACACCAAGCGAGATCTATTCAACTGTGGCAGCAGCTGATACACCTCCGCAATTTTGGGGAGACACCACATTGTGGGCGAAGATCAACGCATTGGCGGATCGAAAGCCCCCATTGGTGCGGATCGAAGGGCCAGCGGCAAGATTGCCCCAATGGAAGAGCAAGTTGAATTTGAAACACTTCCGGATTAAAAGTTTATCGAAACAGCAGAATACCGGCGACTCTCAATAGCTCACGCCAGATCCGCTATGTTCGAGACAAAAGGAAACCAGATAATGAATAAAACAACAATGACAGTTGATTTCGAGGATAAAAATTACTTCAAACCGGTCACAAGATATTCTATAAACGTGATCAGCTGTTTATTAGCCCTATTTTTAACATTTGGAGCGATAAATGCGCAAGCGAATTGGCCTCATGTTGTTCCTTCCAGAGATGGCACCCCTATTTCTTTTGAAATCTATGGCACCGGAGAACCGACGCTTGTATTCGTGCATGGCTGGAGTTGTGATGCCCGTTACTGGCGGGCCCAGTTGCCATATTTCACAAAAAATCATCGAGTTGTCATGCTTGACCTTGCAGGCCACGGCCATTCAGGTATGACGCGTTCGCAGTATACCATGAGGGCTTTTGGTGAGGATGTACGCGCGGTGACAGAAGTAACTGGTAGTCGTAGAGTCATTCTGATAGGGCATTCCATGGGCGGCTCAGTAATTGCAGAGGCAGCCCGAATCATGCCGAGCCGTGTCATAGGGCTAATTGGCATAGATACACTTGAAAACATAGAATATCTGATGACTCGTGAAGAGCTCAAGAGGATGATCGCTCCTTTGGAAAAGAATTTTCGAACCGGAAGTCGGCAATTCGTCGACGAAATGATTTCACCCAAAACGAATCCACAACTTCGCGAGTGGATTCTATCAGATATGTCAGCTGCACCACCTGCTGTCGCTTTAAGTGCAATGAGCAACATGATGTCACAGTACATTACTGGGGAAGCGGCCAAAATATTTGATGAAATTCGTGTTCCAGTCATAACCGTGAACGGAGATATGTGGCCCGTTAACTATGAAGCCAACCGACGTCATATGTTGTCTTTTGATGCCATTGTTCTAAAAGGAGCAGATCATTTTTTAATGCTGAATCGAACAGAACAATTCAACCGCGCATTGAAAAAAGCGATCTCTGAAATCCTGGACAATACGGTTAAGTAAAAGCTAAGATTCGCTCACATAATTTGTGTTAGGGGGGTGGCCAAAGATCCAACCTCTCCCCTCCCCTCGCCTAATCCGTTTTATTTTTCCTGAGTGATAGACGCTGGGATAAATACAGATAGAGGTTATATATAAAGATTTCGTGACTGGAGGGTATACTTGAATTGAAAGTTTGAGTTTGATAGCGCTCGCTGCCGGAGATGTCACACCCGTGCTCAAATGGGTTCCCGTCAATGATGAACAACTGATCCGCACCGCGTTTCAAAATACGGTGCAGGTCAGAAAGCTTGGTGGGCAGGCACAGAAATTAGCTGACATGTACTTTTTTGAAACACTGGTCCGCATCCACAGAGCAGGTGAAGGGGCTTCTTATACAGGTCTTAAGCCCGGTGCCGAAATTGATCCAGCAATCGCAATGACGGATGAGGCATTGGAGAGCGGTTCGGTTTTTGATACATTATTGTTTTTTAGTTAGACAGATTGTTCTGATAAATAAAGTATGGAAGCAGAGATGTTTCATAAAATAATTGTTGTGAAATACTTAAGAGTTCCGTAAGCATGATGGAGTTGAGAAAATTAAAGATTCTGCCTTTTTAGGACAATCTCTCCCTTAGTTAAAAATTCGGGATCTATTTAATTGTAATCATAGAAAGAAAGGAGAAATAAACATGCTTGGATCTAAAAGCCGTGCAGTTTTTTTATTCTTTCTTGTGCTGGTGTTCGCTGTACTTTTGGCCGGTGGATATTTGATCGACAGAAACAAACCACCCATTCCGGGCACAGTTGAGGATGAGCAAGGCCATGTCCTTTACCAGAAAAAAGACGTGCTGGCCGGTCAGGAATATTACTTCAGCCGAGGCGGGCAGCATATCGGCTCTATCTGGGGGCATGGATCGTACCTCGCGCCGGACTGGTCGGCCGATTACTTGCACCGCATGGGCCTGTACCTTGCAGCGCGCCACCTGGGTAAAAGCCCGCAGGAAGCAACACGCTTTACCCAGACGGACTTTGACGCCCTGGACAAACCGACCCAGGCACGATTGTCGGCACAGGTTGCTACCGAGGCTAAAATAAACAGATATAATGCGGAGACCGACTCCCTGGTGTTTATCAGATACCAGGCCGAAGCCCATCGCGCACTGGTGCGTTATTACACGGATCTGTTTAAAAACGGCAACGAGGCCATGGGGCTTCAGCCCGGCATTGTTCGCACAGATGAGCAGGGTGCGCAGGTCGCTGCCTTTTTCAGCTGGCTGGCCTGGTCGGCGGGAACCCTGCGCCCCGACAAGGATTATACCTATACCAGCAATTGGCCATACGATCCCCTGGTAGGGAACCGGCCGCTGCCGGATACCCTGATCTGGTCAATCGTCAGCGTTATCCTTTTAATCCTGTTTATCGCCTTGATGATATTTACCTACCTGCGCTACGTTCACGAAGCGGACTACTCGGCCTGTGAAATTTTGCCGTTTGCCGAACCCAGCCCGACCCCGAGTCAGAAAGCGACCCTTGCTTTTTTTCTTGTAGCTGCAGCCCTTTTGTGTGTTCAGATTTCGATGGGGGCTGTGACCGGGCACTTCAAGATAGAAGGAACCAGTTTTTTCGGTATTCCCCTGGGCGGCATCCTTCCCTATGCCATCACCCGGACCTGGCATCTGCAACTGGCGATCTTTTTCATCGCCGCCTGCTTTCTGGGTGCGGGTCTTTTTATCGGGCCGTTTGTCGGACGAGAGCCTAAAGGACAGGCCAAGCTGGTCTGGTTGTTGTTTGTCTCGGTGGTTATCGTGGTGGTTGGAACCCTTGTTGGGACATGGCTGTCGGTAGCCGGTATGCTTGGCAGTAATGCCTTTTATTTGGGTCACCAGGGTTATGAATTCATCGAGCTGGGCCGTGTCTGGCAACTGTTGCTGATCGTCGGAATGGTTCTGTGGCTGGTGCTGGTGCTGCGTGCGATCCTGCCGGCATTAAAAAGCGAAAAGGAAACCGCCGGTTTGAATCACATGCTGCTCTACAGTGCGGTGGCCATCCCGTTGTTTTACATGGCAAGTCTCATGTACAGCAATAAAACCCATCTGGCTATGGCCGAGTACTGGCGCTGGTGGGTCGTGCACCTGTGGGTCGAGGGTTTCTTCGAAGTCTTCGCTACGGTCGTCATGGGCTTTTTGATGGCCCGTATCGGTGCCGTGAGCCGCAAGGCTGCTCTGACGGCGATTTATTTCATCGTCTTTTTATATCTCGGGGCGGGCGTGATCGGCACCTTTCACCATCTTTACTGGTCCGGCTCGCCGACGTCGGTCATTGCACTGGGTGCGGTTTTTTCGGCGCTGGAAGTCGTGCCGCTGACGCTGCTGGGCTTTGAAGTGGTTCGCAACCTCTATGTGCTGAAAATAGGCGGCTGGGACTACCCTTATAAGTGGCCGATCTACTTTTTCATCGCGGTGGCGTTCTGGAACCTGGTGGGCGCGGGAATTTTTGGTTTTCTCATCAATCCGCCGATTGTGCTCTACTACATTCAGGGGATCAACACGACCCCGCTGCACGCGCACACGGCCCTGTTCGGCGTTTACGGGCTGCTTTCGGTTTCTCTGATGCTGTTTGCCATGCGCAATATCGTGCGCATGCGCTCCTGGTCAGACAAACTGCTCAAGTGGTGTTTCATCGGGCTAAACGGCGGTTTGGCCGGCATGACGGTTTTAAGCCTGATCCCTTCGGGATTTTACCAGTTTTATTACGCGGTCAAAAACGGGCTGTGGTATGCCCGCAGCCCTGAGATTGCATCGGGCCCGGCAATCAGCGCTTTCGCCTGGGCCCGAATCGCCCCTGATGTTGTTTTCGCAACGGGCGCCATTTTATTGCTGGTTTTTGTCGGTCGGGCGATCTGGCTGACGTTTGTCAAAAAAGTGCCGGTAATTGAGGGTGATCGGCACTGGCAGCCACCGGATCAAAAAGAGGCTCTCTAAGAGGGTCACAACGCTTATTGATAATTTTAAACCTCATTGATTCTAAATTCAGGGAATTATTGGCTTGCGTCCGAATTGGCAGATGATTTAGATTACGAAATTGGAAGGTTGTGAAAATTCGACCAAGGCACGGGATTCAAAATAATTGCAACGCAATATTTTTGTATATTGTTTAATGCCGTCCTGTCCTTGTTGATAAAAGATTTCTTTTACTTGATTACCGGGGTCGGACATACTCAATTCGCTTGATGCCCTCCCGGTTCAATACCACCCGGTACCGCATGTGCAAACCCTGTCCTCCAAACGTCATCCGGACGATCATGTTGAGGTGATAGACCCTTGCGCCTCTGATCCGATGGTATCCCTCGTCGTTCATTACGAAGAGTTCCTTTTTGGGGTCATCCATCCTCCGCAGAAATTCTTGCACATTAAACCGCATGATATCGTTAACACCGGATACCTCATATTCCGAAAAAATACGGCGAACTCTTTCGGGATGCAGTCGAATGCGCTTGCGATACAGCATAATGTTCTCGCCGACCCACCTGTTTTCAATTTCCGTGATGTGATCACGATTTCGCAATTCCCGCACCTCGGCCGGCAGTTTGCGCTCTTTGACAAACCCGAAGCTTTCCCTGCAAACCCCGACGATTTTGCCGGCAGCATCGCGCACACGGGTTTTATGATCAAATAGAAAGCGCGTCATTTTACGGGATAAGTGATACCTCAGAAGATCCTTGATCCGGTCTTTAAAGATGTAGCTGACGACAAGTGTCACAAAAACCGGCAAGGTCATACCGCCATAGACAGTTTGAGAGATGAATGCGGCGGCAGTGGCAAACACCATGGCGGCAGCGGCGGCCAGGCCAAAGAAGAATTGCTGCAGAAAAAGCCAGTCCGTTTTCACCTCTGCATCAAGAAAAAGAATGCTGGCTACATATTTTTTCAACACGCTCCTACGAAACACAAGCGTTTCGTTGTCCTTTTGTTCTTCCGGTATCGAAGCATAGCGTCTTTTCTGCCGATAGTGGACCTCGCCATCAATCAAGGTCAGTATCTTTTTCCGGTTCTCTGAGCTCAAGTCCTGATTGTTGGCTGCGAGACCATCCAACAAGTGATAAGTATAGTCTTCCACAATCAGGCTGACGTACTCGTCACCGAAAAGGTATATTTCGAGCGTGAGCTGGTCAACACTTGGGATCTGGATAATCCGCTGGAGTTCACGGTATCCTGCAGTTATGTCTTGAACCGCGACCAGATACTCGCCAATAAGGCGATCCCTATCATGCACATCAACGGTCTTGTGAATATAGGCCACATAGTCGCGAACCGCACTCTTGAGGATGCAGCAGAAAAGCTTGATTTGCCCCTCAAACTCCGGCAGAGGATGCTTCGAAGGTTGTCGGGCCTTCTGCTCCAGAGCGTCGCGAAGCTGAGCCAATGGGCTCTGGGCAGCGCCCTTAAAGCGGCTCAACGGTACCAACGGTGTCCTTATGCGGATGTAGGACTGTAAATCGGCATAGAACTGCTGTTTGCTGTATGTCTGAGGATGTACTCCCAAGCTGCGAGGCGCGAAAAAATATAAGTCCACCTCGTACAAGGTCGGCCTGAGGTCGTCGGGAAGAGGGTAATTAACCTTCAATTCCATTTGATGTTGATCGTGGATGCTGATCCTGGCTTCCATAAATGTCTCTTTGTCGCTCGTTATCCATCTCAGATAAGATTGGTTCGGACTGTCATTGTGCCATTATGCTCGAAATTCGATAATACCGGATGCTTAAATTCCGTAAAGTCAAAAATACAGATGATGCGGATTTAATTTCGAAGATTCGGAAAGGGTTCTTCCAAAAATATCGCAACAATTTCGCCGGAACGGGAGCCGCAAATCAAAGGCCTGCTTCGCTTTTTTTGTTTCAGAATATAAAACAGAACGGACCTCGCGCCCCTTT
>Ga0316575_10000575_pt1 | contig 10775 bp, 9 predicted proteins | sample J5NA_FD_203072 | JGI IMG/M metagenome (GOLD analysis project Ga0316575, IMG submission 203072) | Rhizosphere microbial communities from salt marsh grasses in Alabama, United States - J5-7_050615r2r3 | ecosystem: Host-associated > Plants > Roots > Rhizosphere | place: USA: Alabama | collected...
AGTTTAATCTTGCGGGTTTGAATCCCGATATTCCTTTAGTTGAAACCTAAAAAGCGGTCTAATAACTAGGTTCCCCTCCCTTGACGGGAGGGGATAAAGGGGAGGGTGAATAGATAAGACAAGGATTCCATTTCTATTTTACCCCCCTCCCTCGATCCCTCTCCATCCTCCGCAGTAGCCTGCTACGGAGGACGGGCCGCCAGGGGAGGGAAGACTGGCTTCCCCTGTTAAGGGTGAGGAATTAATTCGCTTTTCCGGGGTTATTGGACACACTGTAAATCAATTTAGCTTAAATTTTTTTCTTATATCCGCTATGATCCTATTGCGTTTGTCCCATGCGGCTTCCAAATTCTCTTCGACAACCATCAATGTGGCGACCCAGTCATCGCGACCCGTTGCATAATTGGTGATGGCTTCGTCGGCGCCGAAAAAATCCGGAAAAATGTGAAGGGCCTGCGCCCCGGACATGATGTGTTCGCCGGCAATTTCAAGATAATTTGATGACACCCTCACGTGTTCATAGATCACGCCAGATTCATGCTTCGAATCCGGCTGGATGCGGGTCTTCCGGTTTAAAAAAAGATCTCCTAATAGCTGGACCATATTCGAACCCGTCGACCAGTAAACCGCTGTCGGTGTCTGGCTGGGCAAGCGCGCATCAATTTCAATCACCTTCAGGTCGTTTTCATGCAAAATGACTTCCACATCCATTATGCCGGTCAGATTTAAGGCATTCGCCAATCTCAGCGAAAGCGCTTCAAATTCTGCGATTAACCCACCCGCCAGATTTGATGGTGCGGTCACACGCTTGCAGTCGTATTGTCCATCTATTGCTAAATCCGTGACCTGCGGCGTCGCATAATCACCCGGCAACCCGATGACTTCTAATGAATACGATGGTCCGGGAATAAATTCCTGTATCAGCCATTCGCGGGCCGATGGTTTGATGGTGTCCTTCAGAACGGTTTGATTATTAAATACCTTTACATCCCGGCTGCCGCTTCCCTGATCGGGTTTGGCGATTACCGGGAATTTGCACTTGGGCCAACGGGCGGGAGTGGGGGCGCCGATTTGTTTAAAGAGCTGCTCGGATTTTATTTTGGAGGAGGATATCGCAAAAGCGGCAGAATCAAAAGCAAATGGAATCCCCTTGTTGCGGGTCACCCGGCCTAAACAGGCCAGGGCAGCATCGTTCTCCAGCGCGGGAATGACCAGGTCGACACCCTTTAGCGCCTGCGCTAAATCTTTTTCTGAGGTCATATCGAGCTGCGCAAAAGAATGGCATAGCCCCGACGCTGGAACCAGCGGCTTACGGTCAATGACGAGAACATCCCAGCCCGCCTTTTGCGATAGGTATGCCGCTTCAACACCCTGGAGATTTCCGCCGGCAACGGCGACTAACACGCAACCTCCGTGTTGTTTTTGCTGCGGGCAATGGCCTGCTGGCGGCGACGGATCCAGTTCTGGTATTCTTCGCGGGTCGCCGGTTCCAGTCCGACACGCTTTAGCACGTCTTTAACAGACGCCGTTGTACGTCCGCCTTCTTCAATATTTAAAGAATGCTGCGCCACCCCAACCAGACCTTCGCCGGGGGGCACAATGGATGTAACCACATTTGCACCTGAATTCAAACGGGATTTCAACCCGGCAATACCCTCCACGTCCAATGAAGCCGGAATCAGCCGATCCGGAAAAGCAAGGCGCATGATGGCTGCAATTAATCTTTCTCTGAGCGGATCCGGCGGCGCTTGTTTGGCCATGGGAGTGCCCGGTTGCGGCACAAAGTTCATCACCCGCATCTGGTCAGCCCCCAGTTTTTTCATGACGTCCATCGATTGAGCGATATGATCTGTGGTTTCACCGACGCCGCAAAGCAGCCCTTCCTCGACCAGCAAACCGAGATGGTGTGCGTCGACTTTGCCCTGCATGCGGTTTTGATAGTCCTGGCCGGGTCGCAGTTTGTTAAACAGTGATCTGCTGTGGGTTTCCTGATAGCAAGCATACCAGACAGCACCCGCTGCGGCCAACTGCTGCAAGGCAGGTGAGGGAAGCACCCCCGGAGAGACCATTATCGGCAGTCCCGTCTCTTTCTGCAGAGAGGCGACCAGATCCACCAGTCGCTCAAAACCGGCCCCACCGTCGTTGAAAATGACGGGGTCTTCACCCATGGTCAGGTCGATCAAATGTACGCCGGAATCCGCCAGGCGTAAGGCGGCAGCAACAATTTCTTCTTTTGATTTACGGTATCGTTTGGTTTGTGAATTCGAGTGGCGAAAAAGACAAAAGCTGCAATCATTGCGGCAATAGGTGCTGGCGTAAATGAATCCATACATGAAAATTTTATTGCCGAAATACTTTTGGCGCATGTCTCGGGCTTCTTGAAAAAGAATCCCGATCTGATCATTATCGTCAAGGTTGAGCAGAAACGTGATCTCGGCGGTTGAAAGATTTTCTTCCGCTTTTAACCTGGCAAAAAGGGCGTCGAAGTGATGCCCATTGTTTTCAGCGTTTACCTGTAGTCTCATTGAATATTTAACCGGATGCCATCTAAATAGGTGAGGCTGCGGCCCATTTTTGCTAAATTGCTGCTGTTTTGTGCAACCATGAGCAAGCGCTCGAGCCCGAAGCCGATTCCGACCCAGGTATCCGTTATTTTCCAGGGGCGATCCAGCGGATGCGGACCCATGGCGGCCGAACCAACCTCCACCCGGTCATTGCCAGCTACGATATCGATGGTATCGCCATAAATCTCGGAGGTTATCTTTTCAAAGTCATACTCGCTGACGCCTGCTGTCTCTGAAACCAGGGCACCCAGCGCTTTTATCCGATCTTTGCGCTGATCTTCGGGCAGACCCATTTCGACCAGATTGAGCATGGTGAATTCACTGGAATGCTGGGCGCCGTGAGATTCCTTTCGAAAACAGGGGCCGACCTCAAAAATCTTAACCGGTTTGTCCCACAGGCGCAGCAGGTCCACCAGAACATAGTACAGATGGGGTGCCAGCATAGGGCGCAAACACTTATTTTTGTCAAGCCAGTATATCTGCGAATTCAGCGGATGGTTCGCATCGATGGACATCTTTTGCAATAAGCCCCTGGACATCATGATCGGGGTGGTCACCTGCACAAAGCCGTGTTTTATCAAGATATCGGCGAGTTTGGCCTCCAGTTTGCACAGGCCGGGTCTTAAATGAATTTCACGAAACGTTTTTAACCGCTGCCGGCATTCGGCCGCTTGTTTTTTTTCTAAGTCCTGAAATGCCTGCTCTCGGGCTGTGGCATCTTCGAAATTTTGATTCAATTCAGAGGCGGATGCATCCAATTCCTGCAAGCGTCTCAGCTGCGTTTCTGTCCAGCTAACCATCAGCACCCTCTCTTTAACCGCGAATTTGCAATTTTACTACAAAAAAAATGAGTGGCGGGGAGTACGGGAGTTGCACCCGCCTATGTGGATTTAGAGTCCACACGATCACATAGCGATCCACCCCCCGCTTTTCAACTGGCAATTCGCAATAACCCAATTCCCATTATCCATGATACTACCCGTTCATATCATGGTGCGAGGCTATCTACAACATAATGTCAATGGTGTCATGTATTATAAAACAGAGAACCGCAGAACACCGAATCCGCCGGAGGCGGAAATGAAGAAGTTTTCTTTTCCTTCGACATTCATTATTCCTTGTTCGATATTCGATATTCACTTTAATCTAATGCGGCATTGCGACCGGCAATCCGACCAAATACCAGGCAGTCGGTAATTGCACAGCATCCCAAACGGGAGGCGCCATGAACCCCCCCGGTAACCTCACCGGCGGCATAAAAGCCGTTCAGGGGTTTTTGGGATAGATCGAGGACCTGGGCTTTTGCGTTGATTAAGACCCCGCCCATCGTATGGTGCACTTTCGGCCATACGCGCATCGTATAATAGGGCGGGTGCCTTAATGGCCGGGCATCCGGCAAAATGGGTTTGCCGAAGGCTTCATCGATACCCTTTTCGACACCGGTGTTGAATGTTTGCAGTGTATCTTTGAGCACCCGAGCCGGTATGTTATATTCGTCGGCAACCGCATCGATATGCCGGAATGCTTTGACGACCCCCTTTTTGAGACAGTGTTCGATTTGATAGCCAGAACACTCGATTCCTTTTTTATCCGTGATTGCGAGGCAGGGATGTCCTTTTTGCAAAATGGCATCGGCTCTCATTTTGCGATCCGCCAATTCGTTTATGATGCGGTTTCCGGTAGCCGGATCGATGATGATTCCATAGGGAAAGGCAATGTAGCTGGCGAAATCAGGCCCGATGCCGTAACCCTTTTCATCGGGACAGGCCCACGGCCCCAGCTGGATCCAGGAGAGCTGAACCGGCATGGCGCCGATTCTAATGGCTTCTCTCAGGGCCTCACCGGTGGTCGAATACTTATTCGTGCTCATAATGTCACGGCCAAGCCTCGGGTCCTGGCTCGTTCTAAAATCGATATCATTGGCAAACCCCCCGGTGGTCAGGATGACAGCCTTACGGGCGTTGATGGTTTTGAGAGCCCCTGAATTTTCATCCGGATACGTATACCCCTGGCGAATCCGCACGCCGCACACCCGGCCCTCGGGATTTTTTAAAATAGTTTGCAGAAATGCCTTTGTTCTGACCGTTATGCCCAGTTCTTTTAACTTTTTCAGCATTTGCCTGATGAAAGCCGAGCCCGACCGATTGTTGGGTGTATAACCGCGCGCGACGGAATGCCCGCCGAACTGATCCACCCGCTCGAGATACTTGACGCCTAAATAATCAACGGTCCATTGGAAGGTTTCAGCCGATTTCTCGGTGAGCGTATGCACCAATTCGGGATGGTTGAGACCCAGACCGGCTTTGACCATATCGGCATACATGAGCTGGGGCGAGTCTTCGATTCCGGCATCGGCCTGCATCGACGTACCGGCTGCCGCCATCACCCCGTCACTGATGGTTGAATTACCGCCGTAGCCTTTCATTTTTTCCAGGACGATTACCGAACAACCTGCATTTTTAGCCTCGATTGCCGCGGCCAGTCCGGCAAGGCCACTGCCGATAACGACAATATCCGTTTCTTCATCCCATTCCAGATTGTTCTCTTTTTGAGCCATGTGGATCATCGCATCTTTGTTCACCCCCGCCCGGACCTCCCCCGTCAAGGCGGATGCGTTATTCTTTCCCTCCCCTGGCGGCCCGTCCTCCGTAGCAGGCTACTGCGGAGGATGGAGAGGGACTAAGGGAGGGGGAATAAAATGATCTTTACATCTTTACGGGTTCATTATTCGAAGCAATTTTAAAATCGTGTGGTAATTTCAGCCGCCGGGGTTTCCTTTCTCATCCCAGCCATGCAGCCGGTAATAATCCTGCAGCATGGTTTCGAGCTCTTCTTCCGTCATGGCCAGCCCGGAATCTTCCAGTTTGCGATGAAAGATTTTCGGCAGCCGGTCGTCTTCCGGCTTCAAGCCTTCCCGCAAATTGAAACGCCGGATGAGGTTGGCAATTTGTCTGGCTCTTTGCTGCAGCCCCTCTTTGCCCTCATCGATGCCGGTCACCGCATAAATCATTTTTGCCAGCTGATCCCAGTCGTAAAAATCACGATAAAACCGGCAAAGAATCAGCGTATCGAAAAGGGTTAAGCGATCCTCAAAATCCAAAAAAAGCTCGGCTTTGCCTTCAATCTGGTCGGGCGGGATCATTCCGCTGATTTCCGGTTTATAAAACGTCGCTCTTAAATGGCACGCGCCCCGATCCGACGTGGCGTAGCTCAGACCCATTCCTTTTAGCGCGCGCGGATCATATCCCGCCGGTTCAAGACCCTTGACGTGAACTGCCACATCCTCCATCTGCCATTGCTTCGCCGCCTGCTTTATTCCGCCGGCCAGTATATCGCCAATGTCCTCCCTGCGGGCGATTTTATGAAGCAATTCCGCGATGGCATCCACATCCCCGTAATCGATTTTATAATCGATGCGGCCCTGTCGGGCGGCTTCAATCGTAAAGGCACATAAATTGCCGGCCGTGATCGTATCGATACCCAGGCGATCGCAAATATCATTCAGATAGGCGATTTCCTCGATGCTGTCGATCAGGCATAGTCCCCCGAAGGCATAAATGGTTTCATACTCCGGGCCCTCGATCTTAAGACCGCGGTGACGACCCTCCTGGATGGTGCTCATGCGCCCGCAGGCCATAAAGCACTTGAGGCAGGCATGGGGCTTGACGTCGCATCTTTCATTCAGGGCATCAGCACTGATCTTTTCCCAATTTTGATATACGCCTTCCGACCAGTAACGCGTCGGGAACGCACCGGCGGTGTTGATCAGCTTAACCATCATGGGGGTTCCCAGCGATTTGTAGGCATTGGTCGCCGGGCTGTCCTTGGCTTCCGCCGACAGATTCTTTGAAAATTCGCGCACGGCTTTTTCATCATAAAGCGAGCGTTTCCGGTCCCCCTGAAATAAAATGCCCTTGAGTTGTTTGGCGCCCATGACCGTGCCGACGCCGGTTCTTCCCGCCGAACGCCAATAATCGTTTTCAATCACCGCAAAGCGGACGAGCTTTTCACCGGCGGGTCCGATCACCACCGCCCCTTTTCGCCGATAACGATCGTCGGATTTGCCGAAGCGTTCCATGACGGCATCTTCGGCCGCGTATGTCTCCATGCCCCAGATGTCGCCGGCGTCATGAAAATCAACACCATCCGGGTGAATCGCCAGCACCGTGCTGTCGGCACATTTTTCCTGAATGACAATAGCATCAAAGCCGGTGCTGTCGATGGCTTCGGGCACCCTGCCGCCGGAATACGATTCCGAATAAAATCCGGTTTGAGGCGATTTGGTGAAAACCCCGTAGCGGCAGGAACCCCAGATGGAGCTGCCTGAGCTTGGCCCGGTCGCAAATATCAAACAGTTTTCAGGAGATAGCGGATCAACTCCCGGGGGATTAAGGCTGGATAAAAGATGCGCGCATAACCCCTTGCCGCCGAGCAGATTTTGCGGGATCTCATCGCTGATGCTTTCGATTGAAAAATCCTTCCGGCTCAAATCGATTTTTAATATTCGATTGTAAAATCCGTGCATGTTTTCCCCTTTTCATCGTTGGCGCACCCCTAAACGTTTCGCCTCAGAATGGAAATTGGACAAATTTCTGCAGCCGTGTCGAGTTAAAGTTCGGTACCGCTAAGACTGTCCGATGAGCTCTTTTACTTTCAAGACACCGTCCTGCGCGTCCTCGGCATAGGCATCGGCACCGATGCGGGCCGCCCAGCGCGGCGTCACCGGGGCACCGCCGACGACCGTTTTAAAACGATCCCTCAAACCGGCGCTTTTAAGGGCTTCTTCAAGTTCCTTCTGCTTGGGCATTGTGGTCGTCAGCAGGGCGCTGGTGCCGATGATGTTTGCATCCGCCTTTTCGGCTTCTTCAATGATCTTATCGGTTTCGACATCCCGCCCGAGATCATAAACGGTAAATCCGTTGGCTCTCATCAAGGAGACCACGATCGCTTTACCGATATCGTGGACATCACCCTTGACCGTGGCGATAACCACCTTCGCCTGGCCCTCCGGTTTGTCCGGGCCATCTGCGATCGCCTCGTTGACGATATCGGTGACCGTTTTCATGGTATCGGCCGCTTTAATCAATTCCGGCAAAAACAGCTCGCCGCGTCCGAACAAATCGCCAACTTTATTGATCCCGGGAATAAATCCTTCGTTCAATAGTTCGATGGGAGCGCCGCCTTCCGATATGAATTTTTGGGCCAGTTTGGCGGCCGCTTCCTTGTTCTGTTTAATAATCAGTTGTTTGGCTTCCTCGATGATTTTTTCATCTAACATGAAATTGTCTCCTCTGCTCCTTCGGTTTACAAGCCAACTTTGTTTTTAAATTTGTTGACGCAATTGATCTCGATACCCAGAACCTCGGCAATCCGGAATTTGGCCTCGATTCCATGGGCATCGCCGGCCTGCGGTGACATGCAGCCCAGCTTCAGGTCCTGCCGGACCTCGGTCATAATGACCGGATCGGCTATTTCGGAAACCGACAATTTTAATTTATTGGCGACATACGCTTTGGCTTCTTGAATTTTCATGCCCCGGGTCATTTGCATGCGGGCGACCAGATCTCCGGAAGTCCGCATTCCGCCCATGCCCGAAGCGTGTGCGTGAGCAAGCGCCATGGCGAAGAAATCGCCGACGCCAACCTACAACCCGTCCAAGCGACAAATTTCCACCATGGCTTTAGAGGCCCTGGAGACGGTGTCGATGGGGGGGTGGTCGCAAGTGGGCACGGCACCGACACCCATACCCATATTCGGATGAATGGGAATTTTGGCGACCTCGCCGACCGCCTTGGTGAATGTTACCACCCGGGCGACATTCCAGGGAGTGGACTCGGTGGTGTTGGTGTTGACCACCGGGCCGTAGATCGTTGCCCCGGCTTTTTCAACCAGCTTTACCTGATCATGGGGGTAGAGCCCGGCCAGCCGGGTGCCTTCAAATTCCAGACCGGCATGCATGCCCAGAATAAATTCGCCGGCCATACCGATCTCGATGCAGGTGTCCGGGTATTTGGCCTTCAACTGCTGGGTGGCCAGCAGCGCCGCCAGAAAATCGGCATCGCCGGCCGCTCCCGTCGAGTCGATGTTAATCCCGTCAGCCCCGCATTCGATCATGCAACTGCCGATATAAACGATATCTTCGACAGCGGCTTCAACCGATTTCTCATGCGACTCCTGGGCCTCTTCTATTTTGCCGGCCGGCATCAGTTCGGACGGATTGGGGAAGGGACCATCCGGCTGGGAGTAAAGGCCGAGATTCGGCATGGCACCGTAAAACATCGGTGCATGGGTGATCAAAAGCGCCTGTTCCATGACCGGTTGCTCGAAAGTAACCATGGGCTTGATGGGCTTGAAACTGTAGTCAACATGACAGAGTTCCAGTGTGTCAGCCCCCATGACTTTTTCATAAATCTGCAGACCCTGAATTCGCTCGACATTGACGCCGTGGCGCCGCATTTTCACGTGGGCGCCGTCATAGGTCAAAACGATTTCCTTCCCGGGCTCCACGCTGATAAATTTGTAGGGGGAGCTGAAAATATCGTACAGATGGTTCAGCTCGTCTTCGGATAACGGCGGAATTTTACCGCGATCCGCTGCGTCCGCGGTACCGGCTTCCAGATCCGCCCTGAGCTCACTTTCGCTCATTTCGGTGGGCGTCCCGTCACCGTAACGGGTAAAAATTTTTCCCATGATGTCCTCCCTTAGTCACTTTAGTTATTTTAGTTCACTTTAGGCACTTTTGGCCTTGATGCACACCTTAATTTGTTAAAATCAAGACGTGTAATCCCGCGTTCAAGCGGGAAACCTGATCGGAGGCTTTTAAACCACTTCAATTGCTTTTTACTTCAAGCGGTTTCAATGGTTGAGCGACGGCCGTAAACATAGACCGTGATATCCTCCGGGAATGTGAAATTTACGATTTCCTGTGAAATCTCATCCAATTCGTTCACGTTTAATTTTACAACCAACAAAAGGTGCTTGCCGGTTGGATCGCGATGCATCTCCTGTTCGATGACGGACTTTTGGTAGCGTGTGATAAATGTGCTGATCTCACTGAAGTCCGATCCGTCGGCCGAGTTTACGGTCTTTTCGAAAATAATATAATGAAAAGACGGATCCAGATTCTGTTTGATCTCAGCAAAGTTTGCCAAGTTGGTGTTCCTTTTTTTATTCATTGGCTTACGAGAGGGCCGAAAGCCCTTCCTCCATAATGGCAAGACCCTGCTCCAATTGTTCATCCGTAATCACAAACGGTGCCAGAATCCGAATGATGTTGCTGTAGCTGCCGCAGGCCAGGATCACCAATCCTTTTTCGTAGCAGAAACTCACCAGTTTTTTGGCTTCGTCTGCAGCGGGTTCCTTATTGTCGCCCTTGACCAGCTCCAAACCCAGCATGGCCCCCAGACCTCTGATTTCTCCAATCATCGCGAATTGTTCCTGCCATTTTTCAAAGCGCGCTTTCAGTTTTTGCCCCAGGACCGCTGCCTTTTCTACCAGACCTTCTTCCTCGAAAACTTCCAGCACTGCCAAGGCGGCGCGACATGCCACCGGGTTTCCGCCGTAAGTTCCGCCCAATCCCCAGGGATGGACGGCGTCCATGATTTCCTGTTTGCCGATGACGGCCGCCAGCGGCATGCCGGCAGCCAGGCTTTTTGCGACCGTAATCAGGTCCGGCTCAACGTCCCAGTGCTCAATGGCCCACATCTTCCCGGTACGCCCCATACCGCTCTGAATTTCATCCGATACGAAAAGAATGCCATTGTCGTGACAGATCTTGACTAACTCCTGAAAATAGCCGGGCGGCGGCGCAATAAAACCCCCTTCCCCCTGAACCGGTTCGGCAACTACCGCTGCCACCGCTTCAGGATTGACATGTTTAACAAAAAAATCGTGGAGTTTTTGGGGTCCCACCGCATCGCCGAACGGCATGCGGTAAACCTCGGGTGCAAAGGGACCAAACCCGAACTTGTAAGGCTTGACTTTGCTGGTCATTGTCATGGTCAGAAGCGTGCGGCCGTGATAGGCGTTTTCAAAAACGATAATGGCGGGCCTTTTAGTGTAATAACGGGCAATCTTAACCGCATTTTCAACTGCCTCGGCGCCACAGTTCAGGAAAACCGCCTTTTTGGCAAAATCGCCCGGCGTCAGCAGACAAAGCTTTTCCGCCAGCTTGACCGCCGATTCATATGGATTGACCATAAAGCAGGTGTG
>Ga0316575_10000576_pt1 | contig 10760 bp, 8 predicted proteins | sample J5NA_FD_203072 | JGI IMG/M metagenome (GOLD analysis project Ga0316575, IMG submission 203072) | Rhizosphere microbial communities from salt marsh grasses in Alabama, United States - J5-7_050615r2r3 | ecosystem: Host-associated > Plants > Roots > Rhizosphere | place: USA: Alabama | collected...
CCTCAACCTGCAGCCATTCATAAACAAGGGCGCTCTGCAGTTCTGGATAAAAGGTGCCGTCGGTGATGAAAAAGCGTGGGTTGCTCTGGTTGATGAGGATACAACCGACAAACACAAGACCGTGGTGAGGGTTGATATCAGCTGGTTCGGAAAAATCAGTACCGACTGGTCGTTCATCTCGATTCCCCTCAAACATTTCGGAGACCGCGGTGTGTATTGGGACGAGACGGAACAGCGTGAAATAGATAATGATTTCGACTGGGACAAGGTTGCCGAATTCCGGATAGAAGTACGAAAAGACGAGAACAAGTCTTTTACGGTCTGGGTTGATGATATTGTGGTGACAAAATCCATACGGTAACCGGTTCAACCAAAAGAAGCTTCATGAAAAGAATGGTACATAACCGATTTACAGCTGCCATGCAGCTTCTCCTGATGGTTACGACTGCATCTGCAGTTACCGAAACGAATCCCGGAGTTGTTTCGTTTATTCCCCGATTTTTCGCTGATGGATTTATTGGAAAAGGTTTTGGATATGCATTCGGGGGACGGTCATCATTCGAGATCCGAAATGATGAAAAAAAAAGGTATGGATCGGTACTGGCGGCTCATTTTGATGACCGGGAAGCCAGTGCGGGTATAGGTATCGGTCTTGCCCCGGAAGTGAACGTCGATTGCAGCACTCTTCTTGAGCTGGGGGCTTTGCGTATGCGGGTGCGGGGTGAGCGGGGAGGAGAACGATTCAATGTAGGTATTCTGGATACCGGTACCGACGGTAGCAATAAAGTAACAGTACTCTGCCGCAGCAGCGACTGGTGTACCGTTCGTCGCGAATGGCAGAATATAACGATTCCGCTTTCCGCATTTGCCCGGGATGGTGTCCGCTGGTATGATCGGGAAAAGGCGGCGGAGCTTGCTCATGTCAACTGGCATGCGGTATCCGCCGTCTCGTTTTCGACTGAAAAGGAGGCAAATTTCGGGTGCAGCGGTGAAGAGCGGATTGCAACGGTATATTTCGACGATATCGAGCTGGTCCGACTGTCGCCGGATGAACATCCGCAGCCGCTTTTCGCTGCATGGGGCCTGCGCGGCTGCAGCGGTGCCGGTCCGGCGGTGCACGCTGCCGATGCGACCACATTCTTCTGCTGGCTCTCGACCGCTCCGGCATCGTATACGTCGGTGTATCTGTACGGGGAACCGACCGATTTTCGTCTCTGCAGTTCCGATACCGCAGCCACGCTGCCGACGCTTGACGTATGGTTCAGTGACAATGAATGGAGCGGTGTGACGCTGTATCGTCCGGGAACTGCCGCCGTTGATCTGAGCTCCATTCGTGAGTCGGGGGCAATCGTGTTTTCGGTCAGGGGAGAAACGGGCGGAGAACAGTTCAACATCGGTATTCTTGACGATGCTTCGGATGGCGTCGACCGCAATGTCCAGAGCATGGTTCGCAACACTCCCTATTGTACCGTAAACCGTTCGTGGCAGGAGGTGGTGATACCGCTGGCCGATTTTCCGGATTTCGGCAAATGGTGGCATTCCGACGCACATTACGAAGTCAATGGTAAAATTGACTGGAGAAAAATAGCACAGCTGCGGTTTTCAACCGACAAGAACGGCAACGCCCGTATTACCGGTGACGGGACGAATCCTGTAGCGATCCACTTCGCCGATATCCGTTTTACGAGCGGTTGCACCGCTTTCAGCAGCATCCGTTACTGGAAAACGTTCTCATCGAATGTCGCCGACCGTATGATTGACGACTTCAACAAAGGACGGGCCGACAGCGGATGGACCGCGGTTGCGGATCCCCGTTCAGGTATCGAACTGTCAACCGTTACCGGCGAAGACGGGACACCGGCTCTTGCCATTACGCATAGTCTTGCGGAGTGGGGATCGGTCTCACGTGATTTTGCCGATTCGACGGCAGCCGGCAGCAACTGGTCGGAGCATGCGGGAATCAGGTGCGACATCCGAACCGACGGCGCACAACAGCGTTGTGACATCATGGTTATCGATTCGGGAAACGAGGCGTGGTGCGCTCCGGTGATCGCCGGTAACGAGTGGCAGACGGTGACGGTACCGTTTGCCCGGTTCAGGCCGTTCGAGTGGTGGCAGCCCGACGTGGCGATACGCAACAACAGGATGGATCTTCGGCGGGTACGCCGGTACATGTTCCGTCCCGAACTGAAAGGAAACAACGCAGTCGTTATGGTTGACAATGTCGTTCTCACCAACCGCCTTCCCTCTCATACGTCGTCGGGAGGTTCGCTGTTCGTCAATCAGGCAGGATATGAACGCACCATGCCCAAACGGTTTTTATGCAGGGCGGCGCAACCGCAGCCGTTCGCGCTGTTTGACGATCATGGTTCGATGATATACAGCGGTACAGCCGAGGAGGGCGGGGCTTTTCCTCTTGCCGGAGGAGAATACCGTTCAGGATCGTTTACTGCGGTACAGAAAAATGGTACCTATTCACTCGTACTGCAGGAAAGTGGTGAAAAACAGCAGGTACTTGTTGGTGAGGGCGTTTACCGAATGCCGTTTGACGCATCACTCAAGGCATTCTATTTTCAGCGCTCGGGATGCACGCTTGACGCAAAGTATGCCGGAAAATGGGCCCGGACCGCCGGACATCCCGATACCGCGTGTCCGTTTCACTCCTCTACCGGACATGAAGGTGTCGCCGATGTCCACGGTGGATGGTACGATGCCGGTGATTACGGCAAATATGTTGTACCGGCGGGAATAACGGTGGCGACGCTTCTTGCACTGTACGAACTTTTTCCGAAATGTGTCGGTGATGCAACGGGAATTCCCGAATCGGGTAACGGGGTCAGCGACCTGCTTGACGAAGCACGCTATGAAATTGAGTGGATGCTGCGTATGCAGGATGAAGACGGCGGTGTATTCTTCAAGGTGGGAACGCTCCAGTGGGACGGTTTTACCATGCCCATTGCCACTCCGGGCAAACGGTACATTATCGGAAAGTCAACAGCTTCGACACTTGAAACTGCGGCTGTGCTTGCAATGGCCGCCCGTTTGTATAAAGACGCCGACCGGCGTTTCGCTCACACCTGTCTCAAAGGTGCAACGGCCGCCTGGAAGTGGGCCGTTGCACATCCCGCCCTGGGAGAACCGAAGGAATCGGGGGGAACCGGTGCCTATGGCGACAGCCGCTTTCAGGATGAATTTTTTCATGCGGCAAGTGAACTCTTCTGTACAACCGGAAAAGGCATCTATCGTTCATTCATCGAGAATAATGCACAGCTCAATGAAGTAAAGGGACCGGCCGGATGGAATGACGTGGGAAATCTCGGGGTATTTTCGCTCTGCCGCAATAATGCCGGAGTCAAGGGAATCGAGCAACTCCGCAGGTCGCTGCTTGTACAGGCCGACCGAAGTGCCGATGCTATCGAGGCCCATCCGTGCAGAATACCCACCGAACAGTTTATATGGGGTTCGAATTCCTATCTGCTGAATCATGCGGTCATTCTTTCGTATGCTTTCAGGCTTACCGGAAAACGGCGCTACCTCGAACGGGTACAGGATGTTGCCGACTATATCTTTGGTGTCAATCCGACCGGGTACTCGTTCGTCACCGGTTTCGGAAAACGTTCTCCCCAGCATCCGCATCACCGGATTATGGGTGCTGATACTGTCGATGATCCGATTCCGGGGTTTCTAGTGGGCGGGCCTAACGGTGGCCGGGAGGATGAAAACCGTGAGGCGCCCGGTGTGTATTATCCGAATAAAGAACCGGCGCTTGCATATGTCGATTTGCAGGGAGCCTATGCCAGCAATGAAGTGGCCATTAACTGGAATGCGCCCCTGGTGTTCGTACTCGGATACCTCAAGGAGGGAATCTGAGCCTGAACCGGAAGGGGGAGGGGAAGGCTTAACGATAAAGAACTATTCGGTCTTTGGTGCGTAATGGCCGAATGCCGGCGTCTGTTGCAAATCCTTTACGGGTGATGTGACGGCGCCGGTTTTTTTTGGGGGGGGTTATATCCATTTCTTTCGCTTGAAGAAAATAAGAAAACAGATCGCAAGAAACGCCATCAGGCCGAGCAGTGCCGGATATCCCCAGGGTGCATTGAGTTCGGGCATGTACTTGAAATTCATTCCGTAAAGCCCGGCGAGGAATCCGAGAGGAATAAACACGGTGGAAATCATCGTGAGCACCTTCATGATCTCGTTCATGCGGTTACTGACCGATGACAGGTAAATGTCAAGAAGCCCCGAGAGAGTATCGCGGAACGTTTCGAGCGTTTCGATTACCTTGATGGTGTGGTCGTAGAGGTCGCGCAGGTAGGGGTCGGTATGTTCACGGATCAGATCCGATTCGCTTCGAAGCATCGTGCTCACGACTCCGCGCAGCATCCATATCGACCGCCGCATCATGGTGACCTTGTTACGCAAACGGTGTATCCGCATGGATGTTTCCGCATCGGGAGATTCAACGATTTCATCCTCGATATCTTCGATTTCGGCTCCGAGGTGGTCCATCACGCTGAAATAATTGTCGACGATCGCGTCCATCAGTGAATAGAGCAGGTAATCCGACTGCTCCTTGCGGGTTCGGCCGACTCCGCGTCGCAGTCGTTCCCGAACGGGATTGAACACATCTCCGGGTCTTTCCTGAAAAGAGATTACGATATGTTTGAGCTGAAGAAGGCTTATCTGCTCGATCTCCATCTCGTTGGTAGTACTGTTCCAGTAAATCATTTTCAGCACTATGAAGAAATAGGTTTCATGATCTTCGATTTTCGGAAACTGATCGTTTGTCGCGATATCCTCGAGGGTCAGTGTATGGATTCCGAGCTCCTTGCCGATGGATTCGAGAAGGTGCATGTCGGAAAGGCCGGTAATGTTGATCCAGTTGACTAATGATGATGATTTCAGAGCATTGAAATTGATGACTTCAGGGTGTTCCTCGCTGAATTCGACATCGTTGAAATTGAATGCCCATATTCTGACTGTATCTTTACGATGTTCTTCGGTGGGAACGAGACTTCCCGGAGGAAGGCCGGCCTTTTTTGAATGGATGCTAAGATTGAATTTCATTGGACATATCTCCTCGAACAGGTGCCGGGCCGAATTGAACCTGCATTCTGCACTTAAAATCGGCGTAGTCAGCCAAGGACTTCTATCGTTGTTTTCTGATACTTTCGTCGATACGGCTATTCCCTGCCATCGCAAATTGTGCATTCGTATATCCACTTTGACTGCTGTATTCAGGTTAAATGTACTTTATGCCCGATGCCGAAGATACCGAAATGCAGGCCATGTGAACGGTGTTGAAAATCAATGCATTTTTTCCTGTTCAGAATCGTGCGGGAATGTTACAATCGATAAAAATTTCCGCTCAACAAAAGAAACCGCCCGGTGAAACATACGGGCGATGATCGATGGAATGAGGTGTTTTCATGAGACGAGACGAAGAAATCGCAGATTTCAACGAACGTTGCGGCGGCATGACGGGAATCATCTGTAGCAGATTGATGAATGAAATCGATGCCGTACTCCCTGATGCTCAGTCGAGATTATATTATGCCAATCCGGTATGGTTTCTCGACAATATACCGGTGGTCGGATACAGCGTTTCGACGTGCAGCGTGACGCTGAGGTTCTGGAATGGTCAGAATTTCATATCCAGGGGATTGACTTCTGTCGGAAGTTTCAGGGCTGCCGAGGTGAAATATCACCACGCCGATGCGATTAATTATGCGGCCCTCCGGGTATGGCTGGAAGAAGCGTTAGTAGCCCACCGTACCTGTCGTACAACCTCCGAACTTTTTGAAGTTACCGAGCTCGCCGTCTGTTGATGATCCGGATTGTTTCCACCGTTTTTCAAAAACAGCGGAAACCGCCACCGAAGACGAGCGGCTGAAGGGTGAGGTCACGTCCCACTGAACGAAGAAGTCATCGGTTATTCTCCTCCTGTTTCCCGGTACTGCCCGTACAGGGCGTACTTTCTTACCTGTTTGGTTAGTTTGCTCTAAGGCGTCGGATGATTCCTGTTTTCTTTCTGATCAGATGTTATTGTGGCATGTGCATAGTCTGAACGGCTTTGTGGAACATATGTTCAACGCTTAGTTAAGCGTTTCAAAACAAAGAATGAACACCTTCGAGGTATTACTATATGTTAATTAACAGGAATGTTGTTGTTCAACGTTGAATGTACAGTCCGCTTAATCCGGCGGGTTCTATTCGAGGGGAATCGGCCGGATGAAGTATACCGGAATTGCATTGGGAGAATGCCGTTACTTCCGCTTTGCATCGGCATCAATGCACCAGGCCTGTGCAGTGGGCAATGGTGTCGGTCATGGTATGTATGCTGTTCTTCTTTTACAATTCCTCCGCTGCCTGCGGTGCAATTTTTACATGTTGTATTGTTCATATTCCATGTGAAGCACTCCCTCGAAGTAAGTGGTGGTATAACCGTCATTCACGCGGCCTGAAAGCCTGATTCCACGACTTCAGGTCACTGGTAAAGGAGGGTACTGTGTCTAAAAAACTGCCTGTTGTTTAGTGAGCTTCCTTTCTCACTGTCATCCGGACCACCATAGGATCCGGCCGTATTCAGTTTATGCAGTAATAGTAAACCTGCGGGGTACGGAGAACTCCTGATGAGGTGACGATCGTTATCTTGTCCGAACGGTCAGCCGTATCCTGTATCGTACATCGGTAGTTTCCTTACTACGGAGTGCAGGTGTGGGTACTGCATTGTCTCATTTTTCTGCAGGAGGCTTTCATGTATATAAAAAGTTGTATCCTGTTGACAGCATTATCTGTCGTTACGGCATTTGCAGAAGATTCAATTGCAATAAGCGGATGGGGATCATACAATTTCGGAAGGGTAGAGAGCGGCTTTACACAATTTGCGGTCCGTCCGAATGGTCCCATCGAGCGGGATCTTGACTTCACTCATCGCTGGTTATCACATTTTCAGGGCGGCTTGAAAGTGGAAAAACGGTATGGCTATGATATAACCGTCCGCTTTCATTTCGGTTTTACATCCGTCTTTCAGATTGTTGACAATACAACAAACGGAGGCGGTGCGAACCTGGAATTGGTCGATTTATATGAGTAAAACAATGGGAAAAAGGCTGAAAGTGAGCCTTCAATTTGCAAATGATGATATGATGAAGTATCCCTTCATGCCGCCGCCGCCAAGCGTCAGCAAGTACACCGAAATCTGCCGACGGACATGGTATGTCAAGGATGGAAAGGAACGGTGGGGAATGATCTGGAACTGGTACTGGATGGCGTCGGTGTTTGGTCGGTTCAGAATATTGTGTAGTATAGAGACGGAATCCGGCTACTTATTGACAGAAATCTGAAGTATTTTACGGTAACGTTCAGGTACAGCAATCAGAATTTTAATTGTCGGAGTATGAAAATGATCAGGGTGTTTTTGTTTCACCGACAGGCATCAGCAAGGGACATCTTTCAATGAGTGTTCCGTTCAGAGATGAAAAACCGCTGGAGTTTTACTTTCCCGGTTTCAAGAGCAGCGATCTGACGGATGAGAATCATTATTCCATGGAAAATACAGCCGTTCTCGATACGGGCCTTGATGCATATCACTACTGCTTTTTCTCGCATGAGTTCATAAGTGAAGTCAGGCCGATTGGAATAGTGGCATCGATCGGTGCAATCGAAGCCGGATGGGACTACGGTGAAAACCTCAGTCTGACGTCAGACGATACATCCGTTGCCTCATCCGGATATATCGTGTTTTCCAGAAAGAAGATTCCTGTTGAATATGTCCGTCGTCTGGAATGCCGGCTCATTGGAAAAAAAACTGACAATGAAATGTATGACGATGAATTCTCGATTGAAAATAATGTGGTATTCATCCCTTTGTGCCACAACTTGTAGATCCCCTATATATTTGGTATAATTATCAAAAGAGGAGCACCGGACCTATGGGACAATGCAACTATCGAAAAAACATCCTGTTACCGCAATTTTTCCTCTGCATCCTTTCCGCATCGGCACTTTTAGCCGCAACACCCATAGCAGACGGTGCAGAAAAATTTCTCGGGAACATCATCCAGGGATCGGTACCTTCGAATTTCGGAGACTACTGGAACCAGATGACGGTCGAAAATGATGCCAAGTGGGGAATGGTCGAATCGTCGCGTGATCAGATGAGCTGGAGTGCAATATCCACTGCGTACGATTATTCAAGGAATATGGGATTCCCCTACAAACAACATACCTTCATCTGGGGAACACAGGAGCCGGGCTGGATTTCGGGATTGTCGGCAACGCAACAGAAAGAGGAAGTTGAGGAGTGGATAAAGGCTTTCGGTGAAAAGTTCCCTGAAACGGAGTTTATCGATGTGGTCAACGAACCCCTCAATACACCGCCGTCATTCAGGAATGCCCTGGGAGGCAGCGGTACGACCGGATGGGACTGGGTGGTTACGGCATTTGAAATGGCCAGAACATATTGCCCGAATTCAAAACTGCTCATCAATGAATTCGAGATTGAGTACGACGCGAAACTTGCAGCTCCCTATCTGAATATCATCATGATTCTCAAGGAACGCAATCTCATCGACGGCATCGGTATACAATGCCACACCAATGAAATTCAGCGGGACAAACCGACCGTCGAAGCCATCCGGGGTGCACTGGATACGCTTGCATCATCAGGACTGCCGATATACGTTTCGGAACTCGATCTCAAGGGCGATGACAACACACAATTGACAGATTACAAACGCCTCTTTCCCGTCTTCTGGGAGCATCCGGCGGTTCGGGGCGTAACGCTCTGGGGGTATCAGGGAAACATCTGGAATGCAGAGGCGATATTGATAAAGAACGGAGCGGAACGTCCGGCCCTGAAATGGCTCAGGTCTTATGTTGACAGTGTAAAATCGTCGACATCCGTTATCGTCGATAAAAAAAACGCATCATTGCAGGACATCAGTATCGGTATGCATAACGGTCATTCCATGATCATTCGACTGCCGGACCCTGAGACCGTTGCACTCGGTATTACCGATCTGCAGGGCCGGATGCTCTATCGGCAAAACAACCTGTACCTCAAACAGGGTGAAACATTTCTTTCTCTCCCGGCGGATTTCGATGTTCGCGGGGTGTATATTCTTCATATCGAGGGAGAACATCTGCTTGTTACCCGCAAGGTTGTTAGCGCTTCGAATAGCAGGAAGATTTTTCGTTACGGTAACAAACCGTTCCCACTCGTCGGTAACGCTTCTGATCCCGAACAATGAGCCAAGAAACTTTTCGGCTGATTCACATGTTCTGTTTTAATAAGGAATCGGATCGGATAATGAAACTGTCAACTGAATCAGGAGAGGGACAATGGTAAAGGTACGGACGTTTGTGTGCATCGGAATGCTGTTAACTGGAGGGCGGGCTGCGGATATTACGGATTCTCTCAAAGGCGTATGGTCGGGAACCGTCGGTAAGGCGAAGGTCAATGTGTGTTTTCAGCAGTATGGGTATGCGAATTATTACTACCTCAAATACCGTCAACCGATCAGATTACAGCATGGGGATGACTCGAATGACTGGTATGAGCCTGATTCGTGTCAGTGGACAATAGAGAAGGTGAACCCGGGAAGCGCATCGGGAACGTGGCGTAATCCTAAAACCGGAGTAACACTGCCGGTCACACTTCGTTTAACAGGTGCGGAGGATGATGACAATTCATGCGGATGCGATTTGTATAATGCGCCTATTGAAAAACTGCCGCCGATCACCGTTGATACCGTACGCGCAATGGGGCTGTGCTACAGTACCTTCAGTCTTGAGGAAGGTGATAACGGGATGGGCTGGTTTCAGCTGTGTGGAAACAGTGATGCAGTACAGATGATCAATAAGGAACTGAGCAACGGCTTTCCGGCTGATAGCAGTGATGGTGCCCGGTTTTATGATTGTCGACGGAGTACCCTCAGTGCATTCGGCAGTGACGAGTACGAATTAAACCGTTCGGTTTTTCCCTATCTCCGGGCGGGACGTTTTCTGGAGGTACAGAAAACCGAAAGCGGATTCTGTGGCGGACCTCATCCGTATTCAGGAGTTGAGTATACGATGTATGATCTTAGCACCGGTGAAACGGTAGATCTGCATTCATGGGTTCGGGAAGGAGAGAACCTGCGAAAGCTGATTTTGCAGCAGTATGTTCCGGATGGTGATGGTGAAGATCAATGTGCAGATATGGTCAGGGAGAACGATATCTATTCTTTACGGCTGGATTCTACCGGTATCGTTTTTTATACTGAGTTCGGGCACTGCTGCGTTTCGTGCGATCAGGAGTTTCTTCTTACCTTTGATGCATTGAAACCGTTTCTCACTGAAGAGGGCAGGGAAAGTGTCAAGTTGATGCTGAAGAAAGGGAAACGCCCCGGAAAGAAATCCGAATAGGCCGGCTACCCTGTGAATGGTCCAATGACAACCGGCAAAAAAGACAGTGTCTGAAACGGTCATGCCGCCTGTTCCGATTTGTAAGTTGATGTACCACGACAGTTTGTCCGTAGAGCGGCACCATATATATTGAATATGATCTGTAACTGACAGGGTATTCAGGAGGCTGATTACAGGATTCAGTATGCTGGGTCTACAATAGAAAGTTGTTCTGAATCCTGACTCCCGAATTCCGGATACCTGATCAGTTACTCCGATTTTTTTATTTCAGACCGATACTCATCACAACATACCTGATTTTTACGGAGGTCAGCATGAACAGTGCCAAATTCAATCCGGCGGGCGGCAGA
>Ga0316575_10000577_pt1 | contig 10759 bp, 10 predicted proteins | sample J5NA_FD_203072 | JGI IMG/M metagenome (GOLD analysis project Ga0316575, IMG submission 203072) | Rhizosphere microbial communities from salt marsh grasses in Alabama, United States - J5-7_050615r2r3 | ecosystem: Host-associated > Plants > Roots > Rhizosphere | place: USA: Alabama | collected...
ATGCGGTTCACGCAGGCGTTCAGGAATTCGCGGTCGTGCGAGACCAGCAGGATGCTGCCGGGATAGCGTGCCAGATATTGCTCCAGCCAGATGATGGCTTCGAGGTCGAGATGGTTGGTCGGCTCGTCGAGCAGCAGCAGGTCGGCGCGGTGCATCAGCGCGCGCGCCAGATTCAGACGCATGCGCCATCCGCCCGAGAAACTGGCGACCGGCCGTTCCAGCGAATCGTTGGCGAAACCCAGCCCGTTCAGCAGCTGTGCCGCGCGCGCCTTCGCACCATAACCGTCGATCGCCTCGAAGCGGTGCTGTGCATCGAACCAAATGATGTCGTGATTTTCCTTTGCCAGTGCTTTCTCCAGCAGACGCAGCTCCACATCGCCGTCCAGCACGAATTCAATTGCAGGCTGATCGGAGTTCACGATTTCCTGTTCGACATACGCGATGGTCTTGCCGGGCTGCAGCGATACCTCTCCGTCGTCCGGCCTGATTTCGCCGCGGATCAGCCGGAACAGCGTGGATTTACCGCTGCCGTTTCTGCCGACCAAACCGATGCGCTGGTTGGCGTATGCCTGCAGGTTCACGTTCTGCAGCAGCGGGATGCCGCCCTGCAAACAGGTCAGGTTCTGGATATTGAGCATGGGCGCGATGATAGCAGGTGTAATTTCGGCGTTCAGGTCTTTGCAGGAATGGTTGCGCATCAAATCGGCAAGCCGTGCTGCAACGCTGATAAAATGCAGCCTGAATTTACCCGTACCGCCCAGGCAGATCATGACCAGCGCTCCTATGGCAAACACCGACACTTTCGCCAACCTCCAGCCCCGGCAGGTCTGGGCGCATTTCGCAACGCTGTGCGCAATCCCGCGCGCATCGCTGCAGGAAACCGCGCTGATCGAACACCTTATCGTTTGGGCACAGGCGCGCGGCATCACTACCATCGTTGATGGCGCGGGCAACCTGATTCTGAAGAAGCCCGCCAGTCAAGGCTGCGAAGAGCAGCCCGGCGTGATCCTGCAGGGCCATCTGGACATGGTGTGCCAGGCCAACAGCGGAACGCGGCACGACTTCGCGCACGACCCGATACGCGCTGTTGCGCGCGATGGCTGGATGGTCGCGGATGACACCACGCTGGGAGCGGACAACGGCATCGGCGTCGCGCTCGCACTGGCCGCGCTTGATGAGCCGGCACTGATGCATCCGCCGCTGGAAGTGCTGCTCACCATCAACGAGGAGTGCGGCATGGACGGCGCGCGCGATCTGGCACCCGGCACGCTGCGCGGTGCCACGCTGATCAATCTGGATACCGAGGAGTGGGGACATTTCTATCTGGGCTGCGCAGGCGGCGTGGACGTGGAGGTGCGCCACGATTGTAAGCAGGAAGACGTTCCGCCAGGCTATGCGCTGCTGCAGTTCGGGGTGTCCGGCCTGCGCGGCGGCCATTCCGGCATCGACATCCATCTCGGCCGGGGCAATGCGATCAAGTTGCTCGCCGAGGCGCTGCGCGATCTGTCCGCGCACACCGACCTGCGATTGATTGCATTGAAGGGCGGTACGGCGCGCAACGCGATTCCGCGCGAGGCCTTTGCGCAGTGCGCGCTGCCCGCGGCCGTTGCGGCGAGCATAGACGAATGGGTAAAGCACCGGCACCAGGCATGGCGGTCGCGGTTCGCCGGAATAGACGAAAACGTTTCGTTCGTATGCAGCCATTCCGACGCACTGCCGGCCAGCGCCGTCGCAAACGCGGAGCGCGACCGCTTGCTGGCTTTTCTCGACAGTGCCGTCAACGGCGTCGCTCAAATCAGCGCCGACTTTCCCGGCGTGACAGACACTTCCAGCAACCTCGGCGTGCTCGCGCTGGAACACGGCTCATTCATGGCGACGTTCAAGGTGCGCTCGCTGCACGATGCGCGCACGGATGCGCTGGCCGACAAGCTGGTTTCGTTCGCCGCCGGCTATACTCTGCACGCCTGGAAGGACGGCGCGTATCCGGGCTGGACGCCGGATCCGTCCTCGCCGCTGCTGGATCTTTGCCAGCAGGCGTACACTATGGAATTCGGCCAGCCTGCTTCGCTGCAGGTGATCCACGCCGGACTGGAATGCGGGCTGCTTGCAGCAAGCCACCCGCATCTGGACATGATCTCGTTCGGGCCCGACATACACGGCGCGCACGCGCCCGGCGAGCGCGTCCGGATTGAATCCGTCGCACGCTGCTGGCAATTGCTGAAGGCGGTGCTGCAGTCACAGGCAGGCGCGCATGCCTTGCCGGAGGCCAAACAGGGAGTGGCATGATGCAAACAGGACCGCGCGAAATCGTCACACCTTTCCGGGCTATCCCGCTCGAAGTTCCGGAAGGGATGAAACACAACGAGTTCTTCAACAGCACCGAAAACCTGAACGACCTGGCAAACAACAACGGCCTGCTGACCAACCCGGAAAACCTGCTGCTGTACCGCAAGGCGCTGGGCCACAGCACCGAGTTCGATTGCTCCATCATCCACAACACGTCCAGGACCATACTCAATCCGCTGGGGCGGCCGGTGCGGCGCACCCAGGTCGCCGACAACGTGAAGCATGTCTGGGACCGGATGAGCCAGATCATCATCGATTACATGCTGGAGCAGTATCCCGATCCGGAACAGGCGCTGATCCTGGCGGGCGAGGCTAGCCTGGATGCGACCTGGCCGCTGACTTCACCCGGGGTGCCCAGCATAAGGATGCTGCACAACCATTTTGTGGTTTTCCCGATGGAGACCCTGCGCAAAGCAAAGCTGGCCGATCCCGCCAATCCCAACCTGACCGACGGCGGCCAGCACAGCCTGTTCCAGGAGTACATGCGCGACGTCTACCGCGAGTTCTTCGACCGTGCCCTGAACCTGCGTATCCTGAAACCGGCCAGCGGCGAGGATGCGCGCATCGCGCTGACCGGCTACCCGCAGGGCTTGCCCAGTTGGGAAATCCTCGGCGGTGCAAGTGCGCTCAGGGATGTGCATTTCTGGCGCGAATACGACGAGGTGCTGAAGGGCTTCATCGATTTCTACCGCACGTTTTTCTCGCAGGTTTCCACGCACAACGCACCGATATTGCCGGATGTCTATTTTCCGGAGCAGGTGGAAAGCGTGCTGCTGTTCAACAACGATTTCATGAAGACGGCGAAGAAGGTGCGCGACCTGTGCATCGTCGATCCGAAATACGCGAATGCGATACGCTGGCAACCCGCATTCAAGCAACTGGTCTACCGCAATGATGCCGGCAAACTGATCGTGACCATCAGCCAGAACTCGATCGGCAACGCGATCACCGAACTGCTCGGTGTTGTGGTGAACCGCATCCCGGATGCGGAAGCCTACGAAAAACACGAACCCGCTTTGATCGCGCACCTGCTCGAAGTGCGCCGCCGTCTGATCGAGGCCGATCTGGGCGAAGGGATCGCGACCCCCTCCTGGCCCAGGGAATAGCAAGTGCCGGGAATATTCCGGGCCGAAAAATACGGCACGAAGAGAGCCATGGAAACACGGAAATGAAGCTGATGCTGTACGGAACACGCTACTGCCATTTGTGCGATCAGGCAGAAGCGCTGCTTGAAGCGGCAGGCATGGGCGCTAAATATGTCGACATCGCTTCGGACGACGCATTGCTGGAGAAATACCGGGTACGCATTCCGGTGCTGGTGCGCGTCGACAGCGGCGCGGAGCTAGGCTGGCCTTTCGATGCGCCGGCGCTGCAGCGCTTCATCGCCCAAGCGGACTGACAGCCCGGATTCGCGACCAGGCTATCTGCCGCGCAGGGATGCGCTGTTCAACAGCGGCGCATCCAGTCGGGCTACTAGTCCTTTCTTTTCCCCATCATGATCCACCACAGTAGACCGGCTGCGATCAGGATGATGCCGAGCAGCCATGGCCAGTAGGTGTCCAGGAATCCCTGCTGCTGCGCCGGCACGGTTACCGGCGGGGCTGCCACCGGGGCTGACTGGACCACGGGTGCCGGTGCAGGTGCGGGAGCCACTTCCACCGGTTTGACCGGCGCAGGTACGACCGCTTTCTTCATTACCTTTTTGTGTTTCCTGGCCTTCTTGACAGCCGGCTTGGGCTTGGGCGCGGGTACCTCGGCGATTACTGCAGGGGCAGGTGCGGCCTGTTCGGCGACGGGCGCAGGAGCGGGAGCAGCGACTGGTTCGGCAGCAACGGCAGCCGGTGCTGCAGCCTCAGGCTGGCTAGCGCAAGCGGACATGACCAATGCCGCCAGCAGGATTGCAGGCAGGGTAGCTTTGTGCAATCTATCCATGTTGAACTCCGTTGGTTGTGATTAATCGTGGCTGTCTCGTCAATCGGGAATCGTGTGTCAATGGACGGACTTCTCCATTTCGTTGGCAAGGCTCTTGTCGATCAGCATGATCTCGATCCTGCGGTTTTTCTGTCGCCCTTCCGGCGTATCGTTCGATGCGACAGGATCGTATTCTCCCCTGCCCGATGCCACCATGCGCTCCGGCGGTACGCCGGAGTCCTGCAGAAAACGCACCACGGTGGTTGCACGCGCGACTGAAAGCTCCCAGTTGGTCGGGTAGCGGGACTGCAGCGACTTCGCAACGGGCACGTTGTCGGTATAACCCACCACGCGGATGATCTTGTCCTGATAGCCTTTCAGAGCAGCACCGACCTTCCTCAATATTTTCTTTCCGCCCGCCTTCAGCGTCGCCCGTCCCGAGTCGAAGAATATCTGTTCGGCCAGATCCACAGTCAGCATGTCCTTGTATTGCCGCACCTGGAGCTGGCCCTTTTTCACTTCATTGGACAGATCCTTCACCAGTGCGTCGTATTGCTGCTGGTGCTGCCTGTTCGCCTCTAGCAGCACGGAGCGCTGCTGGCCGAGAAACCCGATCTGTTCCTGCATCGCGGTATTCTGCCGATTGCATTCCGCAAGCTGCTGGTTCAGCGAGCCGTTGTCCTGTTGTATCGCGGCAACCTGCTTGTCCAGGGCTGCCTTCTGCTGCTGCAGCGTCGCGATCTGATCGTCCTTTTCCGTCTGCATCGTATCAAACGTGCCGGTGCTGACACATCCGCTTGAAACAACAGCGGCGGCAACAAGGACAATTCCGGTCAGAAAATTCCTGTTCATGTTCTCTCCGGCAAGCGTGGTCTGATGCCTGGCATTTCAGATATTGATATTGAAAATTCAATCAATTCGACTTGAGCCCGGCGCGAGTCACTCTACACCCCGCTGATGAAGTATTCAATCGGCATCTTCGGCCGCCATCTGCGCCATGTATTTTCCCAGTTTCCCGCACAACTGATCGGAACGATTAGATAAAGCGCCCCGCATTGATTAACATACGTTCCTTTTGGATGCTGATCAAACAAATGACCGTCGCGCAAACCATCATCCCGATCTTCCTGCAGATACTGCTGGGCGTGTCGATGCGCCGCTGGTTCGGCTTGCGCGAGGACTTCTGGCCGCAACTGGACCGTCTGATCTACTTCGTGTTCTTCCCCGCGCTGCTGTTCAATACCCTCGCGCATTTCGAGATCGACTTCGGCGCCGCGACACCGATGCTGATGGTCGCGACGCTGTTCATGTGCACCGGGATGGTCATCGGCTATGTCGCGAAATATTTTCTGCATGCCCCGTCCAGGGTGTACTCGGCGACATTCCAGACGTCTTTCCGATTCAACAGCTATGTCGGGCTCGCGATCGCCGGCGGACTGCACGGGCACGAGGGACTCGCCGCAATCGGTCTGCTGATGGGATTCATGGTTCCGTTCGCGAACGTCGCCGCGGTGCTGATGCTGGCTCGGCACAGCGAAAGTCACTGGCTCAGGGAGATACTGCTTAATCCGCTGATCATCGCAACCGCAGGCGGCATCATTTTCAGCCTCGCAAGCATCCCGTTGCCGAAGATGTTCAACACCACGCTGGGACTGTTGTCGCAGGCCTCGCTGCCGCTGGGCCTGGTCGCGGTCGGCGCGGGACTCCGTATCCAGGGCCTGCACAGTCATCCCGGCACGCTGTGGTACGGCGTCGCGGTCAAACTGCTGGTGTTGCCCGCCATCGCATGGGGACTGGCTTCCGCATTCGGGTTGAGCGGCCTGTATTTCCACATCCCGGTATTGATGGCCGCGTTGCCGGTTTCCACGGTGTCTTACGTGCTGGCAAAACGAATGGGCGGAGATGGCAACACGATCGCCGCACAGGTAATGCTGAGCACGCTGCTGTCTGCGGTGACCCTGCCTCTGTGGCTGCTGCTGATGGGGCTCTGATTTCACGATATATCAAGTGTAGTTGCGCAACCGCCGCGCCATCAGTATTTCACCACCCGGCCATTTTCGATTTTGACCCGTTCGTCTATCGCCAGTGTGGGTACGGTCGTCTGGTTGAATTTCACCGTTTCACCGTTATCCAGCCTGACTGTGATGTCGTAGGACCTGGTTTTTTTCGCACTCTTCTCGATCTTGTTGCCGGCTACCGCGCCGCCGACCGCGCCGGCGATCGTCGTCAGATCGCGCCCCGTACCGCCGCCGACTTCATGGCCCAGCAGTCCGCCGAGCACACCGCCGGCAATCACGCCCAGACCCGAACCCTGTCCTTCGGTTTCAACCGGCGTGATGGACACGACCACACCGCAGTTCGCACAGACCGGCTTTTTGACTGGCGCTGCGCTTGCCCGGGCCTGCTCGACCTTGGCCCTTTCCGCAGCCTTGCGCTGTTCAGCAATACGTCGCTTCTTCTCGGCTGCGGCGGCCGCCTCCTGTTTGCGTTTTTCCGCGGCCTGGGCAGTTGCTTCCTGCTTGGCCTTGTCCGCGGCCTGCTGATCGGCGATGAACTGCTGCTTGGCTTCGGCGACCGCCTTGTCGACCGCAGCCTGGATCTGCGCGGAATTTTCCCCGGCATCCGGCTTTTGCGAGCAGCCGGTCGCCAGCGTGACCGATAAAATCACCAGCACGCTGGCGGATACATGGGTGAATCGCTTGTGTATCGGTGTATTCAATTAATCCTCCATTGATGAACCAGGTTGGCGGCATGCTTTCCATACCTGCATCAGATTCGACAACGGGAAATTAGTTCAGGGCGCATCGCCGGGCAGGAGTCAGATGGATTTCAGTGCGGCCAGCGCCGCGTCGTAGTTGGGTTCATTCTTGATGTCGCTGACCATTTCGGTATAGCGCACTACATTGTTGCCATCCAGCACGACCACCGCGCGCGCGGTCAGGCCGGCCAGCGGGCCGTCCGCGATCTTGACACCGTAGTCGCGCATGAACTCGCGCCCGCGCATCGTGGACAGGTTGTCCACATTGTTCAATCCTTCGCTGCTGCAGAAGCGTGCCATCGCGAACGGCAGGTCGGCAGAAATATTGATCACGACCGTGTTGTCGAGGCCGGCAGCATCCTTGTTGAAATGGCGTGCGGATTTCTGGCAGGTTGGCGTGTCCAGGCTTGGAACGATGTTCAGCACCTTGCGCTTGCTGCCGTAACTGCCCAGCGTGATGTCTTCCAGATCCTTGTTTACCAGCGAGAAGGTAGGCGCGGGTTTGCCCACTTGCGGAAAATCACCGTAGAGTTTTACCGGCGTGCCACCGAGTGCTGTGCTGAGACTTGTGCTCTTGGTCATGTTGTTCTCCTTATGGTCAGGTAAGTGATTCGGGCGGTGTCCGGCTCGAAGTATTGCGCGGCTGGAAATAATACTCTCCCCACGGCGGTCGGGCGACCACGATATATTCATGGTTATACCGATGCAGGTTCGAACCATTACGGTTCAGCAAGTACAATAGGCAAGGTCTGCCAACTATTTTGCGGCAGCGCGACTGCAGGATTCGATGAATCGCGCCAGCGTTGGCGCAATCAAGGAGAAAATCAGATGCATGAATTCTTTGCCCACTCACTATTTGGCAATGCGGTATCCGACTATCTTGCTTCGTTCGGCCTGTTTCTCGGCGGCATCGCGATCGTCTATGTATTTAAAAGATACGTGCTGGCCAGGCTGAAAAAATGGGCCAGCGCGACGGCAACCCGTGCCGACGACTTGCTGGTTAAGGCCATCGAAAAGTCCGTAGTTCCGGCGGTTTACCTCGGCATCTTTTACATCTCGTTGCATACGCTGACTCTCTCGGAAGAGTTCAAAAGCGGCTTGAGAACCGCGGCGATCATCGCAGTCACCGTGCTGGCCGTCAGGGCGATCATTTCTGCGGTCAATATCGGGCTCGAATCGTACCTGAAAACTTCAGTCCTTTCGGATGGCAGCGAAAAGCAGCTGAAGGGAATACGCGGACTGGTCAATTTCGCGATATGGGCCATCGCGCTGGTGTTCCTGCTGGACAACATGGGCGTCAAGATATCTGCCGTGGTTGCAGGACTGGGGGTCGGCGGCATCGCGGTTGCACTGGCCGCCCAGGCGGTGCTCGGCGACCTGTTCGGTTACTTCGTGATCTTCTTCGACAAACCATTCGAGATCGGCGATTTCATCGTCGTAGGCGACAAGATGGGTGCCGTGGAATATATCGGGATCAAGACCACCCGGATCAGGGCAATCGGCGGCGAAATGCTGATTTTCTCGAACAAGGACCTGACCAATTCTCGAGTCCATAATTTCAAGAAGATGGAAAAGCGTAGAGTGGTTTTCAAACTGGGTGTGATCTACCAGACGGCTGCCGAAAAGCTGAAAGCGATCCCGTCTATCGTCAGGCGCATCATCGAAGACAAACAGGATGCCACTTTCGACCGCGGACATTTTGCGTCCTATGGCGACTTCAGCCTGAATTTTGAGTTCGTCTACTACGTGACCGGGGCGGACTACACCAAATACATGGATATACAGCAGGCAATCAACATGGATATTTTCGAAACGTTCGAGAAGCAGAAGATCGAGTTCGCATACCCGTCGCAGACGCTGTTCATCAACAAGGGGGATTAGCAGCCCTCGCCGGCCGGCAAAGCGCTAGTCGGACTCGCGCTGTATGTACGCAGTCTGGGTGCCGACATCCTTCTTGGGGGGAGGCGGCCGGTAGATAAAATTCTCCGACATGGTGTGAAATATCGGTGTCGGGCAGATCAGGCGCGAGCAGGCTTTCGCGATGAACGCGGCGGCCATAAGCGGCAGGACCATTTCGTGGTTGTCGATCATCTCCATCACGATCACGAACGCGGTGATCGGCGCCTGGGTAACGCCGGCGAAGTAAGCGACCATGCCAAGTATGATCGTTGCGCCCACCGGAACAGAGGAAAAGAGCGGCGCAATGTTGGAACCGATTCCCGCACCTGCTGAAAGCGTCGGCGCCATGATCCCGCCCGGGATACCGCTTACGTACGAGATCGCCGTTGCGATCAATTTCAGTATGCCGTAGCTTTCCGGCAGCGTCGAATTGCCGTCGACCAGCGTTTTCGCCTCGATGTATCCGCTACCGTAGGTGTTATTTCCCGAAGCCAGCCCCACCAGCACCAGCAACAAGCCGCAGACAGCCGCAAATGCAACGGGATTGTCATGTATCCAATCGCCGACACGGCCCCGCAGCCCCTTGTTGAATTCGATCAGCGTGCGGCTGAATATGCCGCCCAGCAACCCCCCGACGATTCCGCAAAATATCACCACATACCATTCCTTGCCGAAACCCATCGATTCCGAGGTGTGGCCGAAATAGGAATAATTCCCAAGCACGGCAAGCGAGGCAATCCCGGCAATGAGGACAGTCATCAGGATAGTGGTGCTGTTGTGTTCTTCGAAGGAGCGGCTCATCTCCTCGATCGCGAACACGATTCCGGCCAGCGGCGTATTGAAAGCGGCCGCCACGCCGGCGGCGGCACCGGCGAGAATCAGTCCTTTTTCCAGATCGTGCTTGGGGAAGCGGGCAAGACTGCCGAGTTTGTGCATGATGGATGCGCCGATCTGAACGGTGGGGCCTTCGCGTCCCACCGCAGTCCCGCACATCAGTCCAATGATTGTAAGCAGGATTTTCCCAACCGTCACACGCAGCGAAAGCACCTGCTCGCGCACTTTGCTGCTTTCTTTCGGATCCAGCGATGCAATAACCTGGGGAATGCCGCTACCCTGCGAACCGGGAAAATACTTTCGGGTGATGTAGACGATCAGCGCGAGTCCGAGCGGGGTGACCAGCAATGGTAGAAAGGGCGAAATGACAAGCATCTTGTGAAACACGCTATTCGCCCACTCCGCAGCGATGGCAAACAGAATCGCAGCCAATCCCACGGTGACAGCTCCGCTCCAGAACACAAGGCGGCGCTTCCAATCCAGAATCAGACCCGGTTCCGGCAGCGGAAATTTCATCGGTTGTTACTCAAGGTTTCTGCTCAACACCAGTAATTGTCAATGCATCGATAGCTTTTGATTATACAGAATCCCGATCGGGAGGCGACACCGCACCCGGATTTATTTTCCGGGCAAGCGGCATACGGCAATCCGCCTATCTGCGCCGTCCCTTTTTGGAACAGGTGACGGAGACGATGTTCAGCGTATCGCGGTCAAAAGCCAGGCTGACCGGCTTGATCGTGCATTTCTGCCTGGCAGGTATGGTCTTGATGGACACGCTGTAATCGCTGCCATCGGGCAGGCGTACAGCGGGAAAAACGAATTTCCCGTTGCCAGCGATCGTCAGGTCGTTTGCCCCGTTCAGCTGCAATACCAGCTCTTTGCCCTTGCCCTTGCCCTTGCCGGCAAGTCCGGCGACGGTTCCGCCGACTGCAAACGTAACGGTGGTACAGGTAACCGTGACGTTGCTGATGTTCGCATTGACCATTTTGCCGGAGCCCTTATCGACCTTGC
>Ga0316575_10000578_pt1 | contig 10748 bp, 9 predicted proteins | sample J5NA_FD_203072 | JGI IMG/M metagenome (GOLD analysis project Ga0316575, IMG submission 203072) | Rhizosphere microbial communities from salt marsh grasses in Alabama, United States - J5-7_050615r2r3 | ecosystem: Host-associated > Plants > Roots > Rhizosphere | place: USA: Alabama | collected...
TTCCTTCTTCGAAATCGGACAGCATACGAAACCGAAGGTTTCGTGCCCGGGACGATTCTCGCGGGCAAGCTTGATGCCGGCATTGCAGCCGACACCAAGCATGGAGCCCTTGCCGTACAGAATGATCTTGCGACCGCTGCGCCGTTCCAGATCCGGCTTCAGGTCATGAAAGATGACCCAGGCGAAATGGGCGCCGGCGCCGGTAATGGCATCGATCTTGTCGGCTCCCTGGCCGGCAAATGCCGCTGCCGGCACCAGCAAGCCTGCCGAGATCAACACCAGGGCAAAAAGTGCCCGGCGCGGCAATGCGCGAATCATGGATGGAGAACGCATGAACACCCCCGTGGACTACCGGACTCCGTACCTCGGCAACCAGGGCGGGTACGGTTTCTATAGACTACTAGACCAACTGTAGTCCGCGGGGAACGGGGTGACAAACTCCCGAAGGCTAGTTTTCCAGCACGACCTCGCAAACCCGGTCGATGTGGGACCCCGGCATACCCGGGTAAATCGGTAGGGAAAGCGCCTCCAGCGAGGCCTGTTCGGTCACCGGCAGGCTGCCAGGTGCGTACGACAACTCGCGATACACGTCCTGCAAATGCAGTCCCTCGGGGTAACACAGGGAGGACCCAATCTTGTTGTCGCCCAGGCGCTTCCGCACTTCATCGCGCTCGTTCAGGCGTACCGTATACAGGTTGTAGGCGTGCCCGCCCCACTCCGGCGCGGCGGGTACCGCCGGAATGCGGCCTTCGAGACGTTCCGCGTAGGCCGCCGCCACCGTGCGGCGACCGGCAATGGCCTGATCAATCTGCTTCAGCTTGATCCGCAGCAACGAAGCCTGGACCTCGTCCAGCCGGCTGTTGTAGCCAACCTCGGTATGGATGAACGGCCGTACGGCGCCGTGATTGCGCAAACGCCGGAGGTGCTCAGCGATATCGTCACGGTCGGTCGTGATGATCCCCCCGTCCCCGTAACAACCCAGCACCTTGGTCGGATAAAAGCTGAAGCAGCCGGTGTCTCCGAGACTGCCGACCTTGCGACCGCCGACATCGGCGCCGAAGGCCTGGGCGCAATCCTCCACCATCGCCAGCCCGTTCTCGCGCGCGATCTCGGCCAGTTCGTCCATCCGCGCGGGACAGCCAAAGATGTGAACCGGAAGAATGGCGCGCGTCTTCTTGCTAATGCACTTGCGCACGCTGTCTGGATCGATGGTGAAGTTGTCGGCAAGGATATCGGCGAAGACCGGGGTCGCACCTACCACGCTGATGGCCTCAGCCGTGGCATAGAACGTGTACGGCGTGGTGATGACTTCATCGCCCGGACCGATCCCCAGGGCACGCAAGGAAAGCACCAGCGCATCGGTACCGTTGGCCACGGACACGGCATGCCGAACGCCTACATATTCCGCCAGCTCCTTTTCGAACGCCTGCACGTTGGGGCCCAGGATAAAGGAACCGGAACGACCGGTTTCACGGATACTGGTCAGCCATTCGTCCGCGAGCGAATCGAATTCGTTCGTGAGATCCAGGTATGGTACCGATTGAATTACATCTGACATGCTGCGATCTTCTCCCTCACTTGTAGCGCCACGCGCAGGGCCTCGAGGCCGACACGACCGGTCACCAGCGGCGTCGCGCCGGAGCGTACATTGCGTACGAAATCCTCCAGTTCCGCATTGAGCGGCAGAACCGGTTCAATATCGATCCGCTCCGTCACAATCTCCGGCCACTCCCCCTCTTTTTCCGCGGCCTCGGCACGGGCGGTATCGAGCGACTGGTCGGTATAGTCCAGACCGTAGTAGTGATTGGGTTCGAACACCCGGATACGACGAAACTTCTTGTTCGAGACACGGCTCGCGGTGACATTGGCCACTGCGCCGTTTTCGAATTCGAGTCGCGCATTGGCGATATCGGTATGACGGGTAATCACCGGAACGCCCATGGCCTCAATGCGCCGGATCGGCGCACCCACCAACTCGAGCACGATGTCGATATCGTGAATCATGAGATCCGTGACCACATCGACGTCGGTGGCGCGGGCGACAAACGGGCCCAAACGATGGACTTCAATAAACATCGGCTTGGTCACCCGTTTGGCAAGGGTCATTACGCCGGCGTTGTAGCGCTCCAGATGTCCGACCTGGAATACGACCCCGCTGCGTTCCGCCAGCTCCACGAGCTCGAGGGCCTCCTCGTAGCTGGGGGCAATGGGCTTCTCCAGGAGCATGTGCACACCGTCCTCGAGGAACGGCCGCGCAACGGCAAGATGATATGCGGTGGGAACGACGATGCTGACCGCGTCGACCTGGCCCAAAAGCTCCGACGCATCGGTGTAGGCCTTGCAGCCGCATTCCGCCGCCACGCGCTCGGCCGCCTCGCCGTCGACATCGGCGATGGCGACCAGCTCGACGTCAGGCATGCCTTCATAAATTCGGGCGTGAAACTTGCCCAGATAGCCCGTGCCGACGACGCCTACACGTAATTTTTCGGTACCCGTGTTTGCTTGGGTAGACATGGACTTCCAGTTGATTGGGAACGATTGCTTGTATTGGCGATGCGGAAATACGCGGGATGAACGGGCCACCCTTGTTCGCCACGCCGGAAACGGGCGGCATTATAGCGCGGCGTCCCGCCAGCGACTACCGGCCAGCCGAATGGGCCGACGGAATGTCGAAGGCGTGTGCCTCAACGAATATCCGGAACAATTCGGCATCCACCTTGCCCGCCCGGGACTCCTGCTCGAGGATATCCAGCGCCCGGTCCCGCGGCACGGCCTTCTTGTAGGGCCGATCCGGAGCGGTCAGGGCATCGTAGATGTCGGAAATGGTCATCATTTTCGACTGGACCGGGATGCCGTCCGCGTCCAGACCGCGGGGATAGCCGCTGCCATCGAGCTTTTCGTGGTGGGCGTACGCGATCTCCGGCAGATGCGCCAGACTTCGCGTCCACGGGATCAGGCGCAGAAATTCAAACGTATGGCTGACGTGGGACTCGATCTGTTCGCGCTCCTCCGGGGACAGACTGCCCTTGGCCAACGCCAGATTGCTGAATTCAAACTCGTCCAGCAAGGGAAGAGACCGGCCGTCGTGATCGCGGAAACGGTAGGCGGCAATCGCATCCAGCTCGCGACTCACTTCCGCATGAACAACGTTTGGCCGGTTTGCCTGCAGGATCGTCTCCAGGAACTGCTGCAGGCGTGCGTCTTCCTGTTCCAGCATCTGTTCGATCTCGCGCCGCCGGCCGGCCAGCTCGTCCGCAGACAAATCGCCGGCTTCATAGAGATCGAGGATCTCGCGATAGGCCTGACCACCCATACTGGACCTCGCATAGCGAAATCGTTGCTCGATCAGGGCAAGCTGTTCCGGATACAGCTTGTTCGCCTTCACCAGCACGTTCTCGCGCACCCCCACCTTGCCGAAGTCGTGCAACAGGGACGCATAGCGGATTTCCTTGAGTTGATCGCGACTGAAGCGGGTGCCGCGCAGACTGCCCGCGTCGCTTCGATCCACGGCCCGGGCCAGGCGCTCGGTGAACTCGGCAACACGAAACGAGTGTCCGGCCGTGGTCGGATCCCGCGCCTCGATCGCCTGCACCGAGGCGCGTATGAAGCCCTCGAACAGATTTTCGATATCGCGGTACAGGATACTGTTTTCCAGAGCAACGCCTGCCTGCCCGGCCAGCGCCAATACAATCCGGGTGCTGAACTCATCAAAGGGCAGTACTTCCCTGTCGAAATCGCCCGGTTCGCGCAGGCGCAGGTCGTGAGTTCGCTTGCGATTGATCAGCTGCAACACGCCGACCACCTCACCGGCCTTGTTGGCCATCGGCACGGTGAGCATGGAGCGGGTTCGATAGTTCAGGCTGCGGTCGGAGGCGGGATTGAAGGTATAGGGTGCATCCTCCGGAATCCGGTAGGCATCCTCGATATTGACCAGTTCGCCGGTGGCGGCGACATAGCCGGCGATGCTGTACTTGCCCACGAGGGTCTTCTGTGCGCTCGCGCGGGCATCGGTCGAGGCGTTTTGCCACAGGCGAAAGTACAACTTGCCGCCTTCGTCCCGCGTGTAGATCGATGCCCCATCGGCCCCGGTGAGTTCGCGAGCGTGGCTCAGCACCAGATCCAACAGGGTGTCGAGATCCCGCTCCGAAGACAGGGCGCGACCGATTTCCAGCACCTTCTCCAACATGGCTGCGGAGCGGTCCTGATCACTGCGGTGATCCAGGATTGCCTGCGCGGCACGGATCACGGTACACACGGCCTGCGGCGGGGAGTCGGGAACGAGCATGCCGCTGACGCGGGGATGTTCCAGCAGGACCCGGTCCAGCTCTTCCGGATCGTCGCACCAAAGGACGACACCGATCCCGCCTCGATCATTTGCGTCGAGCTCGGACAGGACGGTCCGGGCCTCCGCCGGCGTCAGCAACAGCACCGCGGGCAGCTCACTCCGCTCGATGGCCGCCATGGACTGGAAATCGCGCGAACAAGCGGATTCCTTATATAGGAGCGAGAGATCGAGCTTCCCGCTCGCCTCCCCGGTGACCCACAATGTGCAGTTTTCGCTCCCCATCATCCGTTCCCCTGGCGCGGCGGGCTGCGACCCGCTCTTGTGCGAAATATTGTATTCGATTCCCGGGGCGCGGACGCGGTAAATTTGAACACTATGGACGACAAACGCACAGTCTTGATCACCGGCTGCTCCTCGGGCATCGGTCGCTGTCTGGCCAAGGGTCTCACCCGGCGAGGCTTCGAGGTCATCGCCACCGCCCGCAAGGCCTCCGACGTCGATGCCCTGCATCGGGACGGGCTGGACAGCCTGCCGCTGGACCTGCGGGACAGCACGTCGATACGCGCGGCCGTCGATGCCGCCCTGGAACGCAGTGGGGGTGCCCTGTACGGACTGGTAAACAATGGCGCCTATGGCCAACCGGGGGCGGTGGAAGACCTGAGCCGCGAGGTATTGCGCGAACAATTCGAGACCAACCTGTTCGGCACGCAGGAGCTCACCAATCTGGTACTGCCGGCGATGCGCGCCCACGGTGAGGGTCGGATCGTACAGATAAGCTCCATCCTTGGCCTGGTACCGCTCGCCTACCGCGGCGCCTATAGCGCCAGCAAGTTCGCGCTCGAGGCCCTTTCCGACACCATGCGCCTGGAGCTGCGCGGCAGCGGCATTCATGTCTCCCTGGTGGAACCCGGGCCAATCGTCAGCCGCTTCCGCGAGAATGCCCTGGACGCATTCCGCTCCCATATCGATCTGGAAAACAGCGCTCACCGGGATTTGTATCGCGCGGTACTGAACCGCCTGGAAGGAAACGCCGGCCGCATGCCGTTCACGCTGCCGCCAGAGGCGGTGCTGAAACGGGTAATCCACGCACTGAATTCGGCGCACCCGAAGATTCGCTACCCCGTGACTACGCCGACCTATCTCTTTGCCTTTCTACGCCGCCTGCTGCCGGCGCGCTGGCTGGACGCGATCGCCTACGCCGCCGGCGACCGCCCGGAATAGGGGTCACCTAGCGCTCAGTCGTCCAGCCGGTGGGACACCATGCCATCGGCCAGCTTCGGCTCGAACCAGGTGGACTTGGGTGGCATCACCTCATCGGCATCGGCCACGGCCATGAGTTGGTCCAGGGATGTGGGAAACAGGGAAAAAGCCACGGCCATCTCACCGCTGTCGACACGTCGCTGCAACTCCTCCAGGCCGCGGATACCGCCGACGAAGTCGATGCGCTTGTCGCGCCGGGGATCCGTGATGCCCAGCACGGGAGCGATCAGCTGGTCCGCCAGCAGGCTTACGTCCAGACGCCGGACCGGATCCGCCGCCGGAATCAGGTCTTCATGAATCGCCAAGCGATACCACTGACCTGGCAGATACATGCCGAACTCGCCGCTGTGCCGCGGTCGCACCGGCTGGTCTTCGGCTGAGACGTCGAACGCCTGCCCCACCGCCTGCAGGAACTGCTCCGGGCTCTTGCCAGCGAGATCCTTGACCACACGGTTGTAGTCCAGGATCTGCATCTGGTCGTCGGGAAAGGCGACGGCAAGGAAATAATCCGCCGCGTTCTCCCCCGTCCCGGCCTTGCGGCGCGCCGCCGCCACCCGAGAAGCGGCCGCCGAGCGATGATGGCCGTCGGCGATGTACAGGCAATCCATGGCGTCGAAAATCGCAGTGATCTTCTCCACGGTGCCCGCATCGCGTACCACCCACAAGGAATGCTGGACACCGTCATCGGCGGTGACGTCCACGTCGGGCTCACCCCGGCTTGCCTCGGCGACGATGCGATCGATCTCACCATGATGGCGATAGGTCAGAAACACGGGGCCGGTCTGCGCGTTCAGCGCCTCAATCTGGCGCACACGATCGTCTTCCTTGTCCGGCCGGGTGAACTCGTGCTTGCGGATACGATTGCTGTCGTAGTCCGCAACCGAGGCCACCAGCACCAGCCCGGTCTGCGTGTGCTGTCCCATGATCAGGCGATAGACGTAGTAACAGGACTCCGGGTCCTGCACCAGCACGCCCTCGTGCAGCATGCGTTCAAAGTTCTCCTTACCCTTGGCATAGACCGACGCGTCGTAGGGATCGGTCCCTGCCGGCAGGTCGATCTCCGGCTTGGAGATGTGAAGAAAGCTGTTGGGTTTGCCGGCCGCGCGGGCACGCGCCTCCTCGGTATTCAGCACATCGTACGGCGGCGCCAGCACCTCCTCGGCGCGACCGGGTGCGGGACGCAGGCCTCTGAACGGACGGATGAGATTCATGGTTTTCCTGTATAGTTGCGGCGAAACACGGCCCCGGTCACTCCGGAGCGCGTCGCATTATACGCATCGCCGTTCAATTTTCCGACCTGGACCCGCAAGCCATGAACGCAAGAGCCTGTCGTCCCTATTTGCCGCCGGAATGGGCCGCGCAGGACGGTGTCCTGCTCACCTGGCCCCATACCCATGGTGACTGGGCCGATCATCTCGGCGAGGCCGAACGGGTATTCACGCAACTGGCGCTGGAAATCTCGCGACGCGAGCGGGTGCTGATCGCCTGCTACGATACCGCGCATCGCGATCATGTACGCGGCTGGCTGGCCGATGGCGGTGTCGACCTGAATCGGATCGACTTGCGCATCGCCCCGTCCAACGATTCCTGGGCGCGGGACCACGGTCCCATCACGGTACTTTGCAGCGGCGAACCACAGCTGCTCGACTTCCGTTTCAACGGCTGGGGCGGCAAATACCCATCCGAACTCGATAACCTCATCACCCCGACCCTGTTCCGCGACGGCGCCTTCGGCGACACGCCGTTGGAAAGCGTGAACCTGGTACTGGAGGGCGGCGGCATCGAGGTGGATGGATCCGGCACCCTGCTGGCTACGCGCCCGTGCCTGATGTCAGCGCGGCGTAATCCGGACATCACACAGACGCAGATGGATGGCCTGCTGTCCGAACACCTCGGCATCACGCGCTTTCTGTGGCTGGAACAAGGCTGGCTCGCAGGCGACGACACCGACGGCCACATCGACACCCTGGCGCGTTTCTGCGACCGCGACACGATCGCCTATGTCCGCTGCGACGATTCCGGCGACGAACACTATGAACCGTTGTCGGCCATGGAGGCGGAACTCAGGCAATTCACCGGCGCCACCGGCGCCCCCTACCACCTGGTACCCCTGCCGCTGCCGGGCGCGAAATTCGACGCCCAGGGCCAGCGCCTGCCGGCGACCTACGCCAACTTCCTCATCATCAACGACGCCGTGCTCGTACCGACCTATGACGACCCCATGGACGCGGTGGCGCTGGAGCGCCTGCGTACGTGCTTCCCGGATCGCGAACTGGTGACCATCGACGCCTTGCCTCTGATTCGGCAATACGGCAGTCTGCATTGCGTCACCATGCAATTGCCCGCCGGGGCATTGGCTCATTGACCATGGCGCAGACGGATACAGACATGACGGAATCACTCACCGTGGGTCTGGTACAACAGGCCTGCGGCGAAGACTACGAAATCAACCTCGAAGCCTCCGTCGCCGGTATCCGCGACGCCGCGGCCCAGGGCGCGCAACTGGTGCTGCTGCAGGAACTGCACACGGGTGTCTACTTCTGCCAAAGCGAGGATGCGAGCCGCTTCGATCAGGCGGAGCCGGTCCCGGGCCCGACCACGGAAAGACTCGGAGCGCTGGCGCGGGAACTCGGTATCGTCCTCGTTGGTTCACTGTTCGAACGGCGCGCCGCCGGTCTGTACCACAACACTGCCGTGGTGCTGGAACGCGACGGAAGCCTTGCCGGCCGCTATCGCAAGATGCACATCCCCGACGATCCCGGCTACTACGAAAAATTCTATTTCACCCCGGGCGACCTCGGCTTCACACCCATCGATACCTCGCTCGGGCGCCTGGGCGTGCTCGTGTGCTGGGACCAATGGTATCCGGAGGCGGCGCGCCTCATGGCGTTGCAGGGGGCCGAGCTGCTGCTCTATCCCACGGCCATCGGCTGGGACCCGCGCGACGACGACGATGAGAAGCAGCGACAGCGCGACAGCTGGCGTACGGTGCAACGCGCCCACGCCGTCGCCAACGGCCTGCCGGTGCTGAGCTGCAATCGCACCGGCCATGAACCCGACCCGACCGGACAGAACCCCGGCATCGATTTCTGGGGCGGCAGCTTCGTCGCCGGACCCCAGGGCGAGATTCTGGCCGAGGCCCCGGCCGATACGCCCGCCGTTCTGGTCACGCGAATCGACCGCGGGCGATCGGAATCCGTGCGCCGCACCTGGCCGTTCCTGCGCGATCGCCGCATCGATGCCTATGAAGGGCTGTCGCAACGTTACCTCGACGACGAGTCCTGAACCGTCGTCCGCACCCTGAGCCAAGATCATGATTGTCATCACCCATCCCGACGTCGATCCCGATAGCGAGGACTTTCGCCAACTGCTGGAGTACCTGCAGAACAAGCCCAACATCCGCACCAATGTGCATCGCGAAATCGGTACCCTGCAGACGCTGACCGAGATCTATCTCATCGGCGACACCGCCTCGCTGGATGCCGCCGAGATCGAGAGCCTGGCGGCCGTCGAGCGCGTCGTGCGGGTATCGCAGGAATACCGCGTTCTCGGCCGCCATCGCGACGACCTGCGCCCCACCGGCTTCGACTACAACGGCGTGCGCTTCTCCCAGGATAATCTAAACGTGTTTGCCGGCCTGTGCGCCGTGGATACACGCGAACACGTGGAACAGATGATGCGCGCGCTACAGGCCCACGGTCAGGTATGTACGCGCATGGGTGCCTACAAGCCCCGCACCAGCCCGTACGCCTTCCAGGGTCACGGCAAGAGTTGTCTGCCGTGGGTATTCGAACTGGCGGGCAAGTATGGCATCCGCGTCGTGGCGATGGAGGTGACCCACGATTCCCACGTGGATGAAATTCGCGCGGCGCTCGACGCCACCGGCAATCCGACCGGCGTCATGTTGCAGATCGGCACGCGCAACACGCAGAATTTCGAGTTGCTGAAAATCGTCGGCCGGCAACAGGAATTCCCGGTCCTGCTCAAGCGCGGCTTCGGCATCACCCTGGAGGAATCGCTCAACGCCGCGGAGTACCTGGCGAGCGAGGGCAACCACCGCGTGATCTTCGGCCTGCGCGGCATGAAGACCAACATGGGCGACCCCCATCGCAACTTCGTCGATTTTGCCCACGTGCCCGTGGTGAAGCGCCTGACGCGCATGCCCGTGTGCATCGATCCGTCACACTCGGTCGGTACGCGCGACGAGGCCCCCGACGGGATTCCCGACCTCATGCACGTTGCCGCCCAGGGCGTAATCGCCGGCGCCAATATGATCCTGGTGGACTTTCACCCGGCGCCGGAAAAGGCGCTGGTGGATGGACCGCAGGCGATGCGCCTGGAGGAACTACCCTATTTCCTCGACGACGTTGCCATCGCCCGCGAAGCCTACGAGAAGCGGTGCAAGCGCAACCGCGAGTTTCGCGAAACCGATCAGGGAACGGCGTCGCGATAGAGGTCCATGACCCGGCGGTCATGGCGGCGAATCAGGACGATGGCGTGGCCGATCACGCGCCGGACATAGCCATCGGCCAGTCGCGAGAGCCGGGCCTCCAGCGCCCGCGGCAGGGGGCTCCCCTTCAGGTCCGGCGACAAGGTATCCATCTTCACCAATCCCGGTGGCAACGCTCCTGCCCCGGGCTGGCCACCATGGCGGTTATACCACCGCTCGATGAGGGCACGATCGTGATCGTCAATGGCGGTACCGGAAGTCATTTGCGCGTCGCTGAATGACAGGCGGTCGGTGCCCAGCACCGCCGTCGCACATCCGGCGACCGATACCACTCCGGTCAGCAGGATCGCGATAGCAATCCGCTTCGACGTCACTTGCGATAGTGCCGCGTCGATGGCCCCACGTACAGTTGCCGCGGGCGGTCGATCCCGTGGGGCGCCTCGTGCAGTTCCAGCCAATGACTCACCCAGCCGGTGGTGCGCGCCAGCGCGAACACGGCAGTGAACATATTGGTCGGCACTCCCATGGCACGCAGCACGATTCCGGAATAGAAGTCTACGTTTGGATAGAGCTTGCGCTCTATGAAGTAATCATCCTTGAGGGCGATCTCCTCCAGACGCATGGCGATCTCCAGCAGCGGATCGTCCAGACCCAGATGGTCCAGCAGATCGCGCGCCGTCGCCTGAATCACACGCGCACGGGGATCGAAGTTCTTGTACACCCGGTGACCGAAACCCATGAGCCGGTACGGGT
>Ga0316575_10000579_pt1 | contig 10744 bp, 8 predicted proteins | sample J5NA_FD_203072 | JGI IMG/M metagenome (GOLD analysis project Ga0316575, IMG submission 203072) | Rhizosphere microbial communities from salt marsh grasses in Alabama, United States - J5-7_050615r2r3 | ecosystem: Host-associated > Plants > Roots > Rhizosphere | place: USA: Alabama | collected...
GGAGGCATCGGCGTATTGGCGGCCACGTGGTTTCTTGCCTTGATGACGGTGTTTCTCGGATGGCGCGTCTCCTTTGAGCTGATCGGCGGCTGTACCTTTATTATCGTAGGGCTGGTGTGGATTATTGTCAGGGATCGACCCGAGGATAAAGGGTGGCCGCCTATCGAGGCGATGGATGACAACAGGGAACGACAGGCCCGGCCGATAAAACAGATACCGCTTCTGGAAGGGGCCCGCCGGGTTTTTTGCGAAAAATACTTCTGGCCGGTGGCGATATGGTTTTTCTTTGATTGCGGAATATTTTTCGGTTTTGGGGCCTTGTGGGGCGGCCCCTACCTGATGCATGTTTACGGCATGACCCGGGCACAGGCCGGTGCCGTGCTCGGCATGATCGCGTGGGGAATGATCGTCGGCAGCCCTCCTTTGGGGTTGTTGTCGGACAAGATTATGAAAAGTCGAAAGAAGCCCCTCATTCTGTGTAATTTGATACTTGCCGCCGAATTTGCATTTCTCAGCATTTATCCGTCAGGCCTTCCCCACTTCGCGCTGTACATCCTGTTTTTCATTTTCTCGATATGCGCATCATCCGTGGTTATTGTTGGGTTTACAACTGTCAAGGAACTTTTTCCCGTGGAGATCGCCGGCACGTCAACGGGTATGGTCAATCTCTTTCCGTTTTTGGGAGGTGCCGTCTTTATGCCCTTTTTGGGCCGGGTGCTGGATGCGTATCCCAAATCCGACGCCGGCGGGTACTCGCTTGAAGCTTACTCGATGCTTATTTATATACTCCTCTGCGCCGCTGTCTTTGCGCTGATCTGTGCCTTTTTGACAAAAGAAACGTTTCAAAAGCAACACGCCGTTGAATGATGAATTTGAGCCGACGGCAGCGGGCATTCATCTCATTTCCTCTCCCCCATCATGATCATTAGGCAGCTCAAGATTCAACACATACATTTTATTTTCACCGATCTTTTTAAAGACTGCGGGCCCGTATGAATAATACAAATAGCCGTAAAACCTCCCGTTCGGCCCAAATATTTCATAAAGACGGGGCTCAAACTGTGTGTAAGGATAAATCCACTGGGTAACTTCGATGAGGGTTTTTTTATCTGGAACCGGCTTCCATAAGTCCCCGACCAGGCTGGTGTCGCCGTTCTTTGGATTGAACAAAACGCCCAAAGGCAATCGAACGTCGTACCCGGCATATAAAATGTTGTAATCATGCCACTTATCGATCAAATCCTGAATGGTTACCTTTCCTCCGGTGCGGGGAAGTATCTTGGTATAGCCATAATTCTTAAACACTGTGGCACAACTGGAAGTCAGCAGAGTGATTAACATTAACATTAAGAACATGTGAAAATATTTTTTCATTTTCTTTCTCCATCTATTATGAATCGTACGTCCAATCCAATAATTTATACATACGGGCTGGCGTTGGTTATCAAAACAGATAAGGATACAAGTGAACTGCTTAATGTTAATCATTACCCGATACCCTGTCAAAGATCAAGAAAACCGAATTCAAGGCGCATCCGGTTCGGGTTTGCCGTATCCGCCGCCGCCCGGCGTCTCGATGCGAAGCCGATCTCCCTTGTGGAGCATAGCGGAAAATTTCCCGCCTCTTTGTTCCCGGTTGTTGCCTCTGAAAATGATGTTTTTCCCCACGGCACCCGGTTTCCCGCCGAAAAGCCCGTATGGCGGGACCTTTCTTCTTTCGGACAGCACCGTCACTTCGGCATCCGTCAGCAATTCGATTTCCCGAACAATGCCGTCCCCGCCCCTGAATCGTCCGCCCCCTCCGGTTCCGCGCCGGATGGAATACTCGGTGACCAGAAAAGGATAACTGTATTCTAAAGCTTCCACCGGCGTGTTCATGGTATTGGTCATGTGACAATGAACGGCGCTCTCTCCTTCACCTTCGGAAGATGCACCGAGGCCGCCGGCGATGGTCTCGTAATAGGCAAAGGGACGGTTGTTTCGCGGATCGATGCCGCCGATGGTCACGTTGTTCATGGTTCCCTGTCCGGCGGCGGGAATCTTATCCGGAACCGCATGGGAAAGGGCGCCCAGTACCAGATCCACAATCCTTTGGGACATTTCCACATTCCCGCCCGCAACGGCCGCCGGGAAACAGGCATCCACGACGGTTCCATTCCGGGTTACCACTTTTATGGGCCTTAAACATCCGGCATTGGTCGGTATATTTTGGGCCACCAGGGAACGGAAAACATACAGGACCGCCGAAAGGGTAATGGCATAAACCGCATTGATGCTTCCTTTGACCTGGGGGGCGCATTCTTTGAAATCAAGGACTGCCGAATCATCTTCAATGGTTATTTTAACATGCAGTTGGATGGTCTGATCCGATATACCGTCGTCATCCATTACGTCTTCGAATGTGTAAACGCCGTCCGGAATTTCCCGGATGGTCGCCCTCGTGAGATGCTCGGCATAATCCATCAGGGCGCCGGCATAAAACCGGGTTTTTTCAAGCCCGTACTTTTTAATAAGCTCTTCGGTTCTTCGCACACCGGTAATATTGGCCATGATCTGGGCGCTAAAATCCCCTTCCCGCTCCGTCGGGGTTCGAACGTTGTTAAGCAAAAAACTCATGATTTTTTTATCGATGGTTTCTTTTTCCACCAATTTCAAGGCCGGAATGATCAGGCCTTCTTGAAATATCGATGTGGAAAGCGGCATGGATCCGGAACTCATGCCGCCCACGTCCGCATGATGGGCCCGGTTGGCAACGAAAAACACAGGGGTTTTATGGGTAGAAAATACAGGTGATACTAATGTAATATCGGGAAGATGCGTTCCTCCCTTAAAGGGATCGTTTAAAATTACCATGTCCCCTTTTTCCCATGTGACGCTCTCAATGGCCGCCTTGACCGACATGGGCATGGACCCCAAGTGCACGGGGATGTGCGCCGCCTGGGCAATCATATCCCCAAACCGATCAAATACGGCACACGAAAGGTCGCGCCGTTCTTTTATATTGGGTGAAAAAGCCGTCCGCGTCAGGGTGACTCCCATCTCTTCGGAGATGGATGCGAATCGATTTTTAAACACTTCTAAAAGTATCGGATTGACTTCCATGCACACCTCTATCCTTTATGTTTTACATTAACAAAACCATCAAACCAACTCGTTTCACTTATAATCAAAGCTCAGTATTCCATTATTCCATTATTTTTCCTTCCATCACTTCACCTTCTTCGGTCATTCCGTTGCAATTTCCATGACAATATTGCCGTATCCATCCACATGTGCCCAAGCAAACGGCGGAATGACCAGGGTTGAAGAATATTCCACCACTATCGCCGGTCCCTTGATTCGGTTTCCGCTTTGCAGCTTATCTCTGGCGATAATTTTTGTGGCCAGCCGCCGATGATCAAATACCGCTTCTCGCTCTCCTAGAAATGCATCAGGGGGAGGCTTTTTTTCAAACTTTTCCGACTTTTTGAATTCGGGTTTTTCCGGCACCCCCCTTGCCCGAAGCCGTATATTTACGATCTCGATGGCCTTGTCTTCATTCCGGTATCCATATGTTTTTTCGTGAAGATCATGGAATCTTTCGACATAATCCCTGTCAAAGGGAACGATAATTTCATAGGATTGGCCCTGATAACGCATGTCGAGATATCTTTCGAGAAGGATTCCATCTCCCGAAATTCCCTCGGCCCGAAGGTCTTTTGTTCCTTTGCGCTCGATGCCGCCAAACATTCCGGACAAGGTCGAAAAAGTGACATCCGCCTGATTCTGCATCACCGTCAAAGAATAGTCCTTGATCACGTCGGCCATCAGCATGCCGATGGCGGAAAGAATACCGGGATTTTGAGGAAACAGCACCTTGGGTATATTCAGAAGTCTTGCCAAAAACGCAGCATGCATTCCACCCGCACCGCCGAATGAAAAGAGCGTAAATTCCCTGGGGTCATATCCCCGCTCCACGGAAATCACCCGGATGGCCCGTTCCATGGCGGCATTGGCCACATCGAGGATCCCTTCGGCCGCTTCCTGGGGGGTAAGTTGTGTGTTTTTGACCATTTCATCGAAATAAATTGCCAGGCGTTCCGGCTTCAATGCCATTTTTCCACCGAGAAAATGCTCGGGAACCAATCTTCCCAGAAAAAGATTGGCATCGGTGACGGTAATGCGCTCTCCTTTGCCGTAACAGATGGGACCGGGATCGGCGCCTGCGCTCTCCGGTCCCACCTTGAGGGCCCCGGCTTTATCCAGCCTCGCAATGGAACCGCCGCCGGCTCCCACCGTATGAATATCGATCATCGGCACTTTTACAGGATATCCGGAGATGCCGGACTCCAGGGTCAAAGACAGATCGTTTTCGATCAATGAGACATCGGTGGATGTCCCGCCCATATCAAAGGTAATCAAAGTGTTGTGTCCGGTCATCTTGCCGATTTCATAGGCCCCCACCGCCCCGCCGGCAGGTCCGGAAAGAATGGTTCTCACCGATTCTTTCATGGCGGTCTCAACCGAAATGCTGCCGCCGTTGGACTGCATAATCCCCAAGGTGTCCCCCGGGACCAGGTTCTCGATGAGGTATCGGATATACCGTTTCATCTTGGGCGACACATAGGCATTGATCACAGTGGTGGATGTTCTTTCGAATTCTCTGAACTCGGCAAGGATCTCATGGGACAAGGATATCTGGAAGCCGGACGGTTCGAGCAACTCTTGTATCTTTTTTTCATGCAACGGATTCACGTATGAAAAAAGAAAGCACACGGCCACGGATTCGACGTCCAGTTCCTTGAGGCGCCGGCCAAGGTCTCGGGCAGTGTCCATATCCAGCGAAACGAGTTCCTCACCGGTCTGGCGCATTCGGCCGTCAAGTCCGAATCTCAATTCCAAAGGAATGATGTGGGGTGCCTTTCGATAGGCCAGATCATAGAGTCGGCTGCGATTCTGTCGTCCGATCTCGATGATGTCTTCAAATCCCTTATTGGTGATCAGGGCGCATCTTGCGCCGTCTCTTTCGAGAATGGCATTGGTGGCCACCGTCGAACCGTGTACGATCTTCCTTCCAGTTGGACGCCCTTTTAGCGAAGACCCGTCTTTTCCCCGGGCAAGATGGTTCAGCCCTCCAAGAACCGCCCGGGCCGGGTTTTCCGGGGTCGAGAGGACTTTATAAATCCCCCATCGACCGCCGTCTTTGTATACGAAATCGGTAAATGTCCCGCCGGTATCCACACCGATAATCATTGAAAACACCCCGCGTTGAATTGAATTTAGTAAGTGTCCATCCATAAATGGTCTTTTTGCCCAACCTCTGCGTTATGCTCAAAAAATAATCCTCGGAATATCAGCTATATGCCTGCGGTTATTTTTTTCGCATGCCTTGATCTTGAACAAAAACCCTCATTTATGGATGGACACTAGTTAGATCCCCAAAAACGCCGATCGGAAAAGGTCGCTGTCGAGAAGTTCTTTCCCCGAACCTTGGGCCACAATTTTTCCGGTTTGAATGACATAGCCCCGGTCTGCAAGTACAAGGGCCTCACGAACATTTTGTTCGACCAGCAAAATGGTCATCCCTTCTTTTTTGAGCCGGCCCACCGTATCCAGCACCTCGTCCACCAGTATCGGTGCCAGCCCCAGAGAAGGTTCATCGAGCATCAGCATTTCGGGATTCGACATCAGCCCGCGGCCGATGGCAACCATTTGCTGTTCCCCGCCGGACAGGGTCGAAGCCGCCTGACGTCGCCGTTCTTCAAGACGCGGGAAAAGGGAATAAACAAAGGCGAGATTCTGTTGAATCCGCTGTTTGTCCTGGACAACATAGGCACCCAGCATAAGATTTTCTTCTACGGAGAGCGGACCGAACAACATTTTTTCTTCGGGAACATAGATGATACCGAGTCTGACGATATCCTCGGTCTTTAACCCATGAATCGCTTTTCCCTTGAAGAGGATTTCTCCTTCGAAGGTCCGCTGGGTCGCCATAATTGCTCTGAGCAGCGTTGACTTACCGGCACCGTTGGATCCCACCACGCAGACCGTTTCCCCCTGACCGACGGTCAGGGAAAGTCCGTGGATCACCGGAAGCCCGGCATACCGGACCCTGATGTCCCGGATATCCAGAATGGGTTCGGTCATGGTAATGTCAACAACCCCCAAATAAAATCGTATCACGATTTTATGAAACGCGGCTATGCCGCTAAGTTGGCGAAAGGCTAAAATTCCTATCCCCGCAGCAAGCTGCGGGGTATTCAAATTTAAAGCATCTCTTGATGTTCTCGAACAAACCGTTCCCCCAGATAGGCTTTGATGACTTCAGGATCTTTCGCAACCGTCCGCGGCGGGCCGTCGGCGATCTTCCGGCCGTAATCCAAAACCATCACGCGATCGCTCACCTTCATCACGAGCTCCATCACATGCTCGATGAGCATGACGGCAATGCCCAGATGAGAGTGGATATGCCGGATATTGGCCATGATCTCTTCGATTTCATTGGGAGTCAGGCCAGCCGCCACTTCGTCGAGAAGCAGTAATCGGGGGCCGGAGCCGAGCGCCGTAGCCATGGTCACCCGCTTTTGCACTGCCACCGGAAGCTCACCCACGAAAACATCCCCTATACCGGTCAGGTTGAACTCGTTCAATATCTCTTCCGCCGCTGCCTGGGCCTTGCTTCTCGAACGGGTGCGCATGAAACAACCCACCATCACGTTCTCTATGACGGTTAGGTCCCCGGAAGCGGCATAGATCTGAAATGTTCTCGCCAAACCCCTCCGGGCTGTTTCATGTGCTTTGAGCGCCGTAATATTTTTCCCGTTGAAAATGACCTTGCCGGAGCTCACCGGGTAAAAACCGGATATGCAATTGAAAAGCGTGGTCTTGCCCGCGCCGTTGGGACCGATGATCCCCACAAGTTCTCCCTCTTGAACGGAAAAAGAGATATCCTGGTTGGCGCTCAAGCCGCCGAAGGTTTTCGTCAGATTTAAGACTTCCAGCAGTGCCATTATTGCCACCTTCTCCGTCGAACCTTTTCCACAATGCCCCAGATTCCCCGGGGTTCCAATGCAGAAATCAGCATGATGATAACCGCATAGATCACCAAATCGATCCCTGCCAGGCCGGCGGCGCCACCCAGCCATGCCTTTAGATAACTCTTGAGCGGTATCAGAACCGCCGCGCCGATGATGGGTCCCCACAATGAACCTGCCCCGCCGAGCATGGCCATGAGTGCAATGAGAATGGAGAGATCCAGCCCCATGGTATCCTGGGGTTCGATATTTTTGATATAACATGCGTGAAAGGATCCCACAACGCTGACAAATGCCGTAGCAATGGCATATGTCTTTATTTTCGCCCAGTGAACATTAATTCCCAGGGAACTGGCCATTTCTTCATTGTCCCGAATCGATCGAAGCTGAAATCCCAGTCGCGACCTTCTGAACCCATTGACATATAAAATGCCAACGAAAAAGAAACCCAAGATCACATAATAATAATAGATGTCTTTTTTGAAAATCAGGCGCCAGAAATCCGGATAGTGGTATTTAATGGGTGAAATCTCAAGACCCCGCGCCGCTCCGACAAATTCCCAGACCGAAAACAGGTCCATGAGCACCAGTGACGTTGCAATGGTGGCAATAGCGAAATAATGTCCTTTTAATCGAAACAGGGGATAGCCGATAATAAATGACCAGGCCATGGCCAAACACACGCCCAGCGGCATGGAAAACCAAAAAGGAATGTTCCATCGAATGAGCAAAACCGCAGTGGTATAGGCGCCGATGCCCACATATTGCGCCTTTCCCAAATCGACCTGACCACCGTACCCGCCGATGGTATTCCATCCCATGCCGTAAACGGAAAACATCAAAAACTGGATCATGGTAGCCATGGCAAAAGCCGAATGGGAAAAAAGTGGAAACACCAGCAAGAATATCGCAATGATTCCGGCAATGGAGATGTCCAAACGCGGAAAATCGGAAAAATCAAACGCGCTCTTTAACGTTTCCATCCAAACAATCCCCTTGGACGCAGCACCATGATAATAAAATAGGCCAGATACACGAAGGTATACTTGAGCGATGTCATGGGAACATTCGCCATCCAATCCCAGTTCAATGCATAGGTCAAAAAATCCCATATTCCGGGAATTTCCATGATCATGCCGACCACAAGCCCCGCAAAAAAAGCACCGGGTACACTGCCGAATCCGCCAAGGGCCACAATGGCAAAGGCGATCATGGTAAATAAGATCCCGACAAACGGATTGACGGACCAGAAATTGACCAAAAGGGCGCCGGCCATAGTGACCGATGCGCCCCCGATTCCCCAGGCCAGTGCATTCATTCGATCGGTGGGGATGCCCATGTATCGGGCGCCCCGTGCGTTCAGCGCCGTGGCGGTCAGCGCTTTTCCTGTTTTAGTCCGGTTCATCAGGAGCCATATGGCCAAAAATGCGATAACGGACAGTAAAGCCGCCGCCAGCTTGGTGGCCGGAACAATCACGCCCATGCCCAGGTCAAAACTTTTTCCAATCAGGATTCCGCGATGCAGGGCCTGATCTTCGGAACCAAAGATCAAAAGGGCAAGATTTCTCAAAAAAAGCATCAGGCCGAATGTGCCGAGAAGTTGTGCCACCATCGGGCCTCTCACGAGATATTTAATAAACCCGTAGTAACAGATCACACCCAGTAAAAAACCGACCATAGCGGCCACGGGCAGGGTCAACAGTGGATCGATCCCTGTCGCCTGTGCGGTCAAGAGGCCGGTATACATACCGATCATCAAAAACTCACCATGGGCAAAATTGACGATATCCATCACCCCGAAGATGATGGTCAGGCCCAGCGCCACCAGCGCAAGGATCATGCCGATGAGAACACCCGCCACAAGCGATCCGATCAATATGTCCATGGTCTGTTCATCACCTTAGAAATAAAAATACGAGCAAGGCAAAGCCGTCATCTTTATCCCCCAACCGAGCCACACATACCTGCGCCAGGAATCAGCTATTCAATGAAAAAAAACCCGCCCCCGAGAAGCCGGAGACGGGGTCATCGAGTTTACCACTTGGGGAAAGGATAAATCATGTTTGCAGACGCAACGTCAAAAGGATAGACGATCTCCAGGCCGATGCTGCCGTCCTTTTCTTTCTGATACTGGCCGATCAAACCGGAGCCCAGCACATTTTGTCCCAATTCATCACCGGATGTGGAAAATTTGATGCCGGCCCATGGGACCACCAGTTCTTTACCTGAAATGTGAATGCTGTTGGCGGCCGCCTGGATAGCGGCAGGTTTCGTAGAGCCCGCTTTTTCCAGAATATAGACCCAGGTCTGCAGCCCCGTAAACGCCCTGGCGGAGGCGCCGCCCAAGTCATTGCCGGTTTTGGCTTTATAGAGGGCATTGACCTGTCCAGCCACTTTTTTGATCTCCACGACTTTTGGCAGGAAAACCGTCCGGGTAAGAATGCCCTGGATACTGTCGCCCAGTGTTTCTCGAAACTCCGGTTTTTCAAACCCGGCGTCCTGGCCCCAGATAATCTTGGGCTGGGCCCTTTGCGCCTTCAATGTCTTGACCAAAAGAATGGCATCCGAAGTATAGGAAGCAAAGAGCATGACATCCGGGCGGGCGGCCTTCAAGGATCGGACTTCGCTGGAGAGATCAGCGGAATTAGCGGCATAGAGGAGTGATTTTTTCATTTTAAATCCATATTCCTTATAATTAACTATTGCAAGATCCTTGATCAATTCGGAAACATGGGATCCCCACTCGGTGTTTTCACATGCGGAGGCCAGATTCATGAGATCCTTTTCAGGCACCTTTGCGACCCCGCGCACCTTGCCTTCCATCAACCCTTTGAGCAGTTCGAACAGGTCTTTTGTGAACCATTTATCGTGGGGCGTGGTTCGCCAGAACCATTTGAACCCGCGTTGAGTCAGCCCCGGCGATGTGGAAGAGCCATTGATCATGGGAACGCCGTACTGTTCGCAAACAGCGCTCACGGTTTTGGTCACGGAACTGTGATAGCATCCCAATATGCCGTCCACCTTGTCGTCCAGGATCAGCTTCTTGGCCAGATCGGCGCCCAGGGTCGGATTTCCTTCATGATCTTTGAAGATCAGCTTGATCTTGGCACCCCCAAGGCTTTTGATGCCGGCGTTTTTGGCCATGGCCATGGGAAGATCCGGCATTACGTTATTGGCGATTTCCGCCGCCAGTTCCGCGCCGGCACGAAGTTCGCGACCGGCTGCCGCCGCACCGCCGGTCAGCGGATAGATCACGCCGATTTTAACTTCCTTTACGGCCCAGGCTCCGGATGGAACCAAAAGCCCGACAACCGCAAAGAGACACATGACCGTCATTATCTTTCTCGTGTATACCTTCATTTCAATACCTCCTTTCCGTTTGGTATCTTAAAGATAATATCCTGTTCTTCCTTTACGATCTCTTGCCGCGAGTTCATACGGTTTAAAAAAAAGATTATCCATGGAGCGCCTGTTCGGAAAACACCCCGACCCCTTGTATATTCAGGTAGGGGATACAGCTGCGTATATAACACACATGAATATATTATGTCCGGCGTGAAGTCAATACGAGGGAATGTGAGTGACTTTTTTTAAGTTCGGGAAAAAGATCGATAATATTAAACAGGAGTGCAAATCAGTCGTCTAAGAAGGTTACAACAGTGTTAAATCCTCATCTTTAAGATCCGACACAAACATATGCCCCGGTGAATGGGTAATCACCAGCGGAAGCG
>Ga0316575_10000580_pt1 | contig 10743 bp, 11 predicted proteins | sample J5NA_FD_203072 | JGI IMG/M metagenome (GOLD analysis project Ga0316575, IMG submission 203072) | Rhizosphere microbial communities from salt marsh grasses in Alabama, United States - J5-7_050615r2r3 | ecosystem: Host-associated > Plants > Roots > Rhizosphere | place: USA: Alabama | collected...
ATCGGATACGGTTCCGTGGAGCACTCCGGCGGAAGTGATGGTAATCGTGAAGAACACATAAAGGACAACATGAACAAGGGGTGTCATTTGCGCCATACCTGTCTCCCGTGAAAAGGATGTTTTTTGACTCTGCCTGTCTGGGGGTACCCGACCCTGTTTTGTTTTCCATACAATACGGTGATTTTTTTTGATAACAGGGCATTTGCCCTGTCCGGCATACGGGTTTACCTCCCTTATAAATATACCGTTTTCAGCGTTGTATTGCACTATCTTTTTAATTTTTTATGTTACCTTTAAGTAACGTAAAAAACACTGAACTGTCAAACCTTGAAGCGGTAATAAGTCCTAATAAAAGGTAATAATGATAGCTTGGCCGATTGTATAGTTTGATTTAAAATAAATATAACATACAAAAATTAGTAATTACAGGTAACAATAAACTACGGTTCAGCGATTCGCCCCGGAGAATGGGCCTGCTTCATTTCACACTACGTCACATCACCGTGTCGATGGTTCAGGTTCCCGGCATTCCCTCTCCATTAATATGGAGAGGGAATGCCGGGAAGAAAATGGAGTGGCCAGACCAGATTGGTTACAGGGGTTGACATTACTCTTTGTCGTAAGGGCGTTCAATTGAACGCCCCTACTTACCAAAAACCACTCGGTTACGGAAAAAACTTTTGTCACTTACTATAATCGATCCGTTTTACCGAAGTAGAACAATTCTTCCTGCGGGCCGCCGAAATGACGAAGTACGGGGATAAGGTGAATATATCCGGACAAAAAAACTGTCATACCCGGACCCGGGCACAAGTACTCATGCATCGGTAACCCCGACACCCCGTTCGAACACCTTCACCACCTTTTCGAGCTGCGTCGGTATGTCGATACCCTGCGGACATTTGGGGATGCATGCATTGCATTTAATGCAGAGCGACGCCCTGCCGTTGTCCTTTGCCGCCGATAACCGTTCACTCGTTCTGGCCAGCTTACCGTAATTGCGCGTGATGAGCCACTGGATAAACTTTCCGTTAAGGTTGCCGAGCGAGGAGAGCGACTTGTTGTTGAGCAGGGCGAAATTCTGCGGGATGTTCACCCCTGCGGGGCATGGCATGCAGTAACGGCAGGAGGTACAGGGAACAATGATTTTCTTTCGGTAGATCTGCGCGACCCGTTCAATGGTGGCGGCCTCTTCTTCGGAGAGCTTTCCCACACCGCCTGCGTCGGCACTGTCGCAGTTCTCCTCGACCATTTTCCTGTTTCCCATGCCGCTGAGCACACAGGCGACTTCGGGGCGGTTCCAGAGAAACTGCAGGGCCCAGTCGACGGGAGTCCGTTTGACCGGTGCACCATGCATGAGCGCGAGTGCCTCATGCGGAGGATTGGCGAGCTGTCCGCCCTTGAGCGGTTCCATTACCACGACGGCGATCCCCTTTTCGTGCGCATAGCGAAGCCCTTCGGTGGTAGCCTGCGATGCGGTATCCATGTAGTTATACTGTATCTGGGTCATGTCCCACGGGTAGAAATCGATGATCTCCTTGAAGACCGGGAGCGTATCGTGAAATGAAAAACAGATGTACTTTATCTTACCCGCCTCACGTGCCCGCACCATGTCGTCGATCAGGTCGAACTTCTTCACCTTTGCGAAGTTCGACTGGTTGAGCATGTGAAAAAGGTAGAAATCGATGCAGTCGGTCTGCAGCCGCTGCAGCTGCTGGTCGAGATACCGCGTGAAATCCTCCTTTTTACGGAGCATAATCATGGGCAGCTTCGTCGCGATCTTCACCTTCTCACGGTAGCCGTCCTTCAGTGCGGTACCGAGTATCTTTTCGCTCTGCGGGTAGAGCCACGCGGTGTCCACGTAATTAATACCCCGGTCGATGCCGTAGCGGATGATTTCAATGGAGCGTCGCTCATTGACGGTCGGCACGAGGGGGTGCCGCGGCAGGCGCATACAGCCGAATCCGAGGGCTGAAACGTTGAAGTCGAGAGAACCAATTTTGCGGTAATGCATGGTTTACCTCCGATTATCCGGCAGGCCGGATGGTGGTTGTACGGTTGTATAGGAGACGGTGATTCGGGAATCTTCAGACGAAACGAGACGGTGGGGGAGCATGGAGACGAGTGCGGTTTCCTGTCGTGTCATGACCGGAGTTCCGAGTGCGTCATTGAAGTGTTTCGGTGCCCCGGCCTTCATCGTTCTTTCGGTAACGAAACGGTCATGCCGTGCAAGCCGTTCAGCGCCCAGTTGCCGTGCCTGAGGGATGAATCCCGCAAGACCGTCGATAATATTCGATGTCAATGAAGGATCGGTGTCGACTCCGATGCCCGACCGGCCGGCGGCGAGTGCGGCGTAGAGCGTGGTGCCGGTGCCGCAGAACGGGTCGAGCACCGTATCGCCGTAGTGTGAATACATGAGAATCAGCCGGTAGGCCAGTTCGAACGGGTATGCGGCGCTGCGGTCGCGAAGTGCCGTTTCGGGCAGTTCCTGCCGTACCCCTGAGAGATTCCAGGTGTCGGAGAACCAGCTGTTGCGCTCCTCCCAGAAAAAGGCGCTCTCCATGCGCCGTCGCCTGGCGTCAGTGGTGTCAAAGGCCCGTTTGTCGCCTTTTCTGAAGATAAGGATGTACTCGTGTTCCAGCGTTACATACGCACCTGCCGGAAGCATGCCCGATCCCATGAACTTGTTGGGTGCATTGGTGGTTTTTTTCCAGAGAACAAGCGGCAGACAGGTGAATCCCGCTGCGGTACAGGCACTCGTGATGCGGGCGTGATTCGGATAGAGCGCGAACGATCCTCCGATGGTGCGGGTGGCGTCTCCGATGTTGATGCAGAGGAACCCTCCTTCCGCGATGACGCGGAAAAGACCAGTCCATACTTTGTCAAGTTCGCGGTGCATCGCCTCGAACGCCGCCTGCCCGTCGCTTTCGGCCAGCGCCTGCGCGGCATCGCTCGACATTGACGAAAAGAGACCGTCCCACATCCGGATCATGGGGTAGGGGGGAGAGGTGACCACCAGATCGACACTTCCCTGATCGATAGCATCGAGATTCCGTGCATCACCGCACTGAACACGCTGAATGGTTACCGGCGGAGCATCGTTCTCACCGCCGCTTTGAGGAACGCGGGCGGGAAGGGGCGGAACCTCCGCTTCACTCATCAGGCTGTTCCGCAAAGAGGTCGTAATCGCTGGCGCCGATGATCCGGACGGTCCTGATGCTGCCGATGTCCGCATCGCCGTTACGGATGAGAACGCGTCCGTCAACCTCGGGAGCATCGGCACGTGTTCGTGCCTCGAAGTTGAAATCCGGATCATCGGAAACGCGGTCTATGATGACCTCGCAGAAGGTGCCGGTTTTCCGTTCGTTGAGTTCGCGGCTTATGTCGCGCTGTGCCAGCATGATGGTTTCACAGCGCCGCTGTGCCGTGCTGTTGCGTGGTCTGGGGCGCAGCAATGCTGCGGGGGTGCCTTCTTCGGGAGAGTAGGGAAAAACGCCGAGCCGGTCGAACTTCGCCCACTCGATAAATGAGAGGAGTTCATTGAACTCTTTTTCGGATTCGCCGGGATATCCCGCAATAAAGGCCGTGCGGATGGCGGCATCAGGCACCGTGGATCTGATTTCACCGATAAGGTTTATTATCCCCTCCCTGAGCGGTTTACGTTTCATTGAACGGAGGATCGGATCGGCGATATGCTGCAGCGGAAGGTCGAAATAGGAGCAGATCCGCTTTTCCGCGGCGATCAGTGAAAGTAGTTGTTTGTCAACGAATGCCGGGTGCAGATACATGATGCGGATCCATGGGATGCTGCAGGAGGACAGAACCTTTTCAAGGAGTGAGGTCAGGGTGGAATGCGTATCGCGGCCGTAAAAGGAGCTGTCCTGTGCAACGAGAATGAGTTCCTGCGTCCCCTGTTCTTCAAGCCAGCGCATCTCTTCCCTGACGGCTTTCCACTCGCGGCTGCGGTAGCGTCCCCGTATTGACGGGATGACGCAGAAGGAACAGCCGTGGGAGCATCCTTCCGCGATCTTTATGTATTGCGTGGAAAGCGGCTCGGAGAGCGTGCGTTTGAAAGGCGAGGGAGATGTCTTGAGCATGGTGCCGAGAAGATGCTCCCAGTCATTGACACCGGCCCATACGTCGACTTCGGGAAACTCTTCGGCGACCTCCTCCCGGAACCGTTCCGAAAAACAGCCGCTGACGATGAGCTTGGCGTGACTTCCTTTATGGCGGGCTGCGGTGAGAATCGTCTCGATCGCCTCTTCCTGCGCTTCACGGATGAATGCACAGGTGTTGACGATGATGATGTCCGCTTCGTCGGCAGTATCGGTAACGGTATATCCGGCCTGTCGGGCACAATGAAGAATCCGTTCACCGTCAACGATGTTTTTACTGCATCCGAGATTGTAAAGTACTGCTTGCGGCATAATATCTGTCAGGTGGCGGGATGGTGCACCGGGAGAAGATGATGACTTTTCGGCCGGTGCACAAAGTGTATCCGGAGACTGTTACCAGCCCTCGTTTCCCCATTCGCTGTTCTGTTCCTCCGGAGTGGTTGATGGTTGCGTCGCAGGTGCGGCTGGTGTGGCAGGTGCCGGTGCCGGCGTCGCATTAAATTCCTGAGTCGCACTTTCCGGTGTATACTCCTGAGCTGGCGGCGGATAGGTGTTTGAGGGTGTTGCCGGTGCATAGGTGTTGTTGGAAGACGACGGGTATGCGGAAGGTTCCGGCTGATATGTTTGTGCCGGCTGAGATGAATAATATGTATCGCCGCCACCCATACCGCCGCCCTGGAGTCCGACATTGTCGTTTGAACGGTTGTCAACCCAGTATTCGTACCCTTCGGCCGAAAGAATGTTTTCTCCGAAGGAGCGTGCTTTGGACACCCTGTTGAATCCGCCGATTCGAATACGGTAGTAGGTACCCGGCAGCGCAGGGGTCGGGCTTTCCACTTCGGCGACATAGGCCGGATATCCTTTAGCGGAGAGCTTTGATGCTATGTCGTCGGCGAGAGCACGGGAACGAACAGTTGAAACCTGTACCACGAAACGTCCGTTTTCGTCGAATTCGGGTGCTTCATAGCTGCGTGCCGGTTGTTCGCGCTGTACCGGCTGCGGCTCCGGCGCTTTACGGGCAGCAGTATCTTCCTTGTAGAATTCATCGAAAATATCCTGGGATGCTGCCGGAGTAGTCGTGACGGGCGTTGTCGTCGGAGTGGTTTTGTCAAGAGCCTCTTTTTTCTTTGAACATCCTGCCATGACGGTGATGAGCAGTATACCGGCAATGAGCACTTTACCCGGGACCATATATCCTCCTTGTCGCATAATAGGGTTGATGTGCAGTGCCGAGCGGTGGTGTCGGACCGGGTTCCGCGGAGGGGAGATCTCCCGGTTGCATCTGCAACATCATACAAATATAGAAATTACAATATTGGATGACGGTTTGCTATCAAAAAATGCATAGAAAGGCATGCCTGAGCATCCGTATTGGTTCTATCAAACGACACATCCGGGCCCCGGGTATGGTGTCAGATCACCTCTTTGGTGGAGGGTATGCGGTCGTCGGCACGCGGGTTTATGGCACATGCCAGGGAGAGAGCTCTGCCGAAGGCCTTGAACACCGCTTCAATCGAATGATGGCTGTTGCGTCCGCGAAGCAGATCGACATGCATCGTGATCCGGGCGTTATCGGTAAAGGCCTTGAAAAAGTCCTCGACAAGGTCGCATTCGAAATCGTTTATTTTTCGATCGGTAAGCGGTACCTCATAGACCAGATTGGGGCGTCCGGCGATGTCGAGGCAGACACGTGCCAGTGATTCATCCATCGGACAGTACCAAGTACCGTACCGGACGATACCCTTGCAGTCGGCAAGCGCCTGTGCGACCGCTTTACCCAGACAGATGCCGATGTCTTCGGCACTATGGTGGAAATCAACGTGCGTATCACCTTTGCAGGTAAGTGTGCAGTCGAAAAGACCGTGGCGGGTGAAGAGGGTTAGCATGTGATCCATGAAACCGTTGCCGCTTGCTATGGATGACTTGCCCGTTCCGTCGATGACCAGGCGCAGGGTAATGTCGGTTTCGCTGGTCGTACGGGTGACTGCGGCTTTGCGCATGGGAACTCCTTTACATTGATGTTTCAGCGGTCCGATGAAAAAAACGGCCCATCGATTCGCGCAGGAGACGGTTTTCATCGGGGGTGCCGATGCTGATTCTCAGGCAGTTTTCGAGCAGCGGATAGGCGGATACGTCACGGACAAGAATGCCGTCGTCAAGCAGCGCGTCGAAAAGTGCTCGGCAGCGTTTGCAGCGGACGAGAATGAAATTGGCATCGCTGCGATAGACCGTTACGGGTAGCGTCCTGAGAAAACCGTCGAGCGCATCCCGTTCTTTGCGGATAATATCGATGCCTTCGGAAAGCGCTTCACGGTGTTGAAGCGCCGTTCGGGCGACGAACTCCGAAAAAAATCCGATATTGTACGGCAGTTTTATCTTGTTGATCTCGGAGATCACGTCGGTATCGCCGGTACAATACCCGAGGCGGAGCCCGGCGCCGGCAAATGCCTTCGAAAACGTCCTCGTGATGATCAGGTTGGGATATTCGGAAATGAGGTCAATGGCGTTATATCCTCCGAATTCAATGTACGCCTGATCGAGGATGACAAAACCGCGGTGTCGTGAAAGGATGTCGCGAAGCGATTGTTCGTCAAGCGATGTGCCGGTCGGATTGTTGGGTGAGCAGATGATGAGCGGTGCCTGCGGCGCTTCGTCGCTTGCTGCGGCAATGGCATCGGTATCGAACTCAAGCTCGTTTGTCAGCATGACGTTTCTGCAGATCGCCCCCGTCCCTTCAACCAGAAAACGGTATACCGTGAAGGTCGGCTGGCAGATGATGACCGGTTCGTTCATCTTTGCAAGTGCAAGTGTGAGCACCAGGAGCATTTCGTTCGAGCCGTTGCCGACGATGATGCTCTGTGCGGGTCTGCCGATATAGTCGGCGATCATCTGCCTGAGTTCTTCGGGAATAAAGGGCGGATAGCGGTTCCACGGGCGTTCGCGGCAGAACTGTGCCACCTCTTCCTTGATTGTCGTCGGCCAGTCGAAGGGATTTTCATTCTGGTTGAGCTTGACGGGTACGTCACGCCGTTCGAGATGATACGGTTTTTGTGCGCGAACCACCGGATTTATCAGTGAAAGCGTTTCAGGTAACTTCATAATGTTTACGGATCCGTTCTGCGAGATTCTGCACCGTTTTTTCCAGGTCGTTGAGCTGCAGCATGAGATGGAAAAGGAGGATGATGACACCGATGATGGCGAGAATGAAAAAGAATGTCCACATGGTCATGCGTCCGATACACGCTGACCGGTAGGTTCACCGGTCAAAGGTGACTGATAACAATATTGAGGCGACGATGCCAGGTTCGCGGTGCCGTAAACCCGAATCATGATATTATTCGACAACGTACTTGTTTTCACTTTTCACGATGACATCGAACAGCTGTTCTGAGGTCTGGACTTCGAGAAGGCGCGACCGTACCTCTTCATATGACATTATACGGGAAATATTCGAGAGTATCTGGGTATGTTCTGCCGACGTATTTTTCGGGGAGAGCATCATAAAGAGCAGATGAACGGGCTGCTCGTCAATCGCATTGAAGTCGATTCCTTCCACGCATCTTCCGAAAATGAGGTACAGACGGTCGATACCGCCAATTCGTGCATGCGGAATGGCGATACCGTATCCGATTCCGGTTGACATGTCGGTTTCGCGCTCAATGATCCTGCTGCCGATATCGTCACCATCGGGAAGACCGTATCGGGTGGAAAGAAATGTCGCCATGAGGCGCAGCACCTCTTTTTTATCCGTAGGCTGGATGTCGGGAAGAATGCCGTTTTTTTCAAGGAGATCCTGAATTTTCACAAATCATCCTTTGTCGAGGGAGAACGAAGGTTCTGTTTCCGCATATACTGATTTTTAGTTGCGACTGCAATGCGACCCGTTACATATATCGTAACTCCTAAGGCAAAACAGCCCATGGCGATCTGGGGAACGGCATTGCCGTAAAAACGGGTCACCATAAAAACAATGATGCTTACGGCAGCGATAATGAATCCCGCTACCATAAAGGTAATACCGTTTTGAAACAGAAAATCGATGGCCTTTTTAATCATGTTAATTTTGATATCTCCCTGCTGCTGAAGTACAAATATTATTTCTGACCTGCCTGATTGCAAAATCGGACCGCGAAAGAATATCAGAATTCTCCATACATCTGCGCCGGATAAATCAAACGATCCCAGTCGGTTTCGCTGATCGTACCGAGTTTGCAGAAAATTGTACGCGCCTGTTCCGCAGAAGTTACGGTTATTTTTATTTCGAGCCGGTTCTTCTCGAATGCGTCGGACGGTTTCATTACGACGGCTCCGGGGTCCGGATTGATTGCTGCGGCCTGGGTGACCCACCGCTTTTTCGCTTTTACAATGGTCGGGAAACGACGTTCATAGAGCAGTTGACGAATTTTTTCAATCTTCTGGGGAGCATTGAAACGTTCATGCCTGATGATCTCCTGCATGCTCTTCGAGCTGATAATGTCGACAACCGTGCACTTTTCGCGAAATGCGAGTTCCGGCAGCCAGTCGGAAAGTTCCTTCTGGGTCTGTCGTGAGAAAGGAAACCGTGAATAAAGATCGATTGTCGATGTACGATCAGCCGCATCGAGCAGATCGATCGACGCGGCAACGGGAAGATCGAGAACTCCGCTGCAGACGGCCGCACGTACATCGACATTACATTGTGATAATCGTTCGAGGAGCTGACGTTCGTTTCGGTCGGCTGCAACCATTGCGCTGTACTCCCGGTGAAACACATGATCATGGTAGGGTGCAAGTGCCGTGATGAAATGGAGTTTTTCCGCGGTGGTGAAGGTTCGTTTTCTGTTCAGCATGATACGCAGAAGCATGGTGTGCAGCGAGTCAAGAACTGTATCGGTGATACCGCAGTCTATTTCAGATTTGTCTGCGTTTTTTAAGGCTATAAACCGTTTTGTGCCGTCGATAATACGGAAGCCGTCCTCCTGCGGAGTGACGATGACGGGGATGAAACTGTCAATGGCAGTGTTTGCGGCGGAAGGCATGATGTCAACGCCATCGGGAAGTGATATCGTGTCAATGGCAAGCCGTTTGAACGTGATGGCCGGTTCATGAATTTCCGTAGTGCCCGGCGAGGGCGAAGTACTGCCGTGCTGCTGCATGATTTCCTCGTTTTCTGTATCCGTGTGCCAGGATGGCGGCTTTCGTGCCGATCTGTTGTCTGACAAGTTCCTGTCTGTATTCGTCGAGATGCTGGTACTGTATGAGTTGCAGCATGCTGCGGACCCTGAACCTGTCGGGAGCCGTGAATTCCGCACTGAGCTGGTCGTCATGGCCGCCGTATCTGACAAGCAGGTGCTCGTCGACAAGGCCGACATGCCGACGGGCGGTGATCCGCAGCCACAGGTCGTAATCTTCACACGCGGGAATGGATTCGTTGAATCCGCCCACCGATTCGAACAGGGTGCGTCGCAGCATGACGGATGACGGAGTGATCATGCACCGTTTGAGGCTTTCGGCGAAGAGATCACCGGCATGTTTCTTATGCGTCATCGGCGGGTTGACCCGTATACCCCGCCGGATCCATACTTCCCTGCTCTGCAGAATGTCATACTGCGGGTTGACATCAATAAAGGTGCATTGCCGTTCAAGTTTATGCGGCAGCCACTCATCGTCGGAGTCGAGAAAGGCGATGAGTGATGCGGATGATGCGGCGACCCCCCGGTTGCGTGCGGCGCTGACTCCCCGTCGCCGTTCGAAGCGGATGAGCGAGAACCGGCGATCGACATCGGGAAGCGTGACCGGAACATCGGAACTGTCGTCAACGACAATGCATTCAAAGTCGCCCATGGTCTGCCGCCGTACCGAAGCGATCGCCCGGACGAGCAGCTCTTGACGGTTGAATACCGGAATGATCACCGCGACGCCGGGCATGTCGTCCACTGCTTTTTCAGGATAGTCATAATGTTCACTGTAAAAAATACTTCCCCTGCTTTAAGGGTGTCAAACCTGACACCGGGTATATCCTACAGGATGCTTCAACTGCAGTACTGCACTGTCCACGACATGGAGTACTCTTTTCGTGTACACTACCGGAGTGTATGGACATATATAATTACGGCAAACCTGGAGGAATGAGAGTATATTTGGGGTAACTGTCTGCAGTGTCGCCCGATTAATAGCTTTTTACAACAGCATGGCGACCGGTTATTAAGGGAACTAACATATCACGTTGAAAGTCTGTATTAGTGAACAGACCGTCTTTACCTATTGCTGCCGAAGGTACCTTGGGCCTCTATCTGCGAGAAATCGGCAGGCTGCAGCCTCTGACATCCGAACAGGAGGCGGCTCTCGCTTCGCGGATCAGAAAAAATGACCGGCATGCACTCGATACGCTCATCAAGGCAAATCTCCGTTTTGTCGTCAGTGTCGCACGTAACTATCAGAATCAGGGTCTTTCGCTGAGCGATCTCATCAACGAAGGAAACATGGGGTTAGTTCGGGCGGCGAGACGTTTTGACGAAAAGAAAAATTTCCGTTTTATTTCATACGCGGTCTGGTGGATACGGCAGTCAATACTGCAGGCTCTGGCCGAGCAGTCGCGTATTATGCGGATTCCGCTTAACCGGGCCGGTGCGATTCATAAGATAAGCAA
>Ga0316575_10000582_pt1 | contig 10737 bp, 9 predicted proteins | sample J5NA_FD_203072 | JGI IMG/M metagenome (GOLD analysis project Ga0316575, IMG submission 203072) | Rhizosphere microbial communities from salt marsh grasses in Alabama, United States - J5-7_050615r2r3 | ecosystem: Host-associated > Plants > Roots > Rhizosphere | place: USA: Alabama | collected...
ACCGGCGACGTACTGATGGCTGATGTGGAGCCCGATTCGGGGCCCAGCGTCCCGCGACCCCGATCGACGCCCCGACAGCCGAGTGCGCCGCCCGCGTCAGCGTCGCGCGAGCCGTGCCGCGATCGCACGATAGACCAGCCCCGCAGCGAGCGCGCCTGCCAGCAGCAGGAAGCCGAGCAGCAGTGCCCGCCAGAAGAGGTGGTCGACGAGATCCCGCCCGACCTCCACGCCGCCCGATACGGCAGCTGCCAGCGGCTCGCCTTCTTCTCCCAATGCCTCGATCAACTCGGTGAGCTGCCGGGCCGTGGTCGTGAACTCGGCGGCCGCGGCCGAATACTCGGTGATGTCGAACGGCCGACCTTCCGCGGGTTCACCGGGCTCGCGACCAGGGAACCGCGCCAGCAGACGGTCCAGCGACACGACCGTTGAATCCACGGCGGCGGCCGTTTCCGAGCCCGCAGCGAGCGTCGTCTGCAACTGTGCCAGCAGATCCCGCAGCTCGGCCTCCTGCCGCAACATCTCGCCGGACAGCTGCCGAAGCAGTGCTTCGCGCTCCCGCGCGAAGTCGTCCGGCAAACGGACCGCGACGCCCGAAAAATCGATCATCGCGCGACTGGCGCGCTCGAGACTGGCGTTGGCACGTTCGACCTCGGGCGCCATCGTGGCCTGCGCGATCACCCGTGTCGTCTGCAGGTCCACGAGATACGGTACGCGCTGCATGTAGAAAATCACGCGCTCGGCCAGCAGGCGGGTCTGCTCGATCTGCCGTACCGCCGGATCGAGCCCGGCGAGCGGATCGAGGCCCAGCAGCCCGAACAAGCTGCCCGGCGCCGCCTGCGCCTTCGGCCTCCAGCCCGCGGCCTGCGCAAACTCGTTGAAGTGGACGAATCCCACGAGTTCCACCTGCGGGTTTCGCAGCCGCCAGTCCGCGATCAGGCGCTCGAGCTCCTCCAGCTGCTGCGCGGTGAGTATCTTGCCTGCGTTGGCCCACGCCTCCTGCTCGAGCCCGCGGTACGCGGCCGGGATCCCGGCCAGCTCGTCCCCGTCGCGCTCCACAAACGTCTCCTCGACGACCATCCGGCTCAGTGTCGCGAGCACCACGAAATCGAGCTGGCAGAGCACCGGGTTGGGTCCGGTCGCGATCGTGTAGGCGGAATTCAGCTGGGTCAGAGTCCAGTAGATGAGTTGACTGAAGGTCCGCGGATCATCGATACGGTCGATGGTCGGGCGGACCGTTTCGAGCACCACACCAGCGAAGCGATCCGCGTACCGCTCGCAGTTCTGCCGCAGTTCCTCGATCTGACGCGCCTGCTGCTGGGCCCGCTTTTCCTGGCCACTTACCTTGGCCCAGAGGCCGCAGCCGGAGAGCAGCGCGGCTGTCAGCAGCAGCATTGCGACGCGGGCCGGTCTCATCACTCGATCCGGATCAGCTTGTCCCCGTCGAACACGAACACGCGGGTGGCCGAGTAGTCAGAGTAAGTCCAGCGCTCGACGGGTGTCGTACCGACGACGCGGTTGCCCTCGTGCACCGCGTGCTGCTCGACGTCGCGCGCAGTCGGCTCGCCGCAATGCTCGAGTACATCCGACTGGCTCATTCCGACTGCGATGATCTTGCTGCCGCAACGCGCGGTTTCATCGGCATCGACCGGGCCGGCAAGACAGGTGAGCAACGCCGCCGCGAAGACAGACTGGATTCTGGTCATGCTACCGCTCCTGGGCTAGATTGAGTCGAGCCATGAACATCCTCACCCGAAAAAACGCGCCAGCCGCCGGCCGTCAAGACGCGCGGCCCCGGGCGAGCACAACACTATTACCGCCCAGCGGGGTAGCCGTGCAAGGGAAACCCCCGCTCCGACCTGGAATCAAGACATGAACGCCTCGCCGCTGTCATCGCCGAACCTGAACCCGAACGTGTTCGGCCTCACTCCGTCCGCGACGCTCGCGATCAATGAGCGCAGCGACGAGCTGATCGCGCAGGGCCGCAAGGTCTACAAGCTCGGCCTCGGCCAGTCTCCGTTTCCGGTGCCTCCCGCCGTCGTCCGTGCCTTGCAGTCGGCCGCGGGAGAGAAGGACTACCTGCCCGTGCGTGGCCTGCGGCCGCTGCGGGAGGAGGTCACCGAGTTCCTGCACCGCCGCCACGGCATCGAGCGTGCACGACGCCAGGTGCTGGTAGGCCCGGGCTCGAAGGAACTGATCTTCATGACCCAGCTCGCCTACGCCGGTGAACTGCTCGTGCCGAGCCCATCCTGGGTTTCGTATGCACCGCAGGCCCGTATCATCGGCCGGCGGGTCAGCTGGCTGGGCACCACGCTTGGGGACGACTGGAAGCTGCTGCCCGAGACACTCGACTCCTACTGCGGTGCGAATCCGGGCCTGCCTCGATTGCTGATATTGAACTACCCGAACAACCCGACCGGCGTGAACTGCAGCGACCGGGAGTTCGCAGCACTCGCGGAGGTCGCGCGGCGCCACCAGCTGCTGGTGATCTCGGACGAGATTTACGCAGACCTGGATCATGCCGGCCGCACGGCCAGCATTGCGCACCATTACCCGGAGGGCACCGTCGTCTCGACCGGCTTGAGCAAGTGGTGCGGTGCCGGCGGATGGCGGCTGGGGCTGTTCTCGTTCCCAGAGGAACTGGAATGGCTCTGCGCAGCCATGGCCTCGATCGCGAGCGAAACCTACACCTCGGTCAGCGCCCCGATCCAGTTCGCGGCCATCGAGGCCTTCAGGGGCGGAGCCGAGATCGAGGCCTACCTCGAGCATTGCCGGGCGATCCTGCGGGTGCTAGGGCAGCACTGCGCGGCGATGTTGAGGGACGCCGGCTGCAGGCTGCCGACCGTCGACGGCGCGTTCTACCTGTTCCCGGATTTTGGTGGACTCGGTGAGCGCCTCGAGTCGCGCGGAGTCAAGAATTCACAGGACCTGACCGAAGGACTGCTGGAGCAAGCAGGCGTCGCGACGCTGCCGGGCAGCGTCTTCGGCCGGCCGCGCGAGGAGCTGACGCTGCGCCTGTCTTACGTGAACTTCAATGGGGCGGGTGCGCTGGCCGCGGCCGAGTCGGGCGAGCCGGTCGACACAGACTTCATCTGCCGGCATTGTCCGGAGACGATCGAGGCGATCCAGCGGATCGCCGACTGGGCAGCAGGCTGACGACGCCGGGCGCTTCCCGGCGTGGCGGGTCCGCCAGCGGGTGCCGCAGAGTGCTCTGATACACTTCAGCGCGTCGCCGGCCGCGCAGCAATCTGTCGAAGGAGAACGTCGGATGGACGGTATCGCCGCCGTGCTCGGGAGGCTGCAACTGGCAATTGACGACCTCGGCCGGGGCCTGGTGCGGCACCTGCCGGAACTGCTCGGCGCCGCCGCGCTGATCCTGGTCGGCTGGCTCGTCGCGGGATGGCTGCGCAAGCTCACCAGGGCCCTCGGCGCGAGGCTGAACCGCGAGCTGGACCGGGTGTTGCGACCCGACCGGGCACAGCGGGTCCGGGTGTCGCCTGCGCTGGTACGGCTGCTTTCCAACCTGGTGTTCTGGATCGTGCTGCTCGGGTTCGCCACCGCAGCCGCCGCAATCGCCGACTTCGCGCTGCTCAGCGGCTGGCTCGAGCGGATCATCGCCTGGCTGCCCCACCTGCTGCTCGGCGTGCTGATCATCGCCACCGGCTACCTGATCGCCGCGATCGTCCGCGACCTGGTGCTGGACGCGCTGGATTCCGCCGGCGTCGAACAGCGGGCACTGATCGGCCGCCTGGCACAGGTGGCGACGTTCCTCGCCGCGATCGTGATCGGCATCGACCAGATCGGCATCGATGTCAGCTTCGTCACGACGATGATCGCAGTCGTGCTCGGGGTGGTGCTGGCAGGCTTCTCCCTCGCCTTTGGCCTCGGTGCGCGCCAGCTGGTTTCGAACCTGGTCGCAGCGGATTCGCTGCGCCGGCACTTCCGCGTCGGGCATCGTGCGAGGATCGACGGCGTCGAGGGCGAGATCCTCGAACTGACCTCGACCAGCGTGGTAATCGCGACGGCCGAGGGTCGCGCGATCGTGCCCGCGAGCCGCTTCGCCGCTGAAACCGTCGTCATCCTGATGCCCGGCCCGGACCGTGCCTGAGCTTCCAGAGCTCACCCTCGCGTTCCTGCAGCAGCGCCCCGAGTCAGCTGCAAGGACGCTCGAGGGGCTGGCCGCGGCGGATGCAGCGGAAATACTGCGACGGATGCCGGCGAGAATCGCCGCGCCGGTGGCTGCCGCGATGAGCTCTTTCGGCGCAGCGCGGTGTGCTGCGGAACTGCCGGCAGGCGCGGCTGCGGCGTTGTGCACAGAACTGTCGTGGCCGGACGCGGCGGCTCTTCTGCGGCAGCTCGAACCGCAGGCACGCGCGGCCGTGCTGGCCGAGCTGCCCGAGAAGCTCTCCCGGCGGTTCAGCCGCTCGCTCGCCTATGTCGCCGATGTCGTCGGCGCATGGATCGAACTGGACGTCCCGGCGATCCCGGACGATCGCAGCGTCGGCGAGGCCCTGCAGCTGCTGGCCAGGTCGCCGGCAGATTCCGGCAGCCATTTGCTGCTCACCGACGCAGCCCAGCGCTACAAGGGGACCGTCCCGCTTGGCGCGCTGGTGAAATCTGCCTCGACCGCTGCGCTCTCGGAGCTGGCCCAGCGCGACGTGCAACCGCTGCGGGACAGCGCCACGCTCGCGTCGGTTTCGGAGAACGCCGGCTGGGACCTCGCGACCGTGCTGCCCGTCGTCAGCCACCGCGGCGAACTGCTCGGCGGGCTGACCCGGCGGACGCTGCACAAGGCCATGAAACAGGCGGAGCCGCCGTCGCAGCAGGCCGGCGCCTCGCTGACCGCGGAGATGCTCAGGGCCTACCTTCAGTCGGGCGAGGGCCTGCTGCGACTACTGCTGCAGGGCACGGCCGAAAAGAGTGGCGCCGATGCCGGGGGCCGGCGATGAGCGGCGATCTGAACGCAGCCATCCAGGCTCTCGACCGCAAATTCCTGCTCGATCACCCCTGGGAGGCCGCGCAGAAGGTCGAGGTGCTAGACCCCGAAGCCGTCGCCACGGAGCTCGCTAGCCAGCCCGCGCCGGCGCTGGTGCCGCGGTTTCGACGCCTCGCCCCCTCCGCGGCGGGTCGCGTGCTGGACAGCCTCCCGAGCACGCTCGCGCTGTCGCTGCTGTCAGAGCTGCTGCCGACGGAAGCCGTGCTGATCCTCGGTACGCTGGACGAGCAGACCGCGCAGGCCCTCATCGAAGAGCTGGATCCCGCCATCGGCGCGGAGATCCGCGAACTGATGGGCTATCCGGTGGACTCGGCCGGCCGCCTGATGGACACGCGCATCGAGTCGTTCCGCACCTCGATGACCGCGCGCGAGGCACTCGATGCGTTGCGCCGCTCGCGTGCACGCACGACGCGCAGCCTCTTCCTGGTCGACGACCAGAACCGCCTGGTGGCAAAGGTGGGCATCCAGGACGTCGCCGTAGCCGAGCCGGACCAGCCGCTCGATCAGCTGGCCCGTCCGGTCGCGGCGTCGGTACACCCGCTGGCACCGCGCGATGACGTGGTCGAGATCGTGGAATCCCGGCGGCTCGCCGACCTGCCGGTGACGGACCTCGACGGCCGGCTGGTCGGGGTGATCTATCACTCGAGCCTCATCCAGGCGATGCAGGAAGACCTCTCGGCCGACATCCAGATGATGAGCGGCGCGAGCCCCGACGAGCGGGCCCTGTCTCCTCCTTTGTTCGCGGTTCGCAAGCGCCTGCCGTGGCTGCAGATCAACCTGCTCACGGCGTTCCTGGCCGCCGCCGTGGTCGGGCTCTTCGAATCCACGATCGCGAAGTACACCGCGCTGGCCGTGCTGCTGCCGGTCGTGGCCGGCCAATCGGGCAACTCCGGTGCGCAGGCGCTCGCCGTCACGATGCGCGGACTCGTGCTGCGCGAGATAACGCCGCGCCAGTGGCTCCGCGTGACGCTGAAGGAGGCAGGCGTCGGCCTGGTGAACGGGATCGCCGTCGCCGTCACCTGCGGCATAGGCGTCTACCTCTGGAGCCGGTCGACGGGTCTGGTGCTGGTGATAATGACCTCGATGGTGCTCGCCATGGTGATCGCTGGTCTCGCCGGAGCCATCGTCCCGATCGTGCTGAAGCGCCTGGGCCAGGACCCTGCCCAGTCGTCGTCCATCATCCTGACGACGGTCACTGACGTGGCGGGGTTCTTCTCGTTCCTTGGCATCGCGACGCTGCTCTCCGGGATGCTCGACGCCTGAGATGACGAGCGCAGCCGGGCCGCTGCCGCTCTCAGCGGTATGCGCGCTGCTCGATCCGCTCGCCGTCGCTGACGCGGTCGCTCGGATGCAGCACGACCAGCTCACCCTCGTCCAGCCCACCCAGTAGTTCCGCCTCGAGCCCGTTCTCGTGCCCGACCCGGACCTCTGTCATACGGGCACGGCCCCCGCGCTCGACGAACACAGCCCACTGGTCCCCATTTCGGAACAATGACGACAGTGGCACCTTCAGCACGTCATCGGATTCCCACAGCACGATGCGCGGCTCCACCCGGTAGCCGTGCCCGAGCCGCTGCCAGCGCTCGGGCGGGTCCGCAAAGTCGATGATCACGTTGACCCGCTGCTCTTCCACGCCGAGTGCCGAAACCTTCGTGAAGCCGAACGGCTCGACACGGCGCACGACGCCCTCGAGCGCTCCGTCGCCGCCCCAGGAGTCGATCAGCACCCGTTGCCCGGGCTCGACCTTGACCGCTTCGGTCGACAGCAGGTCAGCCACGATCTCGAGCTTCAGCGGGTCGCCGATGTCCACGAGCGGCGTGCCCGACCCCACTACGCTCTCGCTCTCGTGCCGAACCCGCAGCACCCGTCCGCTCACCGGGGAGCGAACCAGCACGCAGTCGCAGTCCGTGCTGCGCTCACGCGCGGTACCCGGCTCGAGCAGCCTCGCTTTCGCCTGCTCGAGCTCCGAACCGCGCACCTGCAGTCCCGCCCTCGCCTCCTGCACGGCCGCGACCGCCGTCCGTGCCCGCCGCCGCGCCGCATCCAGGTCGCTCAGCGACACGGTGTTCGCCGCAGCCAGGCCTTCATAGCGCCGCAGTTCCGACTCGGCGAAGTCCCGCTCGGCCTCGGCGCGGCGCAATTCCGCGCTGGCATGCGCGCGGGCGGCCTCTGCGGCCCGGACCGCCGCCCTCGCCTCCGCCTCGCTGCGCCGGTCGAGGAATGACGGGTCGCTGGGCTCTATCCGCGCGACGACCGTCTGATCCGCGACAACCTGATCCCCTGCTTCGAGCTCGATGCGCCGCATCAGGCCCGGAACCGGCGCCGAAACGACGAACACATCCCTGACCCGCGTTTCGCCGTCGTCGCTGACGGTCACGCGCAACGCTCCGCGGCTGGCCGTCGCCAGGTCCACCGCGACGGATTGCGGCCGGAACAACCACGCCAGCACCGCGACCAACGCCGCGAACAGCGGGATCCAGAACCAGAACCGTCGTGCGATTGCACTGTTCATTCAGCTACTCCCGGGTCTTCAGCACGGCGATCAGGTCCAGGCGGTCGAGGCGACGACGCACCAGCAGGACGGATGCGGTGGTCGCCAGGAAGCCCCCGAGCAGCGCCCAGCCGTAGGTGTCCGGTGCAACGATGAACGGCACCCGGTAGAGCTCGGTCTCGAACGCATGCACCAGCCAGCGCGCGAGCAGGTAGCCGCAGGCCGCGCCCAGCGGCAGCGCTACGAAGGTCAGCACGCCGATCTCGCCCACCAGGATGTAGGAAATCTCGTGCCGCGAGAAGCCGAGCACCCGCAGCGTAGCGAGCTCACGGCCCCGCTCCGACAGCGCGATGCGCGCCGCGTTGTAGGTGACGCCGAAGGCCAGCGTCCCGGCGAACACGACGAAGAAGCTCACGTAGATCAGGATCGTCTTGGCCATGGTTTCATGAAAGGTATCTACCGCCGCGCTGCGCAGCGTCACCGCGCCGACCTGCGGAATCTGCTTGAGCCTGCGGAACAATGCCGCCTGCTCGGCCGGGTCCACGCGCATGTGCACGGCATTCACGCTCGGAGGGTCCTGCATCAGCCGGTTCAGCGCGCCGATCTCCATGTACGCCGGACTACCGATGTAGGTTTCGAACGTAGCTACGACCGGCACCTGCACGATCGGACGGCGGCCCTCGAGGACCTCGATCGTCACCTGGTCTCCGGGACGCACGTCGAGCAGCTGGGCCAGCATCGTCGAGATGACGAGACCCTCGGGCGGGAGATCCACGGCCCGCCCTTCGGCGTCGTAGACGCGGTGCAACTGCTGGTGGGCCGGCAGGCCGCGCACCGCTTCGCGTTCCTCGCGCGGCCCCGCCCGAAGCTTGGCCGGGACCGCCCGCATCGGCTCCACCGACATCACTCCGGGCAGGCGCGACAGCGCCCGCGTCGCGTCCGAGGAACGCGCCTCCACCAAGCCCACGGTGAGGTCCTGGCCCTGCGCCTGCAGGAAGTACACATCGACGATGTGCGCGATCGCATCCAGCCACTGCATCGAGATCACCAGCACGGCTACCGACATCGCGATCCCCGCACTGGTGACGAACGAGCGCAGCGGCCAGCGGCCAGCCTGCCGGAGAACGATCCGGGTCGGCTGGTCGATCAGGTGCGCAAAGCGCAGTCGCGCGAGCCTGCTGCGTCTGAACATCGGCGGCGACGGTGGCCGCATGACCTCGGCCGGCGGAAGATCGGTGGCGCGCCGCACGGCCGCGATCGCGCCGAGCAGTGCAGCGACGAGGCTCGCGGCCGCGGCGATCCCGAACGAAGCAGGACCGGGCCGGTATAGCAGGAACGGAAAGCGGTAGAACTCCGCGTACATCGTCGTGTTGTAGAGTCCGAGCCAGTAGCCGGCGAACCACCCCAGCAGGATGCCAACGACGCCGATCACGAGCACCAGCTTCACGTAGTGCCAGGCGATTCGAGCGTTCCCGTAACCGAAGGCCTTCAGCAGACCGATCTCGGAGCGCTCGACCGTGATCAGCCTCGCGAGCACCATGTTCGTCAGGAACGCCGCAACGGCAAGGAAGATGGTCGGCAGGAATCTCGACATGGTCCTGAGCTGCTGGATCTCGTTCATCAGGAACCAGTTCGATATCTGGTCCTTGCGGGCATACGCGCCGACGCTGCCGTATCGGTCGAGCAGCTGATCGAGCCGGTCCACGACCGTCTCCGGATCCGTGCCGCGCAGCAGGCCGAGCGTGACGTCGTTGAAGGCGCCGTCGAGGTCGAAGGCCGCCTGCAGTGCCTCGTGCCCCATCCAGACGACGCCGTACCGCAGGTCGTCCGGCATCAGGGCACCGGGACCGATCGTGTAGACGTACTCTGGCGAAAGCGCGATGCCGACCACCTGCAGTTCCCGCCAGTGGCCGTTGATGATCGCCCGGAGTCGCCCCCCCAGGCCCAGCCGGTGAGCCTCCGCGAACGGCTCGGAGAGCACGGCCTCGTCAGCCGCGCCCAGGCGCGGATACCTGCCCTCGCGCAGCGCGAGCCGGTTCAGCACGGGCTCGCCGTGCTCAGGCACCGACACGAGCTGCCCGAGCACCGGCTCCTCGAATCCCGGGACGTCCAGCACCGCGCTGCGCACGACCCGCATCTGCACGTACTGCACTCCGTCGATCGCGGCGATCCGCGCGGACAGGTGCTCCGGCGCGCGCTTGACCCGCGCGAACACCTCCGCGAACTGGTAGCGCTCGTAGTAGGCCGTCGCCGTTTCCTCCAGCGCCTCGATCGCCGTCAACGACATCACCAGCAGGCCCACGCCGGAGGCGATCACGAGGCCGATCGCCAGCACCTGGCCGCGGATGTGCCAGAGGTCGCGCAGCAGTTTGCGGTCCAGCGGTCGCAGCGCCTGCAGCTTCACCAGCTCAGCTCCCGCGCCGGCCGGCGCGACTCGTTGCGGCGCTCCTCCTGTACCCGGCCGTCACCGAGCACCAGCACGCGGTCCGCCATCTCCGCGATGATCGCGTTGTGCGTGATCAGCACGGTCGTCGTGCCGAGCTCGCGATGAATGTTCTCGATCGCCTCGAGCACGATGATTCCGGTCTGGCTGTCGAGCGCACCGGTCGGCTCGTCGCAGAGCAGCACGTCGGGCTGCTTCGCGATGGCCCGTGCGATCGCGACGCGCTGCTGCTCTCCGCCGGAGAGCTGTGCGGGGAAATGATTCACCCGCTCACGCAACCCGACCAGCCCGAGCGCCTTCGCCGGCTCCATCGGTCGCGTCGAGATTTCCGTCACCAGCTCGACGTTCTCCAGTGCCGTCAGGCTCGGGATCAGGTTGTAGAACTGGAAAACGAAGCCCACGTGCTCGCGTCGGTAGCGGGTGAGGTCCTTGTCGTCCTCGCGAGTGAGGTCATGGTCCTCGAACCAGGCCTCGCCCGAGCTCGCGGTGTCGAGTCCGCCGAGGATGTTGAGCAACGTGGACTTGCCGCTGCCCGAGGGTCCGAGCAGCACGACCAGCTCGCCCGCGCGCAACTCCAGGTCCACGCCGCGCAGCGCGTGCACCTCGACCTCGCCCGTGCGGTAGACCTTGGTCAGGTTCCGCGTGCGCAGTACGACAGCGGCTTCGGCGGGTACGGCGGCAGTCCTCATTTCTCGCTCGGGATTCGAAGAACCCCAGGCTCCTATCCTCGACCCGCCTGCCCCCGCGAACAATAGAGACAGACACGGACCCGCCATAGTCAGCACGCGAGGGGAGTCGGAATCTACGGCT
>Ga0316575_10000583_pt1 | contig 10729 bp, 8 predicted proteins | sample J5NA_FD_203072 | JGI IMG/M metagenome (GOLD analysis project Ga0316575, IMG submission 203072) | Rhizosphere microbial communities from salt marsh grasses in Alabama, United States - J5-7_050615r2r3 | ecosystem: Host-associated > Plants > Roots > Rhizosphere | place: USA: Alabama | collected...
GTTTGGCTGTGCTTAACAACCACCCAACCACTTGACCGTTGATGGTTTCAGCCATGTCCCATATTTCTTCTACCAACATATAGCCGCTGGGCATCAACTCTGGCAACAGAATAAGTGTTGCACCCTGATCTGCAGCCTGACGTACCAGTTCCTCGGCATGATTCAAGTTCTGCTTCACCATTCCTGGCGCGCACTTCATTTGTATAGCTCCAACCTTAATCGTTATTGGCATTACCAGGCACCTATATTCACACCCTAACGCTTGTGTTGAGCGGCGGCAATGCCGCCCGCCTCGAACGAATTGTTAGATATCAGACATCTCATGTGTCGTACTCCCCGCTGTCCCATGGCTCAAAGAAAGCCATGTAGTTGCCAGGCTGCATCTCTACCGCCCAAGCATCATCGTCCTCATCAGGCACTCGAGCGATCAAGCCGAAGTCGAGACCAAAGCGCTCCACAGAAAATGGTGCAATTTCTACTTGCTCGAACGAGACATCACCAAGACTCGCGAGTCTTTCGGCGTACAAGGTACGCCGTGCAGCGTTATCTATAGTAGTACGCGGCCCGAAGCTGTCGATCTTTGCCTCAGTAAGCTTCCCAGATTGGTCGAATACGTAGAGCGCAACATACTCGCAGCCGAGGTCGTTACCGATAGCTGGCTCGAAGGGGTTAGTTAGAATGAATTGGCCTCCATCGCTAGTGCGTCCGATGTGTGCTGCAAGGTAATCGTCGTGATTGATTGCAATCAGACTCGGCCGTCCTTCCATGATCTTCCTCCTGTTGCCTAACGAAGCCGTAAAAAAAAGTATTTCATATTTCGACGTATTGCATTCCCAATTGGAGGATACCGTCGAACGGCTGCTTTTGGCCGATTGCAGACATTGATCTTGCCGCATATCCCCGTCCAATCAACACGGGGACTATAAATATAAGCCCGTAACTTAACAGCAAAATCCCGAATCAATATAGAACGATATTGTCTCCAAATGTCTCAACCTGACCCGCTTGCCCGGAATTTGCTTGTCCAAATCCATCCCAACCCTTCCCCCGACTTTATGTAGAATACGCCCCCGCAATCAGTCGCACCCGACTTACAAACGCTTTAGTTAGCCTTACCCAGACAAATAAATGGCAAAAAATACCTACGACGAATCCAGTTTCAAAGTTCTGCGCGGTCTCGAACCGGTTCGCCAGCGGCCGGGGATGTACACCAATCTCGAATCTCCAAACCACCTGATCGCCGAAGTGGTGGACAACGCCTGCGACGAGGCGCTGGCCGGCTACGCGAAGCACATCGCGGTCACCGCGCACACCGACGGCTCGATAACGGTTGTTGACGACGGGCGGGGTATTCCGGTCGGCATCCATCCCGAAGAAAAAGTATCGGTGGTCGAGGTCGCGTTCACGGTTTTGCATTCAGGCGGCAAGTTCGACAAGGAATCGGGCGGTGCGTACAAATTTGCCGGCGGGTTGCACGGCGTAGGTGTGGCAGTGACCAATGCACTGTCCAACAAAGTCGAGGTCACGGTTTACCGTGACTGCGGCGAATATTTCGTGCGCTTCAGGAACGGAGTCGCCGAAGCACCGCTCAAGCGCATCGGCGATTGCCCGAAGAAGCAGTCCGGCACGATGGTGCGCGCCTGGCCGAATGCAAAGTATTTCGACACGCCCAGTGTGATCCTGCCGCAACTGGAACGCTCGCTGCGCTCCAAGGCGGTGCTGCTGCCCGGCGTCAGTATCTCGCTGCTTACCGAAAAGACCGGCGATACGAAATCATGGTCCTACCCAGACGGCCTGCGCGGCTACCTGGCCGAGGCGACTGACGATCAGGAACTGGCAGTGCCGATCTTCGCGATGGAGAAGTTCGTATCGGCGGGCAGCGACAGCGGCTATGCCGAGGGCGAAGGCGCGGCCTGGGCGATCGTGTGGTCGGCCGAAGGCGCAGTGGTGCGCGAGTCCTATGTAAACCTGATCCCGACCTGGTCGGGCGGCACGCACGACTCGGGACTGAAGGACGGCGTGTTCAATGCGGTGAAGAATTTCGCCGAGTTGCACGGCATGCTGCCCAAGGGCGTGAAGCTGGTGTCGGACGACGTGTTTTCGCGCGCGAGTTTCGTGCTGTCCGCCAGGGTGCTCGACCCGCAGTTCCAGGGACAGACCAAGGACAAGCTGGTGTCGCGCGACGCGCTGCGGCTGGTGTCGCTCATGGTGAAGGACCCGCTGGACCTGTGGCTGAACGAGCATGTCGATTACGGCAAGCGCATCACCGAGCTGGCGATCCAGCAGGCACAGACGCGGATGCGCTCGGCGCAGAAGGTCGAAAAGAAGAAAGGCTCGTCGGTCGCGGTGCTGCCGGGCAAACTGACCGATTGCAGCTCAAGCGACGCGAGCCGCACCGAGCTGTTCCTGGTCGAGGGCGATTCGGCGGGCGGCTCGGCCAAGCAGGGACGCAACAAGGAATTCCAGGCGGTGCTACCGTTGCGCGGCAAGGTGCTGAACACCTTCGAGGTCGAGAAGGACCGGCTGTTTGCGAACAACGAGATCCACGACATCGCGGTCGCAATCGGCGTGGACCCGCACGGCCCGGACGAAGATGTGGACCTGTCCGGCCTGCGCTACAACGGCATCTACATCATGGCCGATGCCGACGTGGACGGCGCGCACATCTCGACGCTGCTGCTGACGCTGTTCTTCCGCCACTTCTACAAGGTGGTGCAGGCGGGCAAGGTCTTCCTTGCGCAGCCGCCGCTGTTTCGCGTGGACGTACCCGCGCAGGGCAAGAAGCCGATCCGCAAGATCTACGCGCTGAACGAGGGCGAACTGGAAGCCATCGAGGACCGCCTGCGCCAGGAAAAAATCCGCGAGGGTTCCTGGTCGATCTCGCGCTTCAAGGGACTGGGCGAAATGAATGCCGAACAGCTGTGGGACACCACGCTGAACCCGGACACGCGACGCGCGCTGCGCGTGGATGCTTCCGCGCTGTCGTACAGGGAAAACATGGAGATGTTCAACATGCTGATGGGCAAGCAGGAAGCATCGACACGACGCGCGTGGCTGGAATATCACGGCAATGAAGTCACGGGGGATGTATAAGGATGGGCAAAAAACCAGACAACCAGGAGCAGAGCAACCTCATGCTGGCTGAAGCTTCCGGCGAAGTTGCAGTGGCCGAGCAGGCGACTGCCGAGACCTCGACCGGGGGCGGCAACGGAGGCGGCACAAAACAATTTGCTCCTCTCCCCGCATTGCCGGACGGCGACGAGGTGCCGATCGCGCTGTATGCCGAGCGCGCCTACCTGGAATATGCGGTATCGGTGGTAAAAGGCCGCGCACTGCCGGATGTTTGCGACGGACAGAAGCCGGTGCAGCGGCGCATCCTCTACGCGATGCGCCAGATGGGGCTGACACACAACAGCAAACACGTGAAGTCGGCGCGCGTGGTCGGCGACGTGCTCGGCAAATACCACCCACACGGCGACTCTTCGGCCTACGAGGCCATGGTGCGGCTGGCCCAGGATTTCTCGCTGCGCTATCCGCTGGTGGAAGGTCAGGGCAACTTCGGTACGCGCGACGGCGACAACGCCGCGGCAATGCGCTATACCGAGGCCCGTCTCACACCTTTGGCCGACCTGCTGCTGTCCGAGATCGACATGGGCACGGTGGATTTCGTGCCCAATTACGACGGTGCATTCAAGGAACCATCGATGCTGCCGGCCCGGCTGCCGATGGTGCTGCTCAATGGCGCGTCGGGCATCGCGGTCGGCATGGCAACCGAAATCCCCCCGCACAACCTGCGCGAAGTTTCGAAGTCCGCAATGGAACTGGTGCGCAATCCTGACCTCGCCGACAAGGCGCTGCTTGCATCCATTAAAGGACCGGATTTCCCCGGCGGCGGACAGATCATCTCGTCGACTAGCGATATCCGCGACTGCTACCTGTCCGGGCGCGGCTCGCTGAAGATGCGCGCGCGCTGGACGATCGAGGAACTGGCGCGCGGCCAATGGCAGGTCGTCGTTTACGAGCTGCCGCACGGTGTGTCCACGCGCAAGGTGCTGGAGGAGATCGGCGAGCTGACCAACCCCAAGGTCAAGGCCAACAAGAAGAGCCTGTCGCAGGACCAGGTGCAGACCAAGCAGCTGATCCTCTCGGTGCTGGATGCAGTGGCAGACGAATCGGACAAGTCGCAGGCGATCCGCCTGGTGTTCCAGCCCAAGTCGTCGCGCCAGTCGCAGGACGAGCTGATGAATGTGCTGCTCTCGCACACCAGCCTGGAAGCATCCGCGCAGGTCAACATGACGATGATCGGTCTGGACGGACGCCCGCAGCAGAAGCCGCTGGCGAAGATCATCCGCGAATGGGTCGAATTCCGCATCGGCACCGTGCGCCGCCGCTGCGAATTCCGCCTCGGCCAGGTCAACGACCGCCTGCACATACTCGAAGGCCGCATGGTGGTGTTCCTGAACCTCGACGAGGTGATCGCGCTGATCCGCGAATCGGACGAACCGAAGGCCGCCCTGATCGAACGCTTCGAACTCTCCGACCGCCAGGCCGAGGACATCCTGGAAATTCGCCTGCGCCAGCTGGCGAAGATGGAAGGCATACGCATCGAAAAGGAAATCAAGGCGCTGGAGAAGGAGCGCAAGGAACTGAACCGGCTGCTTGGCAAGGAGAGTGCACTGCGCGAACTTGTCGCGACCGAGATCGAAGCGGATGCGAAAACCTATGGCGACAATCGCCGCACGCTGATCAAGGAAGAAACGAAATCAGCCGTGGTGGTGCCGGTACTGGACGAGCCGGTGACCGTGATCATCTCGAGCAAGCACTGGGTGCGCACCCGCCAGGGACATGGGCTGGACCTGTCCGCACTCGCCTTCAAGGAAGGCGACAGTCTGCTGGGCAAGTACGAATGCCGCACCACAGACCATTGCATCGTGATCTGCGACAACGGCCGCGTGTGCAGCATTCCGGTTGCACAGCTGCCCTCGGGTCGCGGCGACGGCGCGCCGCTCGCGACTTTCATCGAGCTGGCACCCGGCGCGAAAATCGCGCATGCGCTATGCGGCAAGCCGGATCAACAATTGCTGATTGCGACTTCAGCAGGATACGGCTTCACCTGCAAGCTCGGCGACATGGTTGGCCGCAACAAGGCGGGCAAACAGTTCATCACGGTGGACAACGAATCCATCCTGTCTCCCTTCCCGTTCACCGCCACCGAACATTCACTGGTCGCGGCGGTATCTGGCGGCGGCAAGCTGCTGCTGTTCCTGCTCGACGAGATGAAACAGCTGCCCGGCGGCGGCAAGGGCGTGATACTGATGGGGCTGGCCGACAAGGACGAACTCGCGGCGGCCGCGGTGATCAACCAGCCTGAAGTGAGGATAATCGGAAAGGGCGGCGCGAAGGAACAGGTGCTCAAACTGTCTGGCGACTCGCTGCAGAACTGCTTCGGCAAGCGTGCTCGCGCCGGACAACGCCTGCAATCGAGAATCAAACCCAGCCGTATCGAGTAGCACGTCCGGATTGAGCCTCTACGTCCCGATAACTGCCAGCGGTGAACACGCAGCTTACTTGACAATTTTACTTGGTTAAGTCTAATATATCTGCACATTTTGCGGTACAGCTTGCAAGGTGCGGCGTAGATCTATTGATCGATAATCGTTACAGGTCTTTTCCATAAGGAGGATCCTGCCATGTCCCTGAAGCCAGATCAGAAAATGGAAATCGATGAAATCAAGTTTTTCAGCGAACTCGGGTGGTTTGCCACATTGTCTGTAATCGTGGCATCCTTTTCACCATTCCTGGCGGACGTATTCGGCTGAACCGTCAAATTCGCTGCCGGGCAATTCGCCACCCAATAAACAGAAAGGCCAACCGCAGGGTTGGCCTTTTTTCTGATTCGTGTTGCGCTGGTCAGGCGCGCTTTTTGAACTCGTTGGTCCGGGTATCGATCTCGATCTTGTCGCCGATATCGATGAATGCGGCAACCGGCAATTCATAACCGGTGCTGATCTTGGCGGGTTTCATCACCTTGCCGGAAGTGTCGCCGCGCACCGCGGGTTCGGTATAGATCACTTCGCGCACGATGGTGTTGGGCAACTCGACCGAAATGGCCTTCTCGTTGTAGAACACCACCTCGCAAGGCATGCCGTCTTCGATGTAGTTGATCGAGTCGCCCATGCTTTCTGCCTCGATCTCGTACTGGTTGTATTCGCCGTCCATGAACACGTACATCGGATCGGAAAAATAGGAATAGGTGCATTCCTTGCGGTCCAGGATGATCTGGTCGAATTTGTCGTCTGCGCTGTACACGCTTTCCTTCGCGGCTTCGGACAGCAGGTTCTTCATCTTCATCTTGACCACGGAGCCGTTGCGGCCCGAGCGGCTGTACTCTGCCTTGAGTATCACCATAGGATCATTGCCCACCATGATGACGTTGCCTACGCGTAATTCCTGTGCTGTTTTCATATTTACTGCCCTTCAATTTTCAAGGCGCGCATTCTACCGATTTCCCGGGAAAAATCCAGTAAATTCAAAGCCAGATTGTTTTCGGTCAATAGTCTTGCCCAGTCTTGTGCACGCCGGTTTAACTCGTCGAATTCCGCCGCAAATGCCGGCCAGGCCTTCGCTGCACCGCTTTCGATGTTCCACGTTTGCCACAGATCCTGCATTGCCTTGCCTGCCGGCCCTGCGAGCGCTCTGCAGTACAACATGAGGAAGGCCTCGAGCTTTTTCAAGTGCACCGCATCGTGCTGGGGGTATATCTGCCAGACGAATGGTTTGCCTGCCCATTGCGCGCGCACGAAGGAATCCTCGCCGCGCACGAAATTCACGTCACATGCCCACAACAGCAGGTCGTAGCGCTGCTGCTCGACAAACGGCAAAACCTGGACATCCAAATTTTCCCGCGCATATGTTTTGCCTGCGCATGGCTCGGCATCGCCAAAGTGCCGGCCAACCCCGGGCAAAATGCGCCCTTCAGGAACCAGGCAAAGCACAGGCTGCGGTCCGCTCGCCCATGTGTCGAGCAATCCGGGCAAGGCGCCGTTCTCGTAAGCGAACAACGAGACTTTTAATGTATCAGCCGCCGGCGTTTCCATTCCCAGGGACTGCCAGAAAGCCTGCTGCTGCCGCGCATCGCGCTGGAACGCATCGCGCCGCGCGATCAGACCGTGCTCCAGCAGCAAGCCGCCGGTATTCGGCGTAAATCCGGGAAAGAAAAAATATTTGGTGAGCGGCAAAGCCGGATGCGGCGATGGCAGTTTGTGGTGGCTCTCGACCCAGTCTTCCGCACTGAGATATTCGAGGTTGATCCAGACCGGCTCTTGCACTTGTGCCACCATCGCATCGATGTAACTTTGCGGCAATTTGCAGGCAAAAGCCTCGATCACCAGTTCGGCGGGTTGCACCTCGGGGAAAGGAAGGCGCCACAATTCAACCTCGACTCCATTGCACTGCTGCTGCACGGCGGCGGCATCCGCTTCGGGGCACAGTTTCGCAAGGCTGGCCAGATCATCCACCCATAGACGCACTGCGAGGCCATGCTCGCGCACAAGCAGCTGCGCCAGCCGCCAGCAAACGCCGATGTCGCCGTAATTGTCGACGATGTTGCAGAAAATGTCGCAGCTGCCAGGTTTGCTCATTTGATGCGTATTGTTCATTCGGCGTGCCCTGTTCACTCGGTACGCAGGGCTTCGATGGGATCGAGCCGCGCTGCACGTCGCGCGGGCATCACCCCCGCGATCAGCCCGATCACCACAGCGCTGGCTTCCGCGAGCACCGCGAAAAATACCGGCGTATATACCGGCAACGCCGGAAACAGGATATGCAAACCCTGCGCGATGCCGATACCGAAAACCAGGCCGGCCAGCCCGCCTGCGGCGGACAACAGTATCGCTTCGCCGAGGAACAGTGTCAGAACCTGGTGCTCTTTCGCCCCCAGTGCGCGCAGCAAACCGATCTCACCGGTGCGTTCGCTGACCGCCATGGTCATTATCGTGAGGATGCCGACACCGCCGACCAGCAGCGAAATCCCCCCCAGCGCGCCGACCGCGAATGTGATCACATTCAGCACGGAGCCGAGCACTTCCATCGCCTTTTCCTGCGAAATCACGGTGTAGTCATCCTGGCCGTGGCGTGCCGTCAATATGCGGCGCACCCCCCGCTCCACGCTGTCGGCGGAGACGTTGTCGGGATAAGTGACGTCGATTTCCATCACCCCGGTACGATTGAACAATTCCAGGCCGCGATCGACCGGGATGAAAACCGTGTCGTCGAGATCGAAGCCGAGCACCTGTCCCTTGGGTTCCATCACGCCGATCACGCGATAGCGCACGCCTCCGATATGCAAATAGCCGCCCAGCGGATTTCCCGTGCCGAACAGTTCGTTTCTGACCTTTGCACCCAGCACCACAAACGGGCGCGAATGCGTCGGGTCTTCGGCAGGCAGAGAATTGCCGACCTGCACGGCCAGATTGAACGCCTGCGGAAACTCGGCACCGACGCCGTAAACCGTGACGCGCCGGCTTTTGCCGTTCGCGCGTATTTCCGCGTTGCCCTGCACCACCGACGTGACATACTCAACCCCCGGCACGTGGCGCAACGCTTCGGCATCCTCTATCGACAACGGCCGCACCGAGCCGAACACGCCGACACTCGCGCCATGGGTCTGCGTTTTGCCAGGCTGGATGCCGATGATGTTGGTGCCGAACTGGTTGAACTCGGTTAACACGAACTGGTGCAGACCCTCGCCGATCGAGGTAAGCAATATCACCGCGGCAATGCCGATCGCGATACCCAGCCCGGTCAGGAAGCTGCGCATGCGGTAGGCCAGCAGGCTGGAGGTGGTCAGGCGGAACAGATCGCTGAAAAACATCGCTGCTACCTTCTCGCCAATGCCAATACCGGGTCGAGCCGCGCTGCCCGGCGCGCCGGCATCACGCTGAACAGGATGCCGGTGACCAGCGCGGTGCCGAATGCAGCCAGCACCGCCCACCATGGCGCGGCCACCGGCAGCGTGGGATAGACATGGCCGATTACCATGCTGCCGATTTCGCCGAGCACCAATCCGAATAGGCCGCTGACCGCGGAGAGCAGTGCAGCCTCGGAAAAGAACAGGTAGCGGATTTGTCCGGGCGGGGCGCCCAGCGCCTTGAGCAGGCCGATCTCCTGGGTGCGCTGAGCAACAGCAATCAGCATCACGTTCATGATCAGCACACCCGCGACCGAAAGGCTGATCGCGGCGATGCCGCCGACCGCCAGCGTCAGCGCGCGCAGGATGCGGTCGAACGTGGCCAGCACCGCATCCTGAGTGATCACCGTCACATCGCGTTCGCCGCTGTGCTGCTGCATCAGGATTTGTTCGGCATCCTGCTTCGCAGCCTCGATCATGTCACGGTTCTTGGCCTCGATCAGAATACGGAACAGCGCCTGCGTATTGAACAGCATGTGTGCCGATGCAACCGGGATGATGACCAGATCGTCGGTGTTCATGCCCATCGATTCACCCTGTTCGGCGAGCACACCGATTACCCGGAAACGGCGGTCGCCAAGGCGCAGCCATGCGCCAATTGCCTGTTCCGAGCCGAACAATTCCTTTTTGATGGTGGCGCCCAGCACGCACACCGGCGAGGCCGAGCGCGGATCGATCTGCGGCAGGAATTGGCCCTGGGCCAGATCCATGTGGCGGATCAGCAGCATGTTTGCAGTCGTGCCCATCACCACCACTTCGCGGTTGAGCGAACCGTGCGAGGCCTGCGCCGCGCCGACGGATAGCGGCGCGATGCGGCGTATCGCCGGACTGCGCAACAGAGCCTGCGCATCATCCAGCACCAGGTCGCGTGCCGTCTGCCCGAGCAGCATGCCCGGGTTCACACCGGCCGTTTCCGAACGTCCGGGCAGCACGATCACCAAATTGGTGCCCAGCGAGGAGAACTGCCCGATCACGTAACGGCGCGCGCCTTCGCCCAGCGCGGTGAGTATCACCACCGCGGCGACGCCGATCGACATCGCGAGCATCATCAGCAGCGTGCGCGTGCGCGCTCCGAGCAGGCTGCCGGAAGCAAAACGCAAGGTGTCGCCGGGACTCATGGTCAGGCCTCGTTGCGCGTATCCGAAACGATCTGCCCGTCGACCATGCGCAACTGGCGCGTGGCGCGTTTGCCGAGTCCCGGATCGTGCGTAACCAGTATCAGTGCAACGCCCTGGCTAACCAGTTGCTCCAGCAGAGTCATCACTTCCTTGCCGGTGGCCTGGTCCAGATTGCCGGTCGGTTCATCCGCCAGCAGCACCAGCGGATGCATGCTCGTCGCGCGGGCGATCGCCACGCGCTGGCGCTGCCCGCCGGAAAGCTGGTCGGGGCGGTGGTCGGCACGCTCGCTCAGGCCGTAACTTTGCAGCAGTTGCGTGACGCGCTGTTTGCGCTCATCCGGCGCCACCCCGGCGAGCAGCAGCGGCAACTCGATGTTCATCGCGGCCGAAAGGCGCGGCACCAGGTGAAAGAACTGGAACACGAAACCGATCTTTTCGCTCCTGATCCGCGCTTGTTCTGCATCGTCCAGGGTGGTCACGTCCTGCCCGTCCAGACGGTAGATTCCCGAAGTCGGTCTGTCCAGCAGACCGATCAGATTGAGCAGCGTGGATTTTCCGGAACCGGAAGGTCCCATGATCGAAACGTATTCACCGGCAAGCAGTTCGAGGTTGATATCGCGCAATGCGGCCACCTCCTGGTCGC
>Ga0316575_10000584_pt1 | contig 10713 bp, 5 predicted proteins | sample J5NA_FD_203072 | JGI IMG/M metagenome (GOLD analysis project Ga0316575, IMG submission 203072) | Rhizosphere microbial communities from salt marsh grasses in Alabama, United States - J5-7_050615r2r3 | ecosystem: Host-associated > Plants > Roots > Rhizosphere | place: USA: Alabama | collected...
CATCGGGAACATCGATGGTGTAGGTGATGTTGCGGTGATCACCCTGGATGGTGAAATGGCTGCAGAATTCACTGACGAAGCGTGGATAATCATAAAGCTCAAGGCGCGGTTTGGCGTTTTCCTGGTCGAGGAGCGCCGTTGTAATAAGCATGTCAAGAAGATTGTTGATGCGGAAAACTGAATTTTCGATATAGTCGAGATACCGGGCCTGAATGTCTTCTTGGGTGAATGAATCGCGCAGGATTTCAGTATGGCCGCTTATGATGGTAAGCGGGGTTTTGAGGTCGTGCGAGACATTGGCAATGAATCGCCGTTTTTCAACATCCTGTTCCCTGAGTTCTCCCGACTGTTTTTCGACGGTCAGGCGGTTGACGGTTTCTGAAATACGGCGTTGACGCTGGAAGTGGTTGATGACCGATGCGATGATGATTGTTTCGATCTGGAAGGTGTTGTTGTTGACGAAGGCCTTGACGTCCGGCAGCGGCAGCCGCGTGAAAAGCACCGGCAGAAGATAACCGCCGTACAGTATCAGGCATACCGTAAGCGTGGGACGAAGCCCCCACGGAGTGATCATGGTTGCCAGGTAAATGAGGTTGAGACCGGCATAGTAGGGGTCGGCATACCCGAGCCGGTGAATGATGACCAGGAGTCCTGCACCGACGGTCAGTATCGAGAGAATTGATAAGGTTCTGCCGCGGTTCTGAAACGACTGAAGCCGTGACAGCCCGAAAAACGTGAGGCACAAAACCGCTATCGCGATCCGTATCGGAATGAAGATATGGAGGTATCCGGGATTAATGTAATAGTCAAGGACTATCGAACAGGGGACGAGTATCGCACCGAGCAACGAAAGAATCTTGGCGGAAGTAAGTTCGATGCGTGAAAACTCACTCCGCAGGGTTGACTCGAATCCGTCGTTGGCGGTACCGGCATCTTTTCCGATCGGCATGCTTACAGCTCCAGTTGAAGAAACTTGATGACTCCCAGCGGTTCCTCCTCGATGGAGTAACTTTTAACGTTATCAACTTTTGATGCGAGTGAACTGAGTGCGATGGTGTCGCGGTATACCATGAACCATTCGAATGCCATTTCAAGATAGGTCCGATGGAAGTGACCGTCAAGGGAGTAGTTCGAAATCAGGATTTTACCTGATGCATTTTTAAGAAAACGGGTAAAATAGTTGAGGATTCTCGCTGCTGACCGGTCGTCGAAATAATCGAACAGGCCGAAGCAGTAAATGATGTCGAAACTGAAACTGTTGCGGGAATTTTTTCCGTGGTCTTTTATGAACTGCTGAATCGACTTGTGAATGAAGTCAACCTTCAGTTTGAAATCGGATACGATGCACTGCTCGTAAATCTTTTCCTGTGAATATTTTAGTGCACGAATCTCCTGATCGAGAAGGGTGAGTTTGATTCTTCCCGAGAGCCCGGGATGTGCGGCAATGAGGTCGATGAATTCGTGGGCCGGCCCGGAAGCCACGCTGAGAATGTTTATCTTTTCATCGGCCGGATGTTTGCCGATCAGGTCGGCAAGCTTTTGGCAAAGGTAATCGTTGCGATTGCGATTCGCCTGCGACATGCTGTTTTTAAGGACGTGCTTATTGACCAGTTTGAAATAGCGGGTGGGGCCGCTGAGACTGTTATGTCTGATCATGCGCATCATTTCGAAATCGCCGGCATATCCGAGCGGTTTTGTAAACATGCGTCTGCAGAACGGCGCCTGCATGAGCAGGTCGTGGAGCTGGTCCTGGAAGTATTTTTTGTAAATATGGTATCCCTCCTCGTCGAGGGAGAGTTCCGGCAGGATCGTGTCGAGATGTCTGACATGCGATTCAAGTTCCGGATAAAAGAATTCGTCGAATTTTTCGAGGAATTCGGTCTCTTCATCGCTGGTGTTGCAGATAAGCCGTTCGTCAAGGTATTGACGCGATTTTTCGAGAAACAGTTTTAATTCGGTTACCGCGAGCCTGAAGCCGGCATCGATGGGAGCATAAGTGGTTATCCGGTCGCGGATAAATGCGACGGCGGATGCCACATTCGATGCGATCAGGTCGCTGTTCTCCACGGCGGAAATATTGAAAAGTTCTTTCTCGGGTTGTACGACGATTCGCTCGATGTTGTTGCGGTCGGTGTAGAGTCTGGTAACGATGCCGCTGCCGGTAAAGATGTTTCTGCCTTTCATTGAAATTGACAGCTGGCTTATACGCATGCTGATCTCGAACTGTGATCTGAGCTCGGGATCGCAGGTGAAACTTGCTGCGTATGCCGAGATGTCGAGCAGCGGCAGCGTGATGTAACTGTTGTCAATAAACAGGGCGATGTAGTCGGTGTCGTTGTCAACAGCCTGGATGCGGGACGGGCGCAGTTTTTGGGATGAATGCGTGCTGTTTTTCGGTCGGGGCAGAATCTCGATGCCGGTACGGTATATTTCGGTACCCGAAGGTTCCGACAGCGGCTGTACGTGCTTGACAATGCCGAAATATTCCTCCGCCGGGCTGTTGCCGGTTGAAAACAGGATCGGTGTACCGGGAATGAAATAGCCGGTTTGCCGGGGAATCAGAAACGATAAACCGCGTTCGTGGCTGTCGCAGATCCTGAAGGTAAACGTACCTGGTGCTCCTATGGTTGAACGTATCGTGATGTGTGAACCATGTATAGGGGTGTTTCGGGATAATTTACGACGGTCGCTGTGCATACTGTTCCGGTTTCCATTTGCTGAATGCCAAAGATGTCGGTTGTCTGAAATGCTGCCAGAAAAGCAATGGTTGATGTGTAAATGAAAACGGAAAAAAATGATGCTGACGGGTCTTGGGTGTATATACAAACGGAAAAAAACTGAATTGATCTGCCGATGCCTCCCCTGTTGATCATGCCAGTTCCTTGATGATGTAATAATAATATACGCCTATACCGGTTTGTGCAAGAGATATTTGTATTCCGATACAGGTGTCATGGTGTTGAACAACAGATAATTATAACGAAGAATATGCCGACGGGAAAATTTCGCAGCCACATGGTGAAGATGGTTGCGGTACAATGCGGAATCAGACAGAGATTCATTGATGGCAGGGTATTCGCTGCTCCTGCATACCGTGCCGGGTAGTATTTTCACTATAGCCTGGATGATCGGGCGGTGCTTATCGTATAATCTCGATCTTTCGACATGCTCATCTCGACCCTTCAGCATACTCAGGGACCGACACGGTGCGTTGCAGCACAGGTCGGCAGACAATCATCCGAATCAGGTAAAAAACAGCTTACGAGGTGTTTCAAACAGGGGGATTCATGAACTATGATTTTTCTATTCCGTCACTCGGGGCATGCACTGTTGCTTCTCCGATTCATCTTTCAAAAAGAATCGGTGACCTCATCGCGAATTATGTCGGGGATGAAGAGCGGATCATGTATGATCTCAATGCCCTTCCGGATGTTCCTCTCACATTGAAGAAAGAGGAACTTGTCGAAAAGGCCGGCCCGCGCGAAAAAATACATTTCGATCCTTCGACTGCTCGAGCGGGTATCATTACCTGCGGGGGGCTCTGTCCGGGGCTTAATGATGTAATCAGGGCGATTGTGATGACACTCTGGTATCAGTATGGAGTGCGAACGATTTTCGGAGTCAAATTCGGATATTACGGGCTTCTTCCCGAAAATGTTTCGGAGGTTATCGATCTTACTCCTGATCGCGTACGTGACATTCATCAGATGGGCGGAACGATTCTCGGTTCATCGCGTGGTAATGGGGACCGTGTAAGCGATCTTGTCGACAGTATCGAAAAACTTGATCTTACGATGCTTTTTACCATCGGTGGTGATGGCACACAGCGCGGCGCGAGCCGGATTGCGGATGAAATTACACGGCGCGGCAGAAACATCGCTGTGGTGGGCATTCCGAAGACTATTGACAACGACCTGAGTTTCATTCAGAAATCCTTTGGTTTCGAGACTGCGGTAGCCAAGGCGGTGGAGGCTGTTGCAGGTGCGCATGTGGAGGCACGTGATGCACTCAACGGTGTCGGTATTGTCAAGGTGATGGGACGTGAATCGGGATTCATCGCTGCGCATACCGCATTGGGGAATAATGATGTCAATTACGTATTCATTCCCGAGGTACCGTTTGATTTTGACGGTGAAAGGGGATTGCTGCTTCACCTGAAGGAACGGCTGAGGCAGCGAAACCATGCACTCATTGTGGTTGCTGAAGGCGCAGGTCAGGAACATCTCGAGGCGTCGGCGGCAACCGATGCTTCGGGCAATAAAAAATTCGGGGACATCGGGATTTACTTCAAGGAGCGCATCAGTTCCTATTTTAAAAACGGGGGGATTACGGTCAACATCAAATATATTGACCCGAGCTATATCATCCGGAGCACTCCGGCGAATCCGATCGATTCGATTTACTGTACACGCCTCGGATCGAATGCCGCTCATGCGGCTATGGCGGGAAAGACGAAAATGCTCATCAGTCTCATCAACAACAGTTTCGTACACGTTCCCATGAAACTCGCAGTATCCAGACGCAATTGCATCGATCCCGAAAGTCCGCTCTGGCGTGATGTCGTTCAGGCGACCGGGCAGCCGGCGCTGATGAAAAATATCTGAGATCGGTCAATCCGGTCCGTTACGGAACAGTGATGAATCAGTGTGTTGTCCTCACTCCGCTTCAGAGAGCACCGTTGCTTCGAAGGGGTAGCAACGTATCGGCTAACCATCTGGTTAAATAAACGTAATATGCTGGTAATGAATCAGATATGGTGTTATCACCTTCCGGTGTCAGACGATGTCGGTACCTTCTCCGATACCTTTCGTACTATGCATAAGGGATTCCCGGTCGTTACTAAATAGTAACACTTTCCATTTTTACTGATTGAAAGCGACATCCCGCTGGTCTATATTCCTGAATGACAGGAAGAGAGGTGCCTATGGTAAGCGTATTTGACTTTATTGATTTCCGGGAGTATCTCCGGGAATATTACCGTGACAAGAAAAACGTAAACCCGCATTTTTCCTATCAGATGCTGGCGGAAAAGGCCGGTATCAGAAACCGGGGGTTCGTCTATAATATCATCAAAGGCACCCATAAGGTGTCGAAGGCACACTGCGTCAAACTTTCGAAGGCGCTCAATCATGTAAAGAAAGAGGCACGGTATTTCGAGGCTATCGTCGGATTTACCCAGGCGAAAAACGAGGAAGAGCGTACAGCCAGTCTTGAACTGATGCAGCAGTTGGTGAGTATCGAAAAAATTCCGGCGGTCCTGATCGGAAAGGAACACTATGAATTTCTTTCGCACTGGTATCACAGTGCGATCCGGTCACTTATAGATATGTATCCCGTTGGTGAGAACATCGAAACCGTCTGTGCGATGATTTATCCGCCTATTACGGTTACCGAAGCGAAAAAATCGGTGGAACTTCTTGAACGGCTGGGGTTGATTGCCATGGGAGATGACAACCTCTATCACGTTACCGAAAAGAATCTGGCTGCCGATAAGAAACTGGCGGCAATTGCCCGTAACCGCTACTATCTGGAATGTACCGAGCTTGCCAAGCAGGCGGTTCTCAGACCTTCATCAAAAAAGAATATCGTCTCTGCATTGACGCTCGGGATTTCCCGTTCATCGTATGAACGCATTTATGATGAGACGATGAGATTCAAGGATCAGCTGATCGAGATCGCGAACAGTGATGAACGGGCGGATCGAGTCTATCATTATCAGTTGCATTTCTTCCCGCTCACCGCCGCTGCAGATGAAAAGGGGGGTATTGCATGAAATCCGCCGGAATCACTGTTCGGTATCTCGTCATGCTTGGAATGGCAGCAGGGTTGCTGCGCTGCAGTGTTGAAACCGTCGGCAATTCGACCGATGTCACCTCCGCGGAACGGAAAGTCGGAGGGGTCGTTTACAATAAGGACGGCTCGAGGGCGGTGAATGCGGGGGTTGTCATGCGGTCGTCAACGTATCTTCCCGATACGGAACATCTTTTCAAGAAAAAAACTGCGGATGGTAACGGCGTCTGTTCGACGAAAACCGACGGCAACGGCCGTTTCGCCTTTACAAGTTCACAAATACGCGGGGCGGGGGAGTATGTTCTGGATATCGTATCGCATGACGGATCGATGAGGAAACTGCTGGATTCACTGGTGCTTGATTCTGCTTTTTTGTCAAGCGGCACCTGGCTTGGAATTGATACGCCTGCGTATGATCCTGTGCTACGGGAACCGGGCATCCTGTTCGGCACTGTCGCATCGGGGGGCCGCGACCCGGTCAGGGGGAAAGTTTTTATTTACGGCATGGATGATGCCGTGGCTATTGACGAAAACGGTACGTACCGTCTTACGGGAGTTCCTGCCGGCGATCTGAAGGTTAAAGTCGTAACAGAAACGGAGAGCGGCTCCAGGCAGACACGCGATATAATGGTATCGGTCAATCCGGGTGATTCATCACCTGTTGATACGCTGTACAGGGTGGAGTACAGTACAACCGGGATAACCGGTGGAGGTGAGCCTCCGTCTGTGAATATGCTGTATCTGTCGGGCGAGATGCTTGCCGTACCTTCCAACAGCGGTGAAATGGAAAAGCCGGGATATGTATTTGACGGATGGAGCACCGGACCTGACGACGAAGGTGCCGTTGTGAAACCGGGTGATTCGCTGGCAGTTGCCGGTGATGGTGTGACGCTTTACCCGCGATGGCATGCGATTGCGGAATATACGTTATCGCTTGAATTCGAAGGACCCGGATCGGTGAAGGGGCAGGGTACGGTTGCATCCGGTGAGTCAAGGAGCATCGAGGCCGTTCCTGATGAAGGGGCCGGTTTTTTAAGGTGGGAGATACTGCGGGGTGAAGGGCAGATTGAAGATGCACATGCATTGTCGACCATGGTATCGTTGTCAAGTGATGCGACGATTGTCGCAATGTTCAGCCGGGAACAGTATCGTGAATACGTTTTAAGCGGAAACAGCACCGGTCGGGCGATCCGCATGGCTGAAGACGGGGGATTTATCGTTACGGGAGCGATTACGGATACCATGCCGTCGGCGGCGGGATACGCGGATCTCCTTATGCTGCGGGTTGACAGGAACGGGGACACGCTCTGGTCGCGAACGTTCGGCGGTGACCGGTACGATATCGGAACCTCGGTACTGCAGGCCGGTGACGGAGGATTTATCGCCGCAGGAGTGACCTTTTCCTTCGGTGCATCCGGGGGAGTATATCTTGTAAAGGTAACATCGTCGGGCGAGGAAATGTGGTCAAGGGTCATCAATTCGTCAAATTCCTCACAGGGATGTGTTTCGATGGTACCGACATTTGACGGAGGATATATCATCGGAAGCGGCGACGGAGGCGGGGAGTTGATAAAGGTAAACGGGAACGGTAACGAGGAGTGGCGTAAAGATCTGGGCAGATCACAATTCAGAAGCAGTTGCGCGGTAAAGCAGGTTGCCGACAGCGGGTTCGTGCTCGGGATGACCTTCGTTGATGATCAGGACACCTATTTCATGGGCCTTGTCAAAACCGACCGGATGGGAAACACGCTCTGGAGCCGGTCCTTCATTGCCGACAGTTCAGATACAATTCAGAATCATTTCAGAACCGGTATCGCCGTTGAGGTGGCTGAAGACGGAGGCGTGGTGCTCCTCGGTGAGACGTACGAGACGGTGAGCGGTTTCTCAGATATTTATGTGTGTAAAGTTACTGCGGATGGAACGGAACTCTGGCATACCTTGTTCGGCTGCGATATGTACGACAGACCGCGTTCGATACATGTGACAATGGACGGCGGTTTTCTCATCGGCGGGTGGTATGACGGAGGGATGTCGCTGATGGCAAAAGTCAATGCTTCGGGCGTTGTGGAGTGGATGAGCCAGTGCCCCGCGGATCTCAGCGGCAGTTCATCGGGAGTTTCAACCACGTACTTTGATCCGCAGGAGGCCGGTGACATGTATTTCATGACGGGTTCGGCATCTTCCGGGATGGGGGCAGTTTCGAACTGTGTCATTAAAATAGCAGACAAGACAGGTTACGGAAATTGATAGTGACGACACGAATGTAATTGCTGTGAGGAGGTGGGGGTCTTTCCGCTCCCCCGCCTCTTTTTTTATCCTCCGCAACGGTGAAATTCGGCAAAGCCCGGCTGGAATTCGCCGTCAGTCTGCAGACGGAGCGGGCGCGTCCTGCATGGTCTGCCTGAAAAGTTCCATTAACTCACGTTTCAGTGAAATGGAGGCACTGTCGAGCATTGCGGTATTCACCGAGTCGGTAACCGCATCCGCCCTGATTATCCCGACGGTTTTTACTATTGCAGCATCATTGTAGGTAAGGTGCCGGTACATATAGCCGTTTCGTACGTCAAATACAAACGCTTCCGCGGCATAGCGGTATTCGATGTCAAGGTACGGAGTGAAGAATACCGGAAACAGCAGGACGTTGAACCATGCCCAGCCGTTGAGCGTTCCCTGCTGCGCGAAGCGTGAGGAGACAAGAACGACCAGATCACACTTCGCCCGTGCGGCAAGCAGGCGCAGCGCCCTGAAATCGAGCGGTTTCGGATCCCGGTAGTACATATATTCCGGTTGTTCAAAGAGCGGATCGAATCCCTCGATAAGAGACCGGGGAATGGGGTAATTGATTGATACCAGTGAGCTGTCGCTGATGGTGCATTTTTCGGCGAGACTGTCGCGGCTCATCGAATACCAGGCAACTTTCACAGGGGTGACCAGTTGCGGGTTTGCTTCAAACGCCTTGAGGATGTCTTCGTCGTTGATGCTTCGCGAATCCTTTTCGTAGTAGGAGGATGTCGGTGTGTAAGAATGCATTGTTGCACATCCTGCAAGAAGAATGACCGTGATAATCAATCCTGAAATCGTGGCTTTAACCATGACGACCTTCCTTTGAACCGGTGAATGCGCCGTTAGCGGCAAGATACGTGCCGCTGACTGCCGATGTCAATACCTGCCGCAGAGTGTCCGGTATCCCGGTTCTGCGTATGTACTCCGGTAAAGTACATCGTGTGATGCAGCACACTCCAATTACCGTTTGTTTTTTGCAAGCCGCAGTTATATTGATATGTCGTGAGCAGAGGAGAATAAATGCAAAAACCAGATTTGCGTCTTACAGCCGTTATCATGGTTGCCATCGGAGTGCTGCACACTGTCTGCAGTGCGGAAATACGGGTGAATCAGTATCGGATAAGTCCCTGGATGAAAAAATATGCAGTCATCGATGGGGCTGCGGCAGATTCGTTTTCGGTAGTATCGGCAGATGGCGACAGTATCGTTTATCGGGGCCGGCTTGAACTGGTGCACTTCTGGGATGCCAGTGGTGAATCGGTACGGCTGGCTGATTTTTCATTGCTCACCGCTCCCGGGCGGTATCACATTGCATGTAAAGGTGTCGCGCCGTCCGGCACGGTAACCGTCAGCGATACGTCCGGCACGGATCTCGTCAAGGCGTCGTTGAAAGCGTACTATTTCAACCGCTGCTCATCCCGGTTGCCGAAGAGGTTTGCCGGGGTGTATGCGCGCAGCGCGGGACATCCCGACACTGCGGTGCTGATCCATCCTTCGGCTGCAGATTCGCTCCGGCCCGCAGGGAGCACGATACCCTCGCCGGGGGGCTGGTATGATGCCGGAGATTTCAACAAGTACAGCGTCAATTCGGCCGTTGCGATGTCACTTTTGCTGTCTGCGTATGAAGTGTATCAGGCATATTTCGATACCCTGAGAGACGACATTCCCGAATCGCAGAACGTCCTCCCCGATATCCTTGATGAAGTGCTCTATAATCTTCGCTGGCAGCTTACGATGCAGGATCCGCATGACGGCGGCGTCTATCATAAGCTGACGACTGCGGAATTTTGCGGCATGGTGATGCCGCAACAGGACAAGGCACCGCGGTATGTCGTGTACAAATCAACTGCTGCAGCACTTGATTTTGCTGCGGTCTGTGCACAGGCTTCACGGGTTTTTCGCCGTTTTCGGTCGGCGCTGCCGGGATTCGCCGACAGTTGCCTTAGTGCATCGGTAAAGGCATGGCAATGGGCGCAGGCGAATCCCGCCAGGTACTACTTCAACCGTCTGACAGACAACCCGAAAGTAAAGACCGGTGAATACACCGACACTGTTGTTGCCGATGAGCGGACATGGTCGGCAACCGAACTGCTGCTCGTTACTGCAGATACCGTTTACCGAAAAGCAGCCTTTCCCCGCACCTCCCTTCCGTCGTCCGGGCGTATTCCCACGTGGCGTGATGTCGGGATTCTGCCCCTGTTTTCAGTGATGGCTGACAGCGGCAGTGTGGCGAAAAATGCGCGAAGTGAAGCAGCGGCAATCATACGGAAGGTTGCGGACTCCCTTCTTACCCTGCAATTGAACAATCCGTATCACGTGGCGGTTAGTGATGGGGATTTTTTCTGGGGATCAAATTCGCATCTCGCAACTATGGGGATCATCTTTCTGCTGGCCGAGCGGTTGACCGGTGATTCCCGGTACCGTGATGCGGCTGCTTCACAGCTCGACTGGCTGCTCGGCCGTAACCCGACCGGGTATTCTTTTGTCACCGGATTCGGTGAAAAGTCTCCGCTGCACATACATCACCGGGTTTCGACTGCCGATACGATTGATGCTCCGGTGCCCGGTTTTCTTGCCGGCGGTCCGAACGCGGGAAAGCAGGATAAGAAACACTGCAACTGCTATACAACCGATCTTCCG